>Ga0070669_100000908_pt1 | contig 21542 bp, 17 predicted proteins | sample KBSS53metaG_FD_64680 | JGI IMG/M metagenome (GOLD analysis project Ga0070669, IMG submission 64680) | Switchgrass rhizosphere microbial communities from Kellogg Biological Station, Michigan, USA - KBS S5-3 metaG | ecosystem: Host-associated > Plants > Roots > Rhizosphere > Soil ...
GGGCCGACGACCTCGATTTCCTGGAAATCGCCATTGGCCCCGGAATGATAGTTCGGCCACAGAATGTACGACGTCTCGCGGTCGTCGATGACGCGGTTCGCTTCATCGGGATCAACATTCGTGCTGTGGAAGTAATGCGCGCGGCCGATGCCGCCGAGCGAGCAGACCGAGCTTCCAAGATCCATGTGATCTCGCGTGACCAACAGGCCGCCGCCGTTCGACCGGAACCGACCGACTGCGGCGCAATCCTCCGGATGAAGGCCGTCGCCGGTATCGACCGCAAAGAGCCAAAGCTCGTCGAAGTCCGATCGATCGATGGTCGACAATATGGGATCAGGCCGGCCGGGTTCAGCGCGGTCGCGTGCGGTGACAAGGCAGAGAGGCGAGCCATCGTCATTTGTCAAACTCGCGAGGTAATCTCGCATCATCGAAAACCGCCCGATATTCCAGTCGTCCTCGATCGACGGAATCGTCGTCTGGAGCAGGACGCGGATAGGTGAATTTGTCATTCCGTCCTCCTTGGGCTCCAAGATGAGCCTTCGCTCCACGTGCCCGGTCAGACTCTGACGCGGCTATGGCCGCAGCAAAGTCAACCGGGCAGCTTGTCGGCCAAAACATCTGCCTTGCGGATCTGGGGCGCTGCAGCCAGCAATTCTTCCGCGTTCTCCATGAGCGCGGCGGCAACCTTTCCGGAGAGGTGAGCTTCCCGGCCGCCGTCATCATCGAACGCATCGAAGATCGCGAACGTGCTGTGATCGAAGCGCACGGCGAACCAGCTTATCGTGCCCGGTTCGGCGTCGACCAAGTCCTTCGCGCTCGCCAGGAAAGCGGCAACCGCGTCTTCCTTCCCGGGCTTGCTTCGAGTTCCACATAAAGCGCCAAGGCCGTCATGGTATCCTCCTATGCACCCCCCGGCTGAGCACCCGTATACACCTCTTTGAAGCGAATCCCTCGGGGATTGTGCGTGGCAGAGTGAAAAGCGCGACGGCTTGCGAGCAGCCGGCAGCGCCCGTGCGACGATGTTGACGTCAGCCTCCGACTGAGGCGAGCAGTTTTCGCCGACGCAGCAACAGCACGACCAAGCGCAGTGTCAGCAGCACCAGCACGGGCGCGGGGTTGCCGCCGATCACCACCAGGTGCGTGAACACTGCCCCCACCATGATGGAGTGCAGCGACGCTCCCCAGATGCGGCGCGCGGCACCAGCACCATGAGTCCGCCCGCTACCGCCAGCGTGCCGGTGAGCAGCCTGAACCACTGGCCGATGCCGATCCGCTCGAAGATCGCGACCATCGGCGGCGTGCCGGCGAGCTTCGCGTTTGCCCGCGTCTTCAGAGCCGGAGCCAGCCGCCATCGACCACCAGTGTCTGGCCGGTGACGAAACGGGCATCGTCGCTGGTTAGGAAGGCGACTCCGAAGCCGGGCGGCATCGCCATGCCGACCGCGTCCGACCCGATCGCGACGATCGATCCTCCGCGGGCCTTGCGCATCAGCGGCACGATCGCGCGTGCGCCGAGAAGGTGCGAGTCGAGGTTCAGCGCCATCGCGCAACCTGGAGGGGCAGCTTTGGGTCGCGCTGTTCGAACGTGTGGGCCGCTACCCGCGACTGACCACAGAGGGTGCCAACCTTATCGCCGACGCGCGGCGCATCGTAACTGGCGCAGACGGCTTGAAGGCGAAGGCGCTGACAGGCTTCAAGCAGCGCTTTCCTCCACTCCGCTGCGGCTCCACGTCGAAGCGCTGGGAGCGGCGGCGCAGATGGTACGCGATGCTTGGGCCTGACGCCTCCTGGGGTGATCGCGAACCCCATGAGGCTAAGCTTCACCTTACTGAGCATGAGTCTCGAGCTCACGCGCTCACGACCGGCCTACTCGTGGTCGTGGCGGTGATGCAGGTCCGGATAGTGCGGATGCGCATGGACCAATCGCACGTGCGCGTGGTCGTGGACGTGCGGTGCGCCGGGCGGGTCGTCGGGACCATGCGCGTGCTGGTGATGCGCGTCATGGACATGGGCGTGGGCGTGCTCCATCGGTTCATGGACGTGTTCGTGGCCGTGGCGTTCTGCGAGATGCAGATAGAGCCCGATCGACATCAGCACTGCCGCCACGATCAGTCGTGCGGTCACGGGCTCGCCGAACAGTATGATCGCCAGGATCGCCCCGATGAACCGTGCTGAAGAGAAGTAGGCGCCGGTTCGCGCCGAGCCGAGATGGCGCAAACCCAGCACGAACAGCACGAGGCTCACGCCAGCCGAGGAAGCCGACCAGTCCGGCTCCGGCAAGCGCCGGCAGCGCAGGCAGATGCGCTCCCCTCGCCAGCCCGAGTGCGAGGTTGACGCCGCCAGCGACGAGGCCCTTGACCATGGCGATCTGCACGGGATCGGAGGCGGACAACTTGCGGGTCAAGTTGTTGTCGATGCCCCAGGCAAGACACGCGCCGACAATGGCCAGCGCGCCGAGACCGATACCGCCCGGGCCTCCGCGCCACGAGAGCAACACCGCGCCGGCAAGAATGGCGACGGCACCGATCAGCAAGCGCCGATCGACGTTCTCGCGGAACACAAGCCAAGCGATGCCCATCGTCGCCAGACCTTCGACGTTCAGTAGTAGCGCCGCCGAAGATGCTGGGGTCGATGAAAGGCCGATCATCAGCAGCACCGGCCCTGTGACGCCACCGGCGAGCACGACCAGCGCCATCCAACCCCAATCGCGTCGGGTCAGAGGCGCCTCGTTGCCGGCGCCACGCCGCAGGATGCTGACGAGCGATAGGCCCAATCCGGAGCCCAAGTAGAGCAGGCCAGCCAGGAGCCAGGCGTCGATGCCATCGCCGAGCAGGAGCTTTGTAAATGGCGTACTTGCGCCGAACAGGGCAGCGGACAGGAGGGCGAGGAGGGGGCCGGAGGAGAAGCGGGGGCGTTCCATTTGACCGTAGCCTAGCACTCCGGCGAAGCCTTGTCGGCTGGTTGCGTTGGGCGGTTGGGAAGTAAGCAAGCCGGGTCAATGGCAAGTCCCAGCAGGACCGGGAAATCTGCGTCGCGTTCGGCGTCGAGAGTGGGAGAGGTCGGCACTCACCCGCCGGGCAGATCGTCCAGAAAGGGACAATAGTCGCGGATCGACCCAACCAGCGCTCGCGCGCCCTCCGCATAGGGGTGGTTGATGCAAGGCGTGGTTCGCGGTCGCGGGAAGCGTGCTGCGCTTCCATCCTGGCAAAACTAGAGGCTCCTCACTTAGACGAGATATCAAAGCACCCTCCAGCGGCCTCTACGACCCGTTTTCGCGTTTACTTCAGAACGTCATCGATTTGACCAGCCCGTCCATCACGGCATTTTTGCCGGCGCGTAGAAGCCTCACGGCCGTCACGCACGTGTCGCCACGCCAGCTTCTTCGCCTGACTTCGAGACAGGGCGTGTTCGCCTCGATGCGAAGGAGCACTTGATCCTGTTCCGTTGGAAGGATGGCTCGAGTGCTCTCACTTCCATCTCGATAAGGGCGCATGAGCATTAGCTGCGAAAACAAAGTTTGGTGCCTCAGATCTACAGTCATGCATCCGGGAAGCTCTTCTGGGTCCAAAAGCCTGTCCTCCAGTTCAAGCGGCTCTCCATTCTCGAGATGCACGATGACCGCGTGGAACAGCGGCTTCAAGTCGGCGCAGCCAAAGAATTCCGCTTGCGCGCCGTCCGCCTCGATAATTCGGCGTTTGATCACGTGAGCTTCATGAACTGCGCCTCGTCCCTCGATCTCCTTGATCACGTCGCGATGTAGGTACGTCGCGACATAAGGCCGCGGCGGCGCCACATAAGTGCCTGCTCCACTGCGACGGATTAAAAAGCCTCGGGCGGTGAGATCACGCAGCGCGTGGTGGACCGTCATCCGGCTTGCCCCGAAGACATGGGTCAACTCGCTCTCGGAGGGGATGCGATCTCCCTCTTTCCACGCGCCCTGCACAATCTGCGAAATGACGTGCGCGGCGATGCGAGATCGCAAGCTCTGACCTAATGTGTCGTCCATGGAGAACCGATAGCGCAGTCTCAGCTGTATAGACAGGTATCGATCAAGCTGTATATACAATTGGCAGCAGCCCCCGGTCCGCGAGCCAGACCGGGCCGCCACTCTCACAACCGGAGATGCGCCGTGAGATTTATTTCTGAAGAGCAATCCGCGGCCCTGATCTCGCACGAGATGGCATTCCAGGCGGCGCGCGAGGCTCTGATTGCGGCCGTGGAGAGTGGCAGTGCGGTATTTCCCGCCGTGATCGCACACGGATCGCAGCCTCAGAATCGCTTCACCGTAAAAGCTGGCTCCACCCTGGAGCTCGCCGGCCTGAAGGTGGGTTCCTTCTGGCCTTCCAATCCCGGCAAAGGCCTGCCGCGCCACAACAGCATCACGCTTTTGTTCGATCAGGACATTGGCCGTATCGAATGGGTGATCGAGAGCGGTACGGTGAATGCCTTTCGAACGGCGGCAGTGGACGCCGTCGCCACCGATCTTCTCGCCAATCCCGAGGCAGCAACGATCGCGATCTTCGGTGCAGGCAACCAGGCACTTTACGAATGCCAGGCGATCGCCCGCATCCGGCCGATCACCCGTGTCCTGGTAGTGGCGCGGGACATCGCGAAGGGTGAGCAGTTCGCGGTGAACCTCGCAGAACTCGGAATCGCCGCCGAGCTCGCGGACGCCGAACAGGCCTGCCGCGCCGCCGATATCGTCATCACCGCGACACCCTCACGCACGTGCTTGTTCGAGGCGGAATGGATCCAGCCCGGCACCCATATCTCCGCCATGGGGTCCGACGCTGCGGGCAAGCAGGAATTGCCGCCTTCCCTCTTCGACCGCGCCCTGCTCTTTTGCGACCTTCCCGCTCAATCGCGCACGATTGGCGAATACCAACATTTCGACGGCGATCCGGCACGTATCAAGGCGGTCGGCGATCTGCTGCTCGGCAGGGCGCCCGGCCGGATCGACGCCGACGACATTACGATCTTCGACAGCTCGGGCATCTCGCTGCAGGATCTCTATACCGCGCGACATCTGATCGCAGCTTTCGAAAAGAGCTGAGGCAGTCCGCGGGGTCGCGGCTGGCGCGGACGATTATGCCGTACTCTGCCTGATCGTTGCCACTCCATGTTAGCGTCGGATTATATTCGGCGCGATATGTCGGCGAGCATCGGTAAGCTCCGTCGTGCGTCGCGCGTGAGGGCGCGCCTAGCCGGTCGGAGGCCGCATTGCTCATGAGGAACGCCTTCAACATCGCCACGCTTGTTCTCGCGACCGCCCTCCGCTAGGCTCGATCGTATGTTCGTGCGTCAGGACAAGCATTGCGCGATTGCTACATGGCGTGCGGCGACGCGCTCCATGGTCAGCGCCCTTGCCCTGTGCAGCTTGTTTCTGCTGATCGTTTGGCACGACAGTGCCGTGTCCATTCATCTCGCTCCGCCAGCGGTGCAGGGGGCTGAGCTTGCGGACGACGAATCCCTCGATCATGCTCACGTGACTGATACGGACCGGCCGGATGTCGGCAAGCTGGCGCACCAAGCCGCTCATGCCGCACATCAGGCAACGACACCACTAAGCCCCGCACTGCGAGCCACGCTGCCTCTTGGCGATGGAAGCACCTGGACACCCTTCTACGCCTTCAGCCTGCGTTCGTTCGCCCCGACGTCCTTGTTGAGACCGCCCCGCGCCTGATCCCAGCGTGCGCCATGCGCCGCCTCGGGATTCAGCTTTAGGGGAATACACAAATGACAGCCTTACATGGCCGGCGGCCGCGTTTCGCGGGCCGCTGCATGGCCCTTGCCGCCTGCATGGTTGCGGCAACCGGAAGCGCGTTCGCGCAAGTCGCGCCACCTTTCGCCGAACTGTACCGGCAGACACAGGATTCACCTCGCCAGGTGGAACTGAACGCCGATGTGAATCGGGCCGAGGGTCTCGCGCGGCAGACGCGGGCACGCCCCAATCCAACCGTCAGCCTGACGACGGAGAACTTCGCCGGACAACAGCCATTTGGCGGCTTCTCCCAGTCCGAAGATACAATCCAGATCAGTCAGCCGTTCGAATTGCCCGGCAAGCGACGATCCCGGATCGCAGCGGGCGAAGCAGGCGTCGCGGCAGCCCGGGCTCGGGCGCACGAAGAGCGCATCGCCTACGCCTATGACCTCGCGCGCGCCTATGCCGGCGCCGAAATTGCGGACCGCCATATCGAGCTTGCGCAGGACGAAGTCGAAGAGGCCGAGGCCGACCTTGCCGCTGCACGGGCCTTGGTGGATGCCGGCAAGGAGGCACGATTGCGAAGCCTCCGCGCCGAGACCGAGGTCAATGCTCAGCGGGTCCAGCTTGACACCGCTCGCGCCGAGCGGATCGGAGCCTATGCACGTCTGTCGGCATTGGCGGGACAGGCCACGTCCTACAGCGCCTTGGCCGAACCGATGCTCGAGCGCCTTGCTCCTGTGAGGGGCGCAGGACCGATCGACCCGCTCCAGACCGCGCCTTACCTGGCGGCCAAGGCGGATGGTGCGGCGGCGGCGGCCCGCGCAGTCGCGGCAGGCCACCACTCGCTGCCCGACGTCACCGTCTCGGTTGGCGTGCGCAGGCTGGCTGCGAACAGCGCCAACGCCTTCGTCGCTGGCGTCAGCGTCCCGCTTCCCCTGTTCGACCGCAATCGAGGCAATGTGGACGCAGCGCAGGCGGAGCTTCGCGGCGCTCAAGCCCGCGAAGCAGCGGCGCGGCTCGAAACCCGGGCTGCGATCGCCGGGGCTCTGGCGCTCAATGATGCCGCCGACGCACGAGCCCTGGCTGCAGACCGCTCCCGGCGCCTTGCCGAGGAGGCCTATCGCCTCGCACGCATCGCCTATGAGGCAGGCAAGTCCCCCCTCATGGAATTGCTGGCGGCGCGCCATGGACTTGGTGCGGCACGCGACGCTCTGCTCGACGCGCGCACTGCCCAGTTCGAGGCCCGCGCCAGTCTGGCCCGCCTTGAGGGCCGCACCATTACCGGAGAAGTCGTCCCATGACGCCCCGCAACAAACTCCATGCCGGCGCCGCCGGCGCACTCGTCCTTGCCGCTATCGGCGGTTATGGGATCGCGCGCATGACCGCGCCGCCACCGCCGGCCGCATCGGAACCGCCTGCGGCTCAAACCGCCCCGGAAGATGGGATCGACATCTCGGCGGAGGACATCAGATCTTCCGACATCGAGGTCGCACCGGCCAGCAGCGCGGCGCTAGACGGCCTTGTCATGGCCAGCGCGACAGTGGAGGCGACGCCCGACGCCGAGGCAGTGCTGACTGCGGGGGCGCCCGGCACCGTCACGCGCATCTTCAAACGCATCGGCGACGTCGTGCGTGCGAACGAGACCATCGCATTGGTCGAGAGCCGCGACGCTTCCGCCATCGCCGCTAGCCGCGCAGCCGCTGCGGCGCGAGTCACGCTCGCCACTCGCCAGGCCGCGCGGGAGAAAGGACTGCTTGCGCAAGGCGTATCCGCACGCGCAGACTACGAGACAGCTGAGGCCAACCTTGCCGTGGCGCGAGCCGAGGCGCGGGCCGCGTCGGCTGCCGCCCGTGTCGTGCGCGTCACTCGCGATGAGCGCTCGGTCGCCGTAACGAGCTCAGTCTCGGGCCGCATTGTCGCCGCACCGGCCGCTCTGGGTGCCTTCGTCCAGGCGGAAACCGAGCTGTTTCGCGTCGCAGACCCGGCCCGTCTCCAGATCGAGGCGGATATCCCCGCCACCGACGCCGAGCGCGTCAAGGCGGGTGACCGGGTGGAGTTCACCCTGCCCGATGGGAGAAGCGTGGAGGGGCGTGTGCGTGCATCTACCGGCTTCATCGATCCGCAAAGTCGACAGACGAAGGTCTTGATCACGCCAGCGGCCAGTAATGGCCTGCTCACGCCGGGGCAAATGCTCCAGGCACGCATCTTTGCCAGCGGCAGCGCCAAAACCGGCGCAAGTTCCGTCACCGTGCCGCAAGACGCGGTGCAGACGGTCGGTGGCCGCAATGTTGTGTTCGTCCGCATCGTCCAGGGCTTTCGCGCGCACCCTGTGCAAGTCGGCACCCGCAGCGACGGCATGGTCCAGGTCGTGTCGGGTCTAAGGGCCGGCACACCGATCGCTACCCGTAATGCCTTCCTGCTGAAGGCCGAGATGGAGAAAAACGAGGGAGGCGAGGAATGATCGCGCGGATCGTATACCTTTCCGTACGCATGCGATGGGCAGTCGCGTTTCTGACACTGCTGATCGTGTTGCTGGGCACCTGGCAGATCACCAAACTGCCGATCGACGCTGTACCCGACATCACCAATCGGCAAGTACAGATCAGCACGTTCGCGCCCGTCTACGGGCCAACCGACATCGAAAAGCAGATCACCTACCCGGTTGAAACCGCTCTGGCGGGCATCACAGGGCTGGAAATGACTCGTTCGATCAGCCGCAACGGCTTCAGTCAGGTGACCGCCGTGTTCACCGATGCCACCGACATCTACTTCGCCCGCCAGCAAGTGACCGAGCGGCTGGCGCAAGCGGCCGGGGACCTGCCCGCCGGCATCCAGCCCCGCCTCTCGCCGTTGGCGACCGGACTGGGCGAAATCTTCATGTTCTCCGTCGCCTTCCGCCATCCGGACGGCAAGGGCGCAAACGCTGTTCTCGGTCAGCCTGGGTGGCAGCCGGACGGGAGTTATCTGACGCCCGAAGGGGAGCGGCTGACAACCGAGCTAGCCAAAGCCGCTTATCTACGCACCGTGCAGGACTGGATCATTCGGCCCCAGATGCGCTCAGTACCCGGCGTAGCGGGAGTCGACTCGAACGGCGGCTATGTGAAGCAATACCTGGTGGAGCCCGATCTCGTCGCACTCACCAGCTATGGACTTTCGATCACGGAACTGGCCGATGCCCTGGAGCGGGCAAACCTTTCGGCCGGCTCGAACTACGTCCGCCGTGCGGGAGAAAGCTTCCTCGTGCGCGCCGACGCGCGGCTCAAGTCCATCTCCGACATCGAGGAAGCGGTGGTCGCCACGCGGGCCGGAGCGCCCGTGCGTGTGCGCGACGTCGGCCATGTGGTCATCGGCGGCGCCGTGCGTACCGGCTCGGGCAGCCGCATGGGCCGCGAAGCGGTCATCTCCACAATCTTGATGCTGACCGGCGAGAATAGCCGCGTTGTCGCGGATCGGGTCGCGGACAAGCTGATCGCGGTCAATCGCTCGCTACCGCCCGACATCTTCGCCGATCCGGTCTACAACCGGGCAAAGCTGGTAAAAGCGACGATCGGGACTGTAGAAAAGAACCTTCTCGAAGGTGCGCTGCTCGTCATCGTCATTCTGTTCCTGCTGTTGGGCAACGTTCGTGCCGCACTGATAACGGCCGCCGTCATTCCCATCACCATGCTGATGACCGCGACGGGCATGAACGCGATCGGCGAGTCCGGGAATCTCATGAGCTTGGGGGCGCTCGATTTCGGCTTGATCGTCGACGGCGCGGTCATCATCGTCGAAAACGCACTGCGCCACCTCGCTGAACGGCAGGAACGTGAAGGGCGACTGCTCACCCTGCCTGAACGCCTTGCCGAAACGGCCGATGCGGCGCGCGAGATGGTGAAGCCGACCGTCTATGGTCAGCTCATCATCTTCCTGGTCTTCGTGCCGCTGCTGACCTTCCAGGGGGTAGAGGGCAAGACGTTCTCGCCGATGGCGGTCACGCTCATGATCGCACTGGGTTGCGCCTTCATCCTGTCGATCAGTTTCGTGCCGGCGCTGATTGCGATCCTCGTGCGCGGGAAAGTGAATGAAACGGAGGTCAAGCCCATCCGCTGGTTCAAGGCGCACTACGCGCCCCTGCTGAGCAAGGCGGTCGCACGTCCCGCCCCCTTCATCGCGGCAGGTGGCGGGGTGTTCGTCTTGGCCCTGTTTGGCTTCGGCTTTCTGGGTGACGAATTCATGCCGCAGCTGGATGAGAAGGATATTACCGTCACCAATTTCCGTATCCCCTCCGCCTCGATCGACCAGTCGACGAAGATGCAGATACAGATCGAGAATGCACTGAAGACGTTGCCGGAAGTGGCACTGGTCTTTTCCAAGAACGGCAATGCCGATCTGGGCACGGACCCGATGCCGCCAAATGCCTCCGACACCTACGTCATCCCCAAGCCAGAGAGTGAATGGCCAGCAGACGTCAAGTCCAAGGAGGACCTTGTCCGCCGGATCGAAGAGAAGATGAAGCCGCTTATCGGCAATCGGACGGAGATCCAAATGCCCATCCAGATGCGTTTCAACGAGCTGATCGCAGGCGTGCGCTCCGACGTGGCGGTAAAGCTTTATGGTGACGATCTGGAGCAGATGAGCACGCAGGCGCGGCGGATCGCCACTGTCTTGCGCGGCATTTCGGGCGCGGCCGATGTCAGCGCCGAGCAGACCGGCGGGGCCCCGACCTTCGACGTAAAGATCGATCGGCAGGCCGCCGCGCGATATGGCCTGGCGGTCGATGAGATCGCCAATACCGTCGCAGCGGCCCTCGGCGGGCGCGAGGCCGGTCTCCTGTTCGAAGGCGACCGGAGGTTCTCGGTTGTTGTTCGTCTGCCCGATGCCCAGCGAGACGATTTGGCGACGCTTGGCTCGGTCCCGGTCATGCTACCGGCGCCAGAGGGCGGCATCGCGCGCGCCATTCCCCTGCGCGAAGTGGCGCGCTTCGCCTACACGCAAGGGCTCAACCAGATCAGCCGCGAAAACGGCAAGCGGCTGGTAGTCATCCAAGCGAACGTGCGCGGCCGCGATCTCGGCGGTTTCGTCGCCGAAGCGCAGGCGAAGATTGGCAAGCTGGATCTGCCGCCAGGCATGTACACAGGCTGGGGGGGCACGTTCGAGAGCCTTCAATCCGCGCGGTTGCGCCTGATGCTGGTGGTGCCGGTCTGCTTCGTCGCGATCTACGCCCTGTTGGTCATAGCTCTAGGCGGCTTCGTACCGGCGGCGATCGTGTTCAGCGCAGTGCCGATGGCGCTGGCGGGCGGCGTCTTCGCGCTGCTGCTGCGCGGCATTCCGTTCTCGATCACGGCGGCGGTGGGGTTCATCGCCCTGTCGGGGGTGGCAGTGCTGAACGGCCTGGTGATGATGAGCGCCATCCGCAAGTTCAGGGAAGATGGCACGGCAGCGGACCAGGCGATCATCCATGGCGCGATTGAGCGCGTACGCCCGGTGCTGATGACGGCACTGGTGGCGAGCTTGGGCTTCGTCCCGATGGCGCTTGCCACGGGCACCGGCGCCGAAGTGCAGCGACCGTTGGCAACGGTCGTCATCGGTGGCCTCATGACTTCGACCGCGCTGACGCTCCTGGTGCTGCCGGCGATCACGGCCTTCGCGCAACGATGGATGGCGCGCCGCGCGGCCTAGCTACCACGGGGCAGCGCGGACGCCCCCGCTGCCCCGGCTTTCCCGCGCAGTAGCTTAGACTATTTTAGCCGAGAAGCGCCCCGAGCCGAAAGCGTGGGCGTGGGCGTGGGCGTGGGCGATCCAAGGCCGCCCTAGAATTCGGCCACGTCCACCTTGCCGCCGCGGTCGAAGCGCGACAGCCTGTAGGGCTTCTCGTCCACAATCGGCTCGGCGCCAGTGGCGACGTCCGCCATCAGATGCCCCGCTCCCGGTCCGATACCGAAGCCGTGGCCGCTGAATCCCGCGGCGAGGACCAGACCCGGTATTTGCGGAATCTCGCTGATGACAGGCACGCCATCGGGAGTGCTGTCGACATAGCCGGCCCATTTGCCCACGACCGGAAGGTCGCCCAAGGCCGGGATCAGGCTCACGGCTCCGCGTCGAGCCATCTCGATGACGCCCTGATCGACCTTGGGATCGAGGATACGCATCGCTTCCATCGGCGTCGGCCGGTCCAGCCGCCAGCGTTTGAGCCCTTCGTGTCCCGACTTCATCCCCGCGGCTCCGCCGGGTGACAGGTTGCGCCAGCGACGCAAGAACATGGGCACGAATTCGCGTGAGAAACGCAGGAATTGCGGCGTCACGTCCACCCGCGCCTTGCCGCTGACCGCCAGCGTGTGCACCCCTTCGCCCCGCCGCGTAACGGTGATGGATTTGCTGTAGAAGGCATCGGGTATCGCCAGCGCGCCGGTCGCGACCGCAACGATGGACTGGCGCACGGCCGCCTGCGGAAAGCGTATCCCCAATTGGTACATGAAGGAGGATGCCCATGCCCCGCCGGCCATGATCACGATCTTCGTAGCGATCGTTCCCTTTTCAGTGATCACACCGCTGACGGCTCCGCCGCTGGTCTCGATCCCCCGCGCGGCGCATCCCTGATGCACCGTACCGCCGAGCGCCATGATCGCCTTGGCCGCTGAAGGCGCGGCAAGTCCGGGATTGGCAATTCCATCGGTCGGCGACCAGACGCCGCCCTTCCACCGCTTGCCGGTGAAGGGACTGCGGCGCGCCGCCTCCTCGCTGCTCAGCATATAGGTTTCGACGCCCACCGTCTTTGCGAACTGGCCCCAGCGCGTCCAGGTTTCCAACTCCGTCTCGTCATTGCTGACGTAGAACAGACCGCAGCGCTTGAAGCCGGTTTGCTCGCCCGTGTCCGCCGTGAACTGCTCCCACAGGGCAAGGCTTTTCGTCGCCAAGGGGAGTTCGCGCGCATCGCGGTTCTGTTGGCGGCACCAGCCCCAGTTGCGGCTCGACTGCTCGCCACCGACCACACCCTTTTCCACCAGCGCGACCTTCAGGCCTCGCCTGGCCAGATAATAGGCGGCAAAGCTTCCCGCTATGCCGGCGCCGATCACGACAACGTCGGCTTGCTTCGGCAATTCGGGCGAGGATTCGATGAAGCGCAGCGGCGCAGGCATTCTCGACGATCTCCAGTGAGAGGGGTCAGGCGAAACCGAGGATCGCCTTGGTCTCCAGGTATTCCTCCAAGCCAAAAACGCCGTATTCGCGTCCATTGCCCGACTGGCGATAGCCACCGAACGGTGCGTGCGCGTCCCAGTCCGGCTGGTTGAGATGGACCTGGCCCGTACGGATGCGAAGAGCAACCTCGCGTCCCGCTTGCGGATCGCCGCTCTGCACATGGCCGCCAAGTCCGAAGCGGGTATCGTTGGCGATCGCCACCGCCTCGTCGATATCGTCGTAGGCCAGAATGCAGAGCACCGGCCCGAAAATCTCCTCCTGGGCGATCGTCATGTCACTGCGCACATCCGAAAAGATGGTCGGCTGGGTGAAGTATCCCGCCTCATCACCGGTAGGTCGGCCCGGTCCACCGCACAGCAGCCTGGCACCCTCGGCGAGGCCACACTCGATCATTGCCTGCACGCGCGCGAACTGCGCGGCGTTCGCGATCGGTCCCATCTCGGTCGCCGGGTCCAGTGGATCGCCCACGACGAGGGCATCGACCGTCGCTTTGGCAATCGCCTCTATCTCGGCCAGATGCGAACGGGGAACGATCATGCGCGTGGGCGCGCTGCACGACTGGCCTACATTGCGAAAAGCGGCCTTTATGCCTAGCGGCACCACCCGGGCAAAGTCGGCGTCGGGCAGCATCAGGTTGGGCGACTTGCCGCCCAATTCCTGCGTCACGCGCTTGACGGTCGGCGCTGCCGCCTGGGCAACCTGCACGCCGGCACGGTTGGACCCGGTGATGGAGATCATATCGATCAGGGGATGTTCGGCCATTCCCGCGCCTATTTCCGGCCCGGTTCCGTTGACGAGGTTGAATACGCCAGCCGGGGTGCCCGCATCGTGCAGGATCTGTGCGAACATCAGCGCGCTCAGCGGTGACAGCTCACTTGGCTTAAGGACGATCGTGCAGCCCGCGCCCAGCGCTGGAGCGACCTTTGCCGTGATCTGGTAAAGTGGCCAGTTCCAAGGCGTGATGAGGCCAACGACCCCGATCGCCTCACGCACGACTGCCGTCGAGCCATTCATGCGCAAGAAGGGATAATCGTGCAGCACGTCGATCACCGCCTGCACGTGGGCTGCGGCAAGAGGCACGTGAGCCGCACGGGCATGGCTGATCGTCGCCCCCATCTCGAGAGTCAGACATTGGGCGAGCGGCTCGGCGCGTTCCAGGATCAACGAATGGATACGCTCCAGCAATGCGATCCGGTCTTTGACGGGGGTTGCGGCGAAAGCCGGAAAAGCGTGCCGGGCCGCCGCGACGGCGTTGTCGAGGTCGCGCCGGTCACCGGCCGTCACTTCAGCGAACAACTCACCCGACGCAGGATTGATGACCTGCAGCTTCTCTGTGCCCGCCTGCGGCTGCCATCGGCCGTCGATGTACGCGCAGGCACACGGATCGAGCACCGCGTCGGCAATCGAGGTCGTCATTTCACGAGGTCCTGATATTTGTAGTAGGCGCCGACGATCGGCAGGAACCAAGGTGTGCCGAAATAGCCGGGGATGGCTGGCCAATCGAAGTCGCGCCACGGATTGAGGTCACCGCGGCCGTCGAGCACTTCGGCCATGACTGCCCCCATGTAGGTCGCCATGTGTGTGCCGTGGCCACTATAGCCCATGGAGTAGAACAGCCCGTTCCGTTCGCCGGCGCGAGGCAGGCGATCTTTCGTCATATCGACCATTCCCCCCCAGCAGTAATCGACGCGCGCGCCCGCTAGCGCGGGGAAGACCTTCTCCATCGACGCGCGAAGGATCGCCCCGCTCTTCGCATCGGCAGCGGGATCGCTCCGGCTGGAAAAGCGCGCGCGGCCCCCGAACAAAATCCGGTTGCCAGGCAAGGTGCGAAAGTAATTGACGAAATTGCGCGTATCCGTCGTGTTGCGCCTATACGGCGTCAGCTGATCCAAGAGAGCCGACGGCAGCGGCTCTGTCACGATGATATACGCGCCAACCGGAACGATGCGGCGGCGAAACCAACCGAGTGGCCCGACACGCGAGGTCCCGGTAGCCAGCAAGACCTGGTTTGCTCTTATGCTGCCATGAGGTGTCGTCAACTCATGCACCTGTCGATCAAGGCGCTTTATGGCGAGGACAGGATTGTCCTGGTAAATCTTAGCTCCACGTCGGGCGGCGGCTCTCGCCAGGCCTTGGCCGAAGTCGCCCATGTGCAGGCTCGCGCTCTTCTTGAAGAGCATGCCGCCGAAGTAGCGATCGGACTCAATTTCAGCGTACATCTCAGAACGCGGCACCATCTCGGTATCGCGATCCACCTCTTGCGCCAGCAGGGCCTGGGAGCGGGCGATCTTGTCGTAATGCTCAGGCTTTGCAGCGAGCTTCAGCTTGCCGACCCGGCTGAAACTGCAGTCGATGGCCTCTTCAGCGACGATCGCTTCCACCTTGTCGACGCCAGCGTCGAAGGCGCGGTAAAGCAAGTTCGCCTTTTCTCTGCCCAGCACGGCCGAAAGCCCTGCATAGTCCTGGGCGAAGCCGTTGTTGCACATGCCGCCGTTGCGGCCGGACGCGGCATTCGCGACCTTTCCCGCCTCCAGCAGCACGACATCCGCGCCCTTCTTGGCCAGTGCCAGCGCAGCGGACAGGCCGGTGAAGCCGCCGCCCACCACTACGACATCAACCTTTCCCTGCGGGCCGCCCGGCATCGTGCCGCCAAAGGGCGTAGCGGTGTCCAGCCAGTACGATGTCATCTTCATGGCGCCTGCCTCCGCTCGAACGCTCGCTCACCAACCCCGCATGCGCGGCCAGACGGCGGCGATTGTGCGGGTGGGGCCATCTACCACCTGGTAGGCGGCGTGCTGTGCGCCCGTGGCGCAGGCATGGTTGGGCAGGATGCGGACTCGCTCGCCTATGGCCAAGGACGGCAATTCGGCTCCGCTGCCGGGCCGCACCTTGATGATGCCATGCTCCTGGCTCGCGTCCTCGACGATGATGTCAGCGAACGGCTTGCCGTCGATATCGCAGACCAGTCCGTATCCTTGATCCAGCGGATGGCGTGACGTGCCCCGATCGCGTGACATCGCCATCCATCCCGCGTCGATCAGGATCCAACCCTTCTCCGGCCGATGCCCGATCACCGTGGCGACGACGGAAAGGGCGATATCATCGAGCGAACATACGCCGATGCCGTGCATGACAAGGTCGAAGAACATGAACACGCCGGCCCGCACTTCGGTCACGCCGTCGAGGTTCTTGGCGAAGTGCGCAGTCGGCGTCGAACCCACACTCACCACGGGGCAGGCATGACCCGCATCGCGGAGCAGCCGCGCCGCTGAAACCGCGGCTGCCCGCTCGACCTCAGCTGCCTCCGGCAAGCCCTCACCATTTCGGCAACCATAGGACTCGCCCGCATGGGTCAGCACGCCGCGGAACTCGACACCGCCGGCGCGCAGGACATCGGCGATTTCCAACAGAGCCTCATCAGCCGGCAGCAGACCCCCGCGGTGCCCGTCGCAATCGATCTCCACCAGTACCGCTGGCATCGCCATTCCTGCCCGTGCGTGCTCCACGATCGCTCGCGCCTGCTCGATGGAATCGATCAGAACGGAAAGGTTTACGCCCTGGGCAACCAAGTCGCAGGTCCGGCCGATCTTTTCGGGCGCCATGCCAACGGCATAGGTAATGTCGCTAAAGCCGCCTTCGGCAAAATACTCGGCCTCGGCCAGCGTCGACACGGTGATTGGCCCTTTACCGGTCGGGAACAGGCGGGCGGCGACATCGAGCGACTTTGCGGTTTTCACGTGCGGACGAAACGCGACCCCCAATTGCTCGAGATAGCCGCGCAGACGAGCGATATTCCGGTCGACCTTGGCGATGTCGAGCACGAGCGCAGGCGTCTCCACATGGTCCAGCGTCGCCGCATCAGTCCTCGTGAGGGTCTCGATCATCTTCGTGCGTCCTACAGAAAAGAGAATGGGAGGCTCAGCCAAGCGATTGATTGGAAAGGGCGAAGAGCGTGACGCCTGCCGTCGGCACCGGCGGCGAACCCAGCGCCATGGCGGTCACCGGGCCGACATCGGGCAAGCCACTCGCCGCCAGCCAGGGCGACAGGCCGCTGCCGCTCGTCACGTCGATACGGACGAATTCGCCAACGCGTTCGCTCGCCAGGTCCGCGATCAAAGATTGGGCGTCGGAGATGCTGCGCGCGATGATCGGTCCGATCACGACCCCGCGGCCCCATGTCCGCACACAGCCGTACCCCGTGATCGCTCCATCGTCCTCGATCACCCGCACGCGGCCGATGGCGAACAGCGCTTCGATCAACGCGGTCCGATCAAGGCCGCTCCCGGCCTGATCCAGCGCGCGAACGGCAGGCATATCCGCGTCACGCAGACCGCGAACATTCCCGCTCCTCGCCACGGCGGGCACGCCCTCCAGCACAGCTTGATGCTGGTGGACCGTGCTGCCGAGCGCCACAAAGCCGAGCCGCTCGTAGAGCCTGCATCCCTCCACCGTGCTATTGAGAATGAGCGTACGGCCTTCAGTCTGACGCAGCATTTCGCGCATCAAAGCCGCCCCGATGCCGCGCCGCTGCGCATCGCTCGCCACGATGATCATTCCGGCGGCGGCATAATCGTCGCCATAGGGCCACCAGATCGCAGTGCCCGCAAGGCGCCCATTCAGCTCCACCGCCAAGCCATGGCCCAACGACAGGGCAAAGGCCCAGTCCTCCAACCGGTACGGCCACCGCAACCCCTGCGAAAGGGCTAGCGCCTGTGGTAGATGCTGCACTGTCAGAGGCTGCACGACCGCCTGTTGTTCCATCACGTTATGCTCACTTGGAAGTCCGTTCTTGCCACGCGCCGTTTGGAGGGCCGGCGGCTGCCTGGGCCCCTCGCGCCTCCCGTTCAGAAGTATTTGAGCCAGGCGATGTCGCGGCGACGCTTCTTCAATTGCGAAAACCAAGCTGTCGGAAAATAGAGCGGAACGATCAGCCCGACGTACCAGACCAGGACCCAATAATAGCTGTCGACGCCAAACGTCCCATCGTGATTGGGGCCCCAGATGGCCAACGCGCTGTGATAAAGAATGCGCAAGACACTAAGGTGGAAGAGATAGAAGAACATCGGTGCGCCGCCGAACACGGCGAGCCGGTTTACGAGCCCCGAACCCTGCAGCTTCTCGAATAGCACCAGAACCAGTGCACCCAGGCCCAAGGTCGGCAGGAGAAACTGCAGCGACGGGGGATACTTCGTCATGGAAATGAAGGCGAGGAAAGTGCGTAGCGGACTGCCTTCGACCACGTGCCATGGCTTGTCGCCATAGACGTTGAGGAAACGCAGCACGACGAACGCCGCCAGCATGGCCATACCCAGCGTGAGAAGACGCCGCTGCCGCAATTGCGCCGGGACGTCGGACAAGAACCACGGACCGACGCTATAGCCCAGGGCAATGACGCCGATCCAAGCGAGGATGGGGTATGTGGTCTTCACTATCAGGCCGCCGAAGATGGGAAAGGCTGCGCGCTGGTGAATTTCGGCCCACAACGGCAGCCACGCGTCGCCCGCCTTCAGTTGGATGGGATCGAGTAGATTATGACCGCATACGATCACGGCGCCGATTACCAGGATCGCCGATCGCGAGAGGCGGATGAGAGCCGCCAGCACGATCATGCACACACCGATGCACCAGATGACCTGAAGCCACAGCGTCGGCTCGGTAATGCCCCAGTAAAGCGGCGATAAGAAGAAGACCTCGATCGCCATCAGCAGAAGGCCACGCTTCAGCAGAAAAGCGGTCGTCTCCTCCAGCGTATGGCTAGAGTGAAAGAGAAAGACACCAAGGCCGGTCAAGGCGACGAAGATGGGCGCGCACAGGCTGACCGCGAAGCGTGCCAGAGCCACGGCCGGGATTACCGTCTCCGCGTCGACCGGGTCCGAAACGGGCACATAGACGAACCATGTCTCGCGGATGTGGTCCAGCAGCATGAGAACCATCACGAAGCCGCGAAGGGCGTCGATGTTCTGCAACCGAACGCCGGCTTTCGCTTTCGACGATGCGGAGGCAAGTGCGCCGCCGAACCCGCCTGATGGAATCGTGGCAGTCACACCCATTTCTTGATCCACCTTTCCCGGCCTAACTTCCGATGCTCTTATGTAGGCGATGGCGGGTGGCAGCATATCCCGTATGCCGCCCGACAGATATCGCGTCATGCGGAAGCCGTGCTGCCTGCAGCAGCTTATGCCGATCGATAACCCTGAACTACGCCCCTGGCGGCACAGGCTGCGGCGCACCCCCTCTTCTTTAGAACAATCGCATGTGCATCAGGGGCCTAATCGGCAGACACAGCCCATGCCACCGGGGCAAAATGGATAGGAGAAATGCGGCCACCGGCATAGTCTGCCGGACCGCGCTCCGCCACCTGGAGACCCGAGAGATGAACGCCGGCATGTTCGACAGGCGTCGGTTACTGAGCAGCGCGGCGCTCGGCTTGCTTGCTGCGGGATGCTCCAGCATCCACTCGCGTCCGCCGGTCAAGGGCGGCCGCCTGCGCGTGGCCGGTGCGACCAGTTCGACCGCCGACACGATCGATCCGGCGCGACAGATGGCCGTCATGGACTATTGCCGCTGCAACATGTTCTACGACGGGCTCACAAAGCTCGATGCGCAACAACGCCCGCAGTTGGCCTTGGCCGATGCCATCGATACCCGCGATGCGCGCACCTGGACTATCAAGCTTCGCCCAGGCGTACGCTTCCATGATGGCAGGTTGTTGACGCCGGCCGACGTGGTGTATTCGATCCGTCGTCACAATGATCCGGCTGTGGGATCGACAGCCAAGACCTTCATGGCACAGTTCGTCGGTGTCGAGGCCTTCGGTACCGACGCCGTCCGGATCGAGCTGGTCAGTGCGAATGCCGACCTTCCCGTCATCCTGGCGCTGCCGCAGTTCAAGATCGTCCGCAACGGCACCAAGGATTTTCGCACCGCCAACGGAACCGGTGCTTATCGCTGCACCGAATTCGATCCGGGCGTCCGCTCCATCTCCACGCGCTTCGAGGACTATTGGCGGGGCCCGGTCAGGCTTGGCGAAGTGGAACTCTTCGCCATCAGCGATGAGAGCGCGCGGATCAACGCGCTGCTCTCAGGCGATGTAGATCTGATCTCCGAGGTCAATCCACGCATTGCCAGGCGGCTGGTGGAGCAAGGCATGACTCTGCTCGAAAGCAAGTCTGGCGGCTACACCGACTTGGTGGTCCGACTGGACCAATGGCCAGGCCGATCGCCCGATTTCGTGCGCGGAATGAAACTGCTGATGGATCGTGAAGCCATGAACCGGGTGATTTTCCGGGGCTATGCGACGATCGCCAACGACCATCCCATTCCACCGAGCAACCCCTATTTCGACGCTAGCCTTCAACAGCGCCCCTTCGATCCCGAACAGGCGAAGTTCCTCTTCCGCAAGACCGGTCTTGCGGGCCAGACCGTACCGCTGGTTGTTTCCAGCGCAGCGCTCAAATCCGAAGACATGGGCGTGTTGATCCAGGACGCCGCCGCGCATGCCGGTCTGAAAATCGATTTGCAGCGCCAACCACCGGACGGATATTGGGCGAACAACTGGATGAAGGACGCGGTCGGCTTCGCCAACATCAACGGGCGCCCGACGGCGGATATCATCTTCAGCCAGTTCTTCGCATCCGACGCATCCTGGAACGAGTCGGGCTGGAAGAACGCTCGGTTCGACCGGCTGCTGCTCGAGGCGCGCGGGTCCACCGACGAGAGTCTGCGCAAAGCCATCTATGGTGAAATGCAGCGCATGGTGCATGATCAGTCGGGAATTGGCATTCCCCTCTTTCTGTCCATGCTCGACGCCTACAATCCGCGCGTGAAGGGGCTCGAACCCATGCCGCAGGGCGGTTTGATGGCCTACGACTTCGCGGCCCACGCATGGCTTGAGGGCGCCTGACATGAAAAAGGACGGCGCATCGCAATGCGCCGTCCCCTGGTTCCAAATCGGATGTCAGGTGACGGGGCGTTGGGTCGCATAGATCTTGCGAACGTACTCCGGGCTGATCCAGGCGCATCCTTCGCCGCGTACGAACAGACAGACGTCGCCTTGCGAGAAAGTCACGCGACCATTCGCATCGGCAAAGCTGACCGTGCCATCCAGCAGATACATCAGTTCGACCTGCCGGTAGGGGATCTGGATGCGGTGATACGGAGTGGCGTCCCAAACGCCTGCGACAAATTCCCGGTTTGCCGACCAATAGTCGCTGTGATTGCGGCATGAAGGTATCGGACCGATGAGGTTCTGCTCCAGCGGCGGGCTAGATGGCTCCAGCGGCGCAAGCTGATCGACCATGACCGGGACTGGCACGGTTCCGACCGCGTCAGTAGGGGCCGCATAGATGATCGCGAGCGCGTCATCCGACGCGCGCCAGGTGAAGCTACTGCTGACGGGAAGGACGCAAGCCGTCGCAGGGCCGAGCGTCAGCGTACCCGCGGAGTTCTCGATCTGCAGCTTGCCTGCGAGCAGAAGAACGCACTCGTCCGTCGGCAACGCCTCGACACGTCCCGCACCGCGTGGCGCGAGCGCGGCGACCTGCGCCTTGTCGTCCGCAAAGGCCGCCGGCGCACGCCCAGCGAGCCAGTCCTGCGAGGGCGCGGTACCGGCGGCGTAGGCCCGGATATCGACCACGGCGGCAAGGGCGCCGGTCTCGGCC
>Ga0070669_100000910_pt1 | contig 21514 bp, 26 predicted proteins | sample KBSS53metaG_FD_64680 | JGI IMG/M metagenome (GOLD analysis project Ga0070669, IMG submission 64680) | Switchgrass rhizosphere microbial communities from Kellogg Biological Station, Michigan, USA - KBS S5-3 metaG | ecosystem: Host-associated > Plants > Roots > Rhizosphere > Soil ...
TATATACGAAGCCGTCTACGTCAACCGCGACCCAGCAGTTATCCACGAACACGAAGTACGTGTTGCCGATCAACCGGAAATGGCTCGCCCCGAATCGTTGGACGAAGAACTCTTTCGGATGTCGGCCAAGAGTGAACACTTCGCTATGACGCGACTTGAACTCTTGTTTGTTCACCGTCGTCGTCTGACTTGTGCCCCCGACGTTCGTCTCGCTCGTGCTCGAACGTGCCCCAGGTTGAGTCCTGCTGACGTCCGGAGCGCGACCCTTGATGTTTGTTTGCCCACGCATGTCAGTGCCCGTTTCAGGTTTTGCCTGCGGTTTGGTCTGCTCCGGCATGGGATGCTTTTTCTTCCCTTTCGCCGGCGCAGTCGTCTGCGGTTCCTTCGTCTGCCCCTGCGTCTGTTGTGGCTCCGCTTGCTGACCTAGCGCCATGAGCGGTAACCCCAATATCACTGTCATTGTTAGTATCCTCATATTTCTCCCTTCTCCCTATTACTTCGTATCCAAAAAAGTTTTGGACCCACTGCAATCGCGTGTATTCGACCAAGCACTTCGCCCCGACTGGCTTGTCTCTTAATTTTATTTTTACTCTCGAATTGCCTTAAGACTTTGTCTTAGCTCGCTCTTCGAATTTGCAATGAAGCGAATGCGATGAGCGACGTCGCCGATGAAGCCACGAGGGCGTGTGGTCGAGCGCAGCGGGAGCTGGCGAAATACAACTGATCGCGCGGGCTCCGTCTGTCGGCCGGCAGAATCATCATTGGCACCGTCGCCGCGCCGATGCTTACGCCGTTAATGGGCAACATGCTTTGCAACGTGAGTCCGCGCGACCCGCTGGCGTCCGGCCTGGCCTGTTTTGTTATGGGCGATAGTCGCGCTGATCGCCCTTTTTCATGCCCGCGAGGCGCGCCGCACGCATCAATCCCGTTCAAGCTTTACGAACGTGAGTGCTTCGGTCATTAAAAAAATCGCGTGAGAGCAGACAAAATCTTAGCTCGGCGACGTCTACAACATGATGAGTGCCCCACGGGAGGGAGCGGAATGCCTCGCGGAGATTTTTCGAGAGATCCTCGCCTTGTCCGAAACAAAGCGGTCGAACGATCCAAAATCCGCTGTAGCTGATGATCCAACGAAATTATTCGATGCGCAGTGTGTCAATGGGATTGATCAGACTGGCGCGCCTCGCGGGAAACAGGCAGGCGACGAGGGCAGCGACTCCGAGGATGGAGATTGTCATCGCTACCAACAGCGGGTTGTACGCTGACGGTTTGGTAAAGTTGCGACGTAGTCTGCTCGGCTAAAGATCGCCGCTCTTGCGGCAGTAGAAGCCGTGCTGGCCGGGCTCGACTTTTTCTTCGCCCTGAGGTGTTACAGCAACCCAGTGCTTCATCTTGGGGTTCCAGTGCAAATCGCCGTCCTCGATGATCTCGCCCACTTCGAGAAGCCGCGCGTCCCCGGGCGTAGTTGGCTTTGTCTCGTCTGCCGTGCCCATGCTGTACTTTAACAACAATCGAGCGATCGTCACGCCTAAATCCATCAACGCTGATCTCGGAGTTACGCTGGCTTGTCTATTGCTTTGTCGACAGCATCGAACGCTAGTGAGCCGCTTTCGCTCTCGCGCCCAATCGAAACTCTCTCGCTAAACCACAGACGGCCTGTCGTGCTCGTTGAGGCGTTCATTACCCCCAGCGTTCGCTTGTGACGCCATCCCGATCAGCTACGCTTCCCTAGCGATGTCTCAATACGTTTTGGATCATCATTTGGAAGGCGAGAAACAGCGGCTCGCCTTAATGTCGCAGTTACTTGATCCGATGCACCAGCGATACATTGAGTCGCTCGGAATAAACCGCGACGCGCGGCTGCTGGAAGTCGGTTGCGGCAACGGTTCAATGTCGGCCTGGATGGCTGAGCACGTAGTTCCCCTTGGTCAGGTCGTTGCGATCGATCTCGATCTCTCCCTTGTCGATGATGCGCATGCTCCGGGCGTTGAGTTCCGCCAAGGGGACATCGTCATCGGGCCGGTCGATCCCGGTCGTTTCGATTTCGTGACTGCGCGCGCCGTTCTTCATCACGTTTCAAACGCTGAGGCTGCAATTGACAATCTGGTCGCGAGCCTTCGACCGGGCGGCATAATCCTGCTGGTCGAGCCTGACTTCCTGCCGGTCAGTGTCGCCGAGCCGATGGAGATCCGAACATTTTGGGATGGATGGTTAATCTGGTCGCGCGAGCGGGGCATCGATTACCACATAGGTCGAACCCTCGCACCAAGGCTCGCCGCTCATGATCTTAAGGAGATTGGAGGCGCTGCAGAGACGGCCGTCTACAATGGTGGCTCGCCATGGGCGGATTACTGGCGTCAGACGATCACTGAGCTGCGTGGTGATCTGGTACAATCTGGCAAACTCGATGACGTGCTCCTCGAGACGTTCCTGGCTCGTTGCGCCGACCCAAACTGGTGGACACAGACAATCGCATTTACCGCCGTTCACGCGTGTGCGGTTGAATCGTTGAATCGTTGAAGCCTTGGAAGCGGGGCCAAAGAAAATATTGAGAAGATAAGCAGTTGAGACATTGGGACACTTACCAAAATCTGAAATGCTGCCGTAACCCGTAACGCAGCCAGAGGCGAGGCCGGGCTTTCTGACAGCGCACGCAACAAGCGTTTTGAGGGCGTCGCCGAAGCGCTGCTCGCACTCAGCGCGGTGATGCGGTCGCGCTCTGACTCGGCAAGGGTCGAATTTCTCCCGTGATCTCGACCACAACCTTGTAACCTTCGATCTGGGATGGAATTGCTTGGCGCGTTTCGGACGAATCCCGCGCCAGCATTACGTGAAGACAGGGAGTGCGCCCATCGTTCTCCAAGCCGACGTAAACACCGACCACGTTCTTGATCACGAGCAACTCCTTGTCGTGGTCACGCAACACGGCGTTAATATCGCGTCGTGCAGCGGGTGATTGATCGTCAGCCATTTGGTTGTGAACGCCGATGAGAAGCAGGAGAAGACAAAGTAACCCAATGCCGAAACAATATCGCCCGAATCTTTGCCGGTTCGGGTTCAATCGCCGTTTCACGATAAACAAAACACCCGTCCGCAGATGCGAACGGGTGTTTCTCAGATTCAACTGAAGGACTTAGTTCCCAACCATCGTTGCACCGAGGAAACTCAGCACCTGGCCGATCGGATTCGCGATCGCCGAGGAACTACTACCGGCGAAAAGAAGACCGACCGCGCGGGGATTCGTCGTGACATCCTCCACCATCAACGACCCGGAGTCGCCGCTGTTGAGAAATTTGCTCCCTCTATTTGTGACAACGATTTGACCGGTGAATGTTTTGGTGAAGGCGGTGCCTCCCGCGCACTCGTTATCATAGGTGACGCTGATCGTCGCGTTCAAACCCGAGACCGAACTTCGGCTCAGCCCAGTCGTGCGACCGCTCTTTTTGACTGCCTGATTAAGGGAGGCGCCAACGGTGGAGGAGGAGATGGTGCCGATCTCAAGAATCGAGCCATCGGTTCGCACCTGGCCGTTGATGACTTGCGCGACGGAGCAATCGACGTTGCTGTTCGGCAGCGAACTTTTTTTCACCAACGTCGCCACCTGTTGTGCGCCCGCCGAGGAACAATTGACGTCAATTAAGCCTGGCTGAATGATCGGGTCGCCCGTCATCGCCACGCGGCTATTGCCGCCGGAGACGATATCCGCTTCGAAAACGTGATAATTGCTAAGGATGTGCTGAACCCCGCCGATGTTCACCAGGGCGCCGAGTGTGCCGCCGCAGCAGAAGCCATTCGCGAGGTCATAGGTCCAGCCGCCGGATGTCCCGAGCTGGATCGGTGGCGTTTGCTTCGCCGTATGACCCTTGTTCGGATTACCCGCCATGGCGCGGAATTTATCAGTCAACTCTACCCGGACCCCCACTCCACGAGTTTGCGCCGGGAAGCCGCGTGCGATCTCACCGGCATTAGCGTCATCGCGATCAACGTAAACGACGAGCGCCGGATTACCGTCTGCGCCCAGGCCCACGGCGGTGCCGAGAACCCCAGGTGTCTGCATCCAGTCGGCGGTGACTTCCTGCTGGGCGCTCATGACTGTGCGCACGGCGGAATGATTAGCATCCAAGAGACCCGGCGGCGTGCCGGCGGAGAGGCTCAGTGGAAGGAGAAGAGATGCAAAGGCGGCAAGGCCTTTGCAAAGACGAGTGAATGATTTAAACATGAAGCGAATCATCTTCAGCGGCTCCCACGCTGTCAACATAAAAGCGCGGCGTGTAGCGCAGCCTGAAAGGCAAGGCTGGGCTTGGAAAGCCCGGTCGCTCTAGAGAGCGCTCCGGCAAATCGCCGCCGATCTAAAGCCTTCTCGTGCTAACTCCCGAGTAGACGAAAAGCCCCATTCAATACTTGGGCAACTCTGGTGTCACTGTCAGATCCAGGATCGTAGCTTGTGATACTCGCGGCGCCGATCTCAGCGTTGTTGCAAATAAGATCTAACGCCTGGTAAAGAGTTGCGCGCGTGAGGCCGCCATCGCAGGCGGAGGAATTCGCCCGAACCTTCGGAGATGTCGAGTACGTCCGCATCCACACGGACGTAGACTCGACGGGTGCGGCGGTTGACCTCACTCAGCGCTTCGGGCAGGCGCGCCATCTCGTGCGAAGCGATGCGGATAATGCGCGTCGATTCCAGGTGCAATCTCTCCTCAGGATCCAGGGCACGCACCGATCTGAATGATGTTTTGTTCGGGCATGCGTGTGAAGGCTTCGAGGCGCTCCGCGAGCCTGAGCCAACATTGTCCGGTGAGAATAGCCAGCGCCATTCCGTCGAGGAATCCAGAGGGGGATGTTTCGGGCGTGTTGAAATCAGCGTGCGCGTCGAACCAAATCACGCCCGTATCTCTGGCCCGAGAACGGCGGTGGCGCTTAGCGGCGCGGGGCCCGCAGTTGCCGCTTAGGATGATTGGCCGCGTTCCACGCGCGATCGCCCTGCGCGCGGCAAACGTAGCCGCTCGCTGCAACTCGACCAGTGCGGACGCTTCCGTATGGAAACCGCGCGGCAAATGCACCCCCGACGATCTCAGTTTCACAATGATCTGGGAGCTCATCAATCAGCCCGCGCGCGATTAAAGCCGACGGGCCACGCCCCATCCGGGAATTCAGATGGCCGGAATCGTAGGGCAATTGAATAAGCGCTAGCCGCGGGATCATGCGTTAAGAAAAGAATGCAACCGTCCGCGCAGGCGCGACAACAAATCCTTCAGAAAAGATCGACCGCCCCCGCCATCAACCAGGGCTCGAAAATTGCGCCGTACACCTTGGGTATGGCGACCCGAGAAACCGCGGAATGCGATCCGCACTAAACAAACTCTAACGTGAAACGGGCGCCCAGCTTGCCACTCCCAATGCCGTCAGCACGATTTCGACCGCGAGTGAGCAAAGAATGATCCCCATGACACGAACAAGAATGGTCGCTCCCTGACGGCCGATGATCCGCAGGATGGCATCGGAAAAAAGCAGCAGAATATAAGTGAGCAAGAGCACGACGAGCAGGACAACGCCGGTTTGGGCTTGCTCGGCCATCGTGTAAACACCGTTGTCGGTGAGCAGGATCACCGCATCATCGCTCCCGGCCCGGCGATGGAAGGGACAGCTAGCGGAAACACAGCCAGGTCGCGCCCCGCCTCGGGCGCTCCCGCTTTTACTTCGGCATCCATTCGTCCGAACAGCATTTGCAAGCCGAAGAGAAAAAGAATGATCCCGCCTGCAACTTTGAGCGAGTGCAGGTGAATCCCGATGGCATCGAGAATGAACTGCCCTGCCACCACGGCGACGACAAGAATGACCGTGGCATAGACCGTAGCACGCAGCGCGGTGCGACGCCGTTCCGCGCGGGTGAGCGATGCCGTTAACCCGGCAAAAATTGCCACATTGCCGATAGGGTCAATCGTCGTTCAAATAGTGGCGAAATCTTTGCTAATCTTGATGAGCAACGGAGACATGGTGAACCGGGGAACGGCTTACACCAGTGGTTGAGCGAGAGCGAGGGAAAGTTACCAGAGTGGGGATCTAATCTGGAACCCAAGAAGCCAGGAAAAGGGCTGTAGAGTCCGCTGTCCCTCAGCGGAGTAAATCCAAAACTCATTTCATTTTGCGCTGAGACAGCGCACGCGATCGCCCGCCGCCGATTTTGTGGATCCCGCATCCATCGTAGCCTCCTCCGCCGTACGAGATTGGCTACGGCGTGCCAAGAGCCGCTTATGATAGATGGCTAACAAGGATTTACCTATGCTTGGTGTTGATCCGCGGTAACCACGAGACGTTTAACAGGTTGGCCCTTAACGAGTCCGTCCACAATGTCCGAGACGTCCGCGACCGTGACGCGCCCGTAAAAAAAATGATCGGGTTCGACTAACACGGTCACGCCGGTGGCGCATTGATCGAGACAGCTCGATGTGCACACCCGCGCCTCGAGCTTTGCGAGTCCGCGCGCGGCAACCTCCCCTTTCAACGCTCTATACACTTCTTCCGAGTCCTTGGCCGCGCAGCATCCTTTCGGGTTGTCCTCGGCCCGGCGATTAATGCAGACAAGGAGATAGCGCTTGCGTTGCAGAGAGGTCAGAGTCGAATACATCGAGCCGGGGGTCAAAGGCCAAATGATCAGCGGCCAGATCAGAAGCAAACGTCTAACTTCGAACTCCGAAAATTGTTGACTCATTTGCTCCCGCCCATTTGAAACTCGTTCGCTTCCCGGCTCGCTCGCCGCTACCCATCGCGGCTTTGCCTTCTATGTCGCTTTTCCCCAAAGCTCCATTCGCCGCCACTACATGGAGGTCGCGAGCGACACGCCGGGCTTTCAAATTGCTTCGGATTTGAAGAAGTCGTGCTCGCAAAGAGCGCGAGCATCGAATAGTTGGTTGTCGATCTAACGTAGATCGGCCCACTGGCATGAAAGGATTGTTGTACGTCGCCGCGCTATTGCTGTCGTTGCCTAATCTGATCGCAGGGACAGCGTCGCTTCTTCTAAAACATACTTTCGCAACACGGAGTCCGCTCCAGATCATAACTGATTTTCTTTTTCAAGTGGTGTGGGGGTTGCCCCTGGCCGCGCTTCTCTTTTTCGTTTTGCTCGTGCTCGGAATTGTCGATCGGACACGGCCGTATACCGCGCTCTTCGCGTTCGTTCTCAACTTGACCGCGCTCGCATTCGTAATTTCAGTCTTCGGGCTGCCGCACGATTTTGACCAAGCCGTTTTCTTTACTCCTCTTCTGCTGGCTCTGATCGGATTTGCGTGGGTCGCGTTACCGATCTTTACGCAGCCAAGAAATTGATCCGCCTTCGCGTGAAGCCTCGGTGCGACGGGGCGGTCAGAGGCGAACTCCGAAAGTCTTGACTTATGCGCTCCGCTCATTTGAAACTCGTTCGCTTCCCATCTCACTCGCCGCTACCCATCGCGGCTTTACCTTCTATGTCGCTTCCCCCAAAACCTCCATTCGCTCGGGTCGCCGCGGCGACCTGTCGGTTTACCGATCTATGTCACCCGCGTCCCCGGGACTCCGTTCATGCGGGCGACACCGAGGGTCGCAGGCGACACGCCTGCCGCTACAGCAAATCCAATGCATGGTAAGCCGCTCATGATGGATGTGAATAAACGCCGGGTGCCGTCATCCCCTTACGCCGAGCCTACGGTGCGATGGATCGACAACTGCTACGATAAATCGCTGCCGATCCGAGTTTTTTATGGATGCTGAAGCCTGTTGAAATCTGGCGCGCGATGAAGTGTAGCTCGGGGTTTGGCGCTGCGATTCAGAATCGGGTTAGCCATGCGGAAAATAGCAGCCACCATCGCTTCGGCTCTTTCGTTCCAGATGTCACCGTGATCTTTGATAATGCTGGGATCGACTTGGACGTCCCAATAAGGGACGTCCACATCTCCAACCCGCTTTATCTGCCAAACATCGAGCTTTCCTTTCGCACCGTCTAAAGTGAAACCGTTCCCAGCATGGTTATGCTGCAAGTTTTCTTCAAGCGCCGGAAGGCCGTTGGGTGAATTGATTGTCTCATGTTTGTCCACCGTAATATGGTTGATGAGCATCTCATTGTGACCGGGTGTTGTGGTATAAAATTTTCGCTCGTTTACTTGTGCATTCGCGGGACCCGGCGCTCCAACTTCGTTGAATCCTTTGCTGACTGACGCCAGACCCGTGCCAATCGGGAAGACGCTTCCTGTCGCCCAGTCGCCCGTTGACGTTATTGAGACAAATAATGGCCGCGTGCCTTCGGTCTTGCGGCTATACAAAGCGGAAATCATTTGCCGGGCCAGAACTGAATCAGCCGCGGGGTTAACAGTGATCACCAAATCCGCCGGCATGCTCCGATCGGCGTCGGCGTGTCCGTGTATCTCGGCGTTGATCGCGTGAGCCACGGACCTTTCGACAATCAATCCGCCAAAGGAGTGTCCCAGCAGCACGGTATATTGGTTTCCCCGCCCTTTGCGCCGTGCTTCTTCGGAGATTGAAGCAATGGCGTCGTAGCAATCGTAATTGCTCGCGAGACGTTCCGCTGTCGCTTTGCGGTTCCAAAAACTAATTTCCTTTAAGACGGGAACCGGCGTTAACTTGCCGCGCCAGCCGAGGTAAACGCCAACCACGTGAAACCCGACATTTCTGATAGCGGGAGCTCGGTTTAATCGCGCCAGCAAAGACTCGAAGCTCTGAACATCTCCGGATTCCACGTTGTTTTGCCAGCCGTGCACATAGGTGATGACGAGTGGTTGCCGCGTATCGCGAATCAAGGCGAGCGCGTTTTGCAGCTGCCTCGGATCTTGATAGGATCCCTGCTCGCCAAATTCAACGAATGCAACTTTGTAGCCGTCTTTTTTAATGACGGAATTCGTTGGATTCGCAGTCGTATTGGGCCGCAATGGCGAAAGAGATGTGCAACTGGTCAGCCATAGGGCTGAAATGCAGATTTCGACGGTGTGCGAGCGAAACGGCAACAAGAGGCATCTAGCACGTTTGCACCGCCGTATGCAAGGCTCTTACGAGCATAGCGGGCTAAAGCGCCGCATCTAAACCCTAAACCCAAAAATCTCCCCGCGTGTGGGCGTTTGGCATTCGATTGTCATTGATCAAAGTCCGCGGCGGATTATGAGCGACAGCCGCAACCCGGAATGTATACGTTGCGCACCGACAGCGCACGTTACAGCCCGGCGCGACTTTAGAGTGTCGCCGGGAGATCCAAATTATCCGCCGCGATAGATTTCGCGGCGATGGCGGATTGCGAGCAGATGGAACTGATCGCGCGGAAAGGCCTGCCCTCGATTTGTTCGCCCTAGCTGAGCCCGACTTAATCGATCGGTGGATGAAAAGCTCAGGGCGCGCGGCGTTGCTCGTGATTGTTTTCCGAGTTACAAGGTCAAGTGCGTCGTCGTAAACGCAAAGGGCTCGGGTTAACAGAACCGGAATTCCACCATAACGTTTACATCATTCTACTCTCCAAAGCTGCGCTGAAGGATTTGTCGATCCTGCGGCGCAATCCGGCGCGTGATCCATCCAAACCGGCCGTCTACGTTGGAATGACGGGATTGCCGGTCGATCACCGATTTGAAAATCACAAGAACGGGTACAAATCAGCCCGACTGGTCAGGAAATATGGTGTTCGATTGTTGCCGAAACTATACGAGCATCTGAACCCGATGCCGTACGAACATGCCGTTCAAATGGAAAAAGACCTGGCCGACGACCTGCGCGCTCAAGGCTACGCCGTTTGCGGTGGAACTTGAGGAAAGTACGAGTCGGGCGTCGTGATTATTTGACGACCACGAGTTTTCGAACCAGCGTCGGCAATTCTTTCATACTACAGAGAACGTAGTCGGCTTTTTTCTCGTACTCGCGCGGATTCACAAAGCGGCGGTCGGGGATGGCGGCGACACGCATCTTCGCCGCCTTAGCCGCGGCGACGCCCGGAAGCGCGTCCTCAACCACAAGACATGCGTCGGCGGGAATTGAAAGTTTGTCCGCCGCGCACAGATAGATGTCAGGACTGGGTTTGCCCCGTTCAACTTCTTCGCCAGTAACAATGACCTCGAAGAATCCGGTCAGTTGATGTCGATCTAAAAAGGGTCTCGCGGACGCGCTAACCGAATTCGTGGCGAGGGCGAGATGCAATTTCATCTCCCGCAGTTCTTCCAACATTTCTGTGACTTGAGGAAACAGGCCGATCTGATTGGCAAAGAACTCGGTCGCGATCTTACCGCGACGCCGCATCATTTCCTCAGTGGGCACGGAGAGCCCAAGTGCTTTCTTGTAAAACTCGACCGCGAGCCGGTAGCTCACACCGACCACGTTCTGGTGGTATTCGCCGCAATATTTCACGCCGTACTCAGCTAGTAATTTCGCGTCGATCCGGTTCCACCACGGCTCGGAATCGGCGAGCACGCCGTCGAGATCAAAGATTATCGCAGATAGCATGGAGTTCTGAGAAACGAGCTCGGAGTTGGAAGATGCGAGATAGAAGATTGGCCGCAGCCGTCAAGCAACCAGAGAACCCTGGCGATGTACGATTGACGCATTGCCTTTTCTTCATCGCAGAAGACCATCTACAGCTGCATACTCGAAATCGCATCTGACTTGAAGAAGTAGTGCTCGCTAGAACGGCGCGGATGTAGTTGATTCGTGTCTGGATGCGAAAGAAAGAATCAGACGTTCACGCGCGTGCCCGAGTGTTGGTGCTGGTGGATGAATCCAACGTCGGCAGTTCTGTGCGGACTGCGGGACGCGGCCTCGATTGGTTAAAGCTCCGGGATTTTCTGGCCGGGCCAAACTCCGGCCGTGATCTGATCGAGATGGTGGTCTATGCCGGATTGCCGCCTGCTATCCCGACATGGCAGGACGAGCGGGACAGGAAGAACAAGTTCGTCCATTGGCTGCGCTCCAACGGATTCATGGTCGTAACCAAAGATGGGGCACCCGCCGAGGAAGGTCATTACAAGGCGAACGTGGATGTGATGATGGCGATAGACGCGCTCGAGCTTTCCATCGAAATGCGGCCCGAAGTCGTGATTCTCGTGACTGGCGACGCCGATTTCGCTTATCTCGCGATCAAGCTGCGTCGACACGGGATCCGCGTGGAAGTGGCGTCGGTTGCCGCAAATCTCGGGAACATATTGAGATCAGCCGCGAACGACGTGATCGATCTGGCGCCACTCTTTCGGACGTTCGAGATCATGACTCCGCGCGACGTGGGACGTGCGCGGGTAGGCGGCCAAGCAGCTACGTCGCTAGCACGCGCGGGGGATGAGCGAGCGACCCAAGTTCAGGATGCGCCGGCGCCGATATCCCATCGAACGCAGCAACAGCGCAGACGCCGGCCTCGCTTTCGTCCGATTGCTACATCACGACAAGCCGGCGAAGGTTAAAACTTATGGGAAACAGCAAAGGCAGAGACAACGCTAAGAAACGCGCAAGACGCCGGAAAAAGACTGAACGCCTCGCGCTCGCGAAGAGAAAACAGGCGGCAGCAAAATAACGCCTTGGCGCTTCAGCTTCTGTGATTGGAAACCGTGGGGTCGCACCTAAACTCCAAACCCCGAAAGTCTTTGTCGGGCGCTCGCCCCGGCGAGCAAGCTTTGGGAGAATGAGTAAGGTGCGCTGGCCGTCTTAGGCCGGCGCGGTCTTGATCCGGTTTAATCCATTTTCGAGCGCGCGATGAACGTCAGCGACAGTTTCGTCGGATCCCGTTCTCCTAAAACTGTCGAGTTCTTCCATCAGGCGCGCCTCGTACGAATCACAGGTTGGACATTCACCATTTGGCTGGACCCATTCGGGATGTTGGATCCTGAGGTCATTGTGAATCTGTTGACGAAGCTCGGCATAGGTGTGGATTTCGTGAGACACGGCCATTGGTTTGCTGAAAGATTCAACCACGGCGCGCGGCGGTTTATCTAGTCTAGCTCGTCGGTGAGCACGCTTTCTTCGGAGACTAACGAATTTCATAAACACCTTTCTAGTTCGGGTTTGACTGCTCCAGATTCGCGCGGAAAGCGGAACCATCTTCACGAGGCGCGTTCAACAGCGGCCTCGCATCAGATGCCCCCGAGCTCCAGTTGAATCTGGAAAATCGCGCAAGCGGTGTCTCAGCGAAGGTTAAGCCTTTCAACCGGTTTTTCAGGCCGGCTGGAAGTGCGTTGAGGCGTCGGATGACGTAATCAAGAGTGATTTTGCCAGCAGTGCCGACAACCGTAAATAGGACTTTGGTCCAATGCGTTTGGCAGCAGCAAAAACGACGACAAGGGGATCGGCGCAATCGGTTGGTCGTGACGGCGTCGCGTCGAAAACATTTTACGTTTGAACCAGACTGCAGGCTCCGCGTTCCAAGTTATACCTCGTGCCGATGCCCTTCTGCGTCGTATTCGTAAGTCTTGCCGTCCTCTTCGTCCCTCGTCGTCTTGTGTGAGCCGTCGCAGAACGGTTGGTTCTTGGAAAGGCCACACATGCAAATCCAGACGGACTCTTGTTGCGGTTTGATTTCAACAGGCCGCTGATCCGACTTCAAAACTTTTCGCATGCCAAACGGTAGTCGGAGAAAAAAGGCCAGCAACCTCGGCGCCGATACTGGCGATAACGAAGAGACAAATTCCCTCAACCCTTCTGGGGTTGACCACCGCTTTCAAGATTTCAATCCCCAGATGTTTTTGTGTGGAGGCGACGGCGCTAGTGAATAGAAACGCTGTCGCCGCTTTTTATTTTCGTGGCGAGACGGACGACGTCCCAATTGGCAAGACGAACACAACCGTGGCTGGTAGCGCGGCCGATCGAATCGGGGTCATTGGTCCCGTGGATACCAATACCCTTTTTGTTGAGCGCAATCCACACTACGCCCACGGGATTTCTCGGGCCAGGCGGGAGCAGGTGAAAACTGCCGCTGCGCTTCCCGTGTTGAAGCATCTCTTTGTCGTAACGAAAAGTGGGCATCTTCGTGATTCGCCCCACTTTCCATTCGCCAATGGGCGACTCGGTATGAGCGGAACCGATCGATACCGGATAGACAGCTATGATCTTATCGCCTTCGAACACGCCAAGCATGTTGGTCCTCGTGTCGACCTTGACGATAACAGGCGCTGCCGTAGCTTCATTTTTTGGCGTCTCTTTGTTTTCGTCCGCATTTTTGGGTTGCGCCTCTGGTGTATCTTCCACCTCGTTGGCCGCTTGCGTGGCGGATTCGCTGCCGGGCTTGATTTCTTTTACCGAAGCGAGCTCGAATGGCTCGACGTTGGGCACAAGGATCTGATCACTCGTCTTGAGCGTCTTCGTTTTGCCGGGATTGAGTTGCTCGAGCAAGCGAACATCAGTGTGGAATTTCTCGGCAACGGCTTGGGCCGCGCTGGGGTAGGGAAGAAATTTCAGCTTGGCCTGTGCTGGGACATCGCTCGGCAACGGGCCAACCCTTTGTAGATCTGCTTCAGTGACAGTGTAGGGAATGAATACAGGCTCCACTCCGGCAAGATCAAGACCAGTGACATCCGGAGCGACATGAGATTTCGTTTTGCCCTCCGGGGGGGGTTCTGGCTGCTCTCCACGCGACTCGCGATAGAGGGCAAGCGCTTTCCATGTGAAATCGCCATACTGTCCGTCGATTTTGCCGGGACTAAAGTTCGCCCGGTCGAGAAAAATCTGGAGGCGCGTGGCGGCTTCAATCTCGGCCTTGCTTGGAGTTGGCTCGCGAGCCGCTTTTTTTCTTGCTGACGCAGGCGCAGCGACGCCCGAAATCAAGAGTGCGACGATTGCAAAGCAAGGAACAATCTTCACGCAATTTTGATCGCAATAAGCGTTTGCGCCGGCTGTGCAACCAGAGGTCAATCCCATTCACATTTCGGTTTGCATCTACGAGGCGACCGACGGAATGGTGGAAAACCAAAACGCGCCTTCACTGTTCCACCGTCAGGCAGAACAGGAGGCGCGCTGGAGACAAACGAGTCTAGATCTTAATCCTCGTCGAGGATCACGCGGTCAACCATCACGTTGTCGCCCGTTCCGAGGTAATGAACGCGGACAGGGACGCCAATCTTGACTCTGGTTCTGACGACATCTTCATCAAGGACCTTCCCGCTCCGAGTCACATAAGTGACGGTTTTGCCGAAGCGGTAAGTCCGCGGTCCGGCGGTTTCCTTGAGCACGATCATACTCCCTGGGGTGTATTCCGTGATCGTCCCGCTGCCTTCGGTCGTGGTCGTCGTTGTGGTGGTCTCCGAGACCTGTCCCCACGCGAACGGGGCCACTATCGCCAAGGCTATCGTTAAGAGCATTTTTCTCATGATTTCCCTTTCTTTTTGATTTCCGATGGCAACAACTCTCCTGTGTTCCGAGTTCAATTCTTCCCGGCGAAGAGCTTGCCGCCACATTGGAATCGGATGTGCGTTGAAGGGCGGATGCTTTGAAAAGCTTTTTGCGGTGCTTGAAGAGATCCCTTGCTCTGCGAACCTTGCCCTGAGCAGAGGACATGAAATTCTGGATCGGCACATCAGGTTTTCAGTACGCAGAGTGGAAGGGAAACTTTTATCCGGAAGATTTGCCAACAGCGAAAATGCTGGCCTTTTACGCCGAGCGCCTTTCGACCACCGAGATCAATTATACGTTTCATCGCATTCCGGCCGCCAAGACGATCGACAATTGGAAACAACTGACACCGGAGCATTTTCGCTTTGCTCTAAAGGCGCCACAGAAGATCACGCATTGGTCGAAGCTGCGTGATTGCGCCGACACACTTGAGTATTTTTGCAAAGTTGCGACCGGTCTCGGCGAACGACTTGGGCCTGTTTTGTTTCAATTACCGCCGACCTTCAAAAAGGATGCCGAGGTGCTGAGTTCGTTTCTGCGTGAATTTCCTACAATGCGTGCCGCGTTTGAATTCCGTCACGAATCATGGTTCGACGATGAAATTTTCGATCTGCTCAAATCGCGCAACATCGCACTCTGCATTGCCGACACCGAGGCTCTTGCCACACCGAGAAGAATTACGGCCGATTACGGTTACCTGCGGCTCCGCCGCGAAGATTATCAGACAACCGACGTCGAACGCTGGGCGGCTTTCGTTCGCGATCAAGAACCAAATTGGAAAGACGTGTTCGTCTATTTCAAGCACGAGCAAAGCGGCATCGGCCCGAAGCTCGCGCAGCAGTTGGTGAAATTGCTCGCGTGATCCTCCAATGCCTAGCGCCCGATCAAAATAAAAATTCCTGCCAGCAGCGCCAGCACCCCGGTAATAATGCCGATGCCAAGCCCAGTGAGGGTAACGATTCCCACTGTGATAAGGTAAATCGCGAGCAGAAGCATGCCGATATTTTTGGTGATGTTCATCTCGTGAGTATCCAGAATTGCGACTGTTCTTGGCAATCCTGAAGGCCGTTGGCCAGGCGATATTCTCGGCTGGCAGGCTGCCAGCCTGCCGAGTCAGCCAAGCTGGCTGACATCCCAACCGCTAACTGTAGAGAGCCGCTATCTGCCAGCCACACGAACTACCACTGCGGAAATGTCTTTCACATCGACGAAGGCGTCGAAATATTCCGCGCCGGTCAGAGACGAAAGATGCACGATGTTATCTGTTACTTGTGCGACTTTGCCTCCTAGTTTTTCTCCAGATCGCAGGTGTAGCTCGACAGATTTACCTGCACTGCTTTGGATGATACCGAGTACAGTCGCATTCGGTTGCAGGCCGGCTTTTTCCTGGGCGAGCAAACTAGAACAACAGATTGTCGCAACCAAAATTCCGAGAATAAGTGAAAAGCATTTCATATCAACGTGTTCTGTCCGATTACGCTCCAATTTGCGAGCAAATAATAATGGGATCACAAGGAACGCCGGTCGGGAGTCCGCCGAACGAAAAAAGGGTGGATTGGAAACCGCCTCTCCTTGATTTTGATTGGCAGGCGGAGCGCCCGCCCTACAATTCTCCATGGCTTCGATTGCGGAAAACCTCGAACGCGTTCGCGAGCGGATTGCGCAAGCGACTGCAACAGCTGGTCGCTCGGCGGATGACGTCGAGCTTGTCGCGATCACGAAAACGCATCCAGCCGAGAAAGCGCGCGAGGCGTCTGAGGCCGGTCAGACTTTGTTCGGTGAAAGCCGCGTCCAAGAAGCACGAGCCAAAATTCCTGAGTTGCCGTCGAATTTGCGGTGGCATTTCGTGGGGCATCTTCAGAAAAACAAAATCCGGCACGCGCTGCCGTTGTTCGAAATGATCCATAGCGTTGATTCTCTCTCGCTCGCGGAAGAGATAAACCGAATCGCGGAGGAGGGAGGACTGCATCCACGTGTTTTACTGGAGGTAAACGTGGCGGGCGAGGGGAGCAAATTTGGGTTCGCGTCTGATAGATTACGCGAGCAAATGGAAGAGCTGCTCGCACTTCCGCGATTGTCCATCGAGGGACTCATGTGCCTTCCGCCTCTCGCGGAGGAAGCAGAGGCATCACGGAAATATTTTGTTCAGTTGCGTGAATTGCGTGATTCGCTAACAAAAGAATTCGATTTGAAACTGCCACAGCTTTCGATGGGAATGACAGATGATTTTCCCGTCGCAGTCGAGGAAGGCGCGACGCTCGTGCGTGTCGGCACGGCGATTTTTGGCAAACGCACGCGGCCAAAAAGTGAGTGAGACACCATGCGCCTCGAGCCCACGAATATTCAGCAAATCGGCGACGAACTGGCCATTGCTTGGAACGACGGGACGGAATCGTATTTCAAGCCCGAAATGCTGAGGCGCGCGTGTCCGTGCGCGGCGTGCGGTGGCGAGCCGGACGTGCTGGGGATTGTCTCGCGTCCACATGTAAGTTACACGGACAAAAGTTTTCAGCTTACCGCCTTCGATCTGGTGGGTGGCTATGCGTTGCAGCCACGCTGGGCGGATGGGCACAGCAGCGGGATTTACAGCTTTACTTATCTGCGCCGCTTGGAAGAGACTGGACAGTGAAAGGCATTGCGATCAGGAAATCCATGAGCTGGACAGCAAAGATCACGATCGTTCTTCTCTGCTTTTCATTATGCGGAGCCAGCACTTTCGTTGCTTCGACCGCATGGCAGAAAACGGAGCCACAAAAACCTAACCTGATTCCAGTGAAAAACCGCGACCTTCCACAGCGCAGTTGGGTTGTAGCGGCGCGTCTGTGACCGCCGCTATCGCGTCGGGATGGTAACTCGCAACAACGATGTTGGTTTGTTGAGAGGCTCGACGCTACGATCCTGCAACCGAGCTGGAATTAGGAATAGTCCGCCGGGCTCAAGCTCGGCATCAGCGCATCGAAGTTTGCCCGTCAGACAACAAACGATTGCGAATTGCCCGGGCGGTCCGACATCGCGCGACGAATTGAGATTCCATTTTTGGATCTCAAATAATTTGTGGCGGACGAGCAATTCGCCTTTTGGTTCGATCAATTGCGGTCGAACGTCGTTGAAGTCGATGCATTGCAGCGCTTGCTCGATATGCAACTGGCGCGGCTTGCCTTTGTCATCGACACGGTTCCAATCGAACACGCGATACGTGGTGTCGCTGTTCTGCTGGATCTCGACGAGAAGATTGCCTTCTCCAACCGCATGCAAGCGGCTCGCAGGTAGAAACATTGCGTCACCCGTCTTGACGCGGATTGTGTCGACCCATTGGGCAACCGTTCCCGACTTCAGGGCCTCTTCGAACTGGGAACGCGTCATCGCTTCTCGTAGTCCGACGAAAAGTTCGGCGCCGGGATCGGCCGCCGCCACGTACCAAAATTCAGTTTTTGGTTCGCCGCCTAATTTCGCGGCGACTGTTTCAGGTGGATGAACTTGCAGCGAAAGTTTTTCACGGGCGTCGAGAAGTTTGATCAACAGAGGGAAGCGGGCGGTTTGCGATACTTTCCCGAAAATTTCTTCGCGATGCTGCGACCAGAGTTCGTGCAGCGTTTTGCCTCTGGACGGTCCGTTGGCGACAATGCTTTGCGTTTTTGGTCTATCCACAATTTGCCAGAACTCGCCGATCTTTTTGTTGGACGGAAGCTTCGTTCCAAACTGTCTTTCGAGACGCCGACCTCCCCAGATTCGCTCCATGAAAATGGGATCGAAGGTGAGGGGAGCCGTGATTATCGATTGGCCACCACGGCGGGTGAACTTATTGCGGATCGCGGATTTCAAATTGGTAATTTGTAGGGCGTTTCTGTGAAACGCCATCTATTTTGGCGTCTGACACAGACGCCCTACAAACGACATGCGCACGTTTCTTAAATACTGGCTGCCGGTTTTCATTTGGATTGCCATAATTTTGGCCGGTTCGACTGACATCTTCTCCGCCGAGCACACGTCGCGATATCTCGTGCCTTTCTTGCGCTGGCTCAATCCGCACATCTCCCCCCATACAATCGCCACGATCCATTTTGCGCTGCGCAAGCTTGGTCACCTTGCCGAGTATGCAATTCTCGCCACCCTTCTCTGGCGGGCGCTGCGCAGCGGTAATCGTTGGCAAATGGCGATGTCGATTCTGTTTGTCGTCGCTTGGTTCGTTTGCGCAATCTTTGCCGCGACCGACGAATTTCATCAATCATTTGTGCGGTCGCGTACACCCGCGGCCGGCGATGTGATGATTGACATTGTCGGCGCGTTTATCGGTCTGGCGGTTTGTTGGATCTTTGCGCGAAGGGGAAATGTCGTATCAGCGGCAAATTAAAAGTCCGCTGCGGCGAAGACAGCGCAGCCAGCACGCGAGACGCATGCCCTCCCCAATCCAGAATTGGCAATCGAAAATCGAAAATGAAATCGTGGGCCTGACTGGGCTCGAACCAGTGACCCTGCGCTTATCAAGCGCATGCTCTAACCAACTGAGCTACAGGCCCATGTCGCGGCTACGCCGCAAGATTTTCGAATATCTATTGCCGATTTTCGATTTTGTTTCGTGGCGCGCTTCGCGCGCAATTACTTAAATCGGCAATCGTAAATCGCAAATCGAAAATGAATCGTCCGCCTACGCCAAGGCTACGGCCGATAGCCCCGAAAGCTTTCGGGGCTGGAGGCAAGGGGATTCGAACCCCTGACTTCCAGCTTGCAAAGCTGGCGCTCTACCAACTGAGCTATGCCCCCACTGTAGGAATTCCGAATGTCGATTGGAGATTTGCGATTTCAAGAAAGTATTTCCTGCGTTCCTTTGGCCTTCTGATTCAAGCCTCAGATGCCGGCATCAGAAGGATAATAATGGAGCACATCATCTCGCCAACCACCTTGTCCCTTGCCGATGTGCTTAAAGCTGTTTACGAACTCGAGATGATTGACCCATTTGGCCATTTTGTAACCCAATTGATTTTCTACTCGCAACCGCAGCGGCGCACCGTGAGGGACGGGTAGTGGCTGGCGATTCATTTCATACGCGAGGATGGTTTGAGCCCGCGCAGCGATCTCCAAGTCGATCACCTCGTAGTAATGGCCGTGCCCCGGTCTCTCCCATTTTTCATCCAACGTGTGAAAAACGAGAAAGCGTGCATTTGGCAAGGGCTGGCAAGCGTCAATGATGGCGGAGACGGGGACGCCTGTCCACTGCGCGAAATAGCTCCACCCCTGAATACAGCAGTGCAATGTGGTCTGCGTCTGGCGTTGCATCTGGCGCAAATCCCCCAGAGAGAGATCTAATTCTTGTCCCACTAATCCGCTTATCTCAAGCCGCCACTCCGTAAAATTGGACCTAACAAGTCGCTCGTAGTTCTCATTGCGCGGGGGGCGTCCATTGACACGCGCATACACCGAAACATGTCGATGGTCTTGTCGTGAATCCCAATGATGAAATAGGAGCCGCAGCATTGGGTCCACCGCGATCTCCAGCAACCGCCTTGCCGATGCTGGAGAGGCCAGGGAATACCGTGTCGCCCAAAAATGAAAGGCAATGACCGCAGCGATGGCAAGCAGCCCGATCGCAGTAGCGACTACATGGGAGCCGGCTTCATCACCAAGGACAATTTTCGCCATTTCAACCGTGAACCCATGCGCGACCACCAAGGTTAGGTGAACGGCGATGAAAACGACAAAGATAATCAGACCGATGAAGTGCAGACTGCGGGCCGCTTGTCGGCCGCCAAAAATTCGGGGCAACCAGGGAAACCTTGCAGCCAACGCCGGTGACATCATGATACCGCTGACGATTTGCAATGGCGACAGAATGAAGATAACGAAAAAGTAAGTGAGCTGCTGAATTCCGTTGAATGGGTTTCCGCTCGGTGGCAGTCGAAAGTGGACATACGCCACGATCGCCTGCCACGCAGTCGGAAAGATATCCCACGACGTCGGCACCAATCGTTGCCACTGCGGCGTCGTGAAGAGCAGGACAACATAAATCAAGCCAGTCAACAGCCAGCCGATCACGGCCCAGAAGTGCCAGTGCCGGCCCAAACCGAGATTGCTCCTGCCCGGCAACGCGAGCCAGGGCGACATCGGTTCGATTTCATCTTCTGATGTCCAAATCTGGCACTTTGGGATTTTTTTCCTCGTCAGACGGAACCATTCCCTTCCGGGCAATGCATCATCGCCCCAGTAAAATTTCGGGTGTGCGCCGATGATTTCGATACCGCTGCGGATGAGCAACGTGATGAAGAGAAAGTTGAAGAAGTGCGCCAATCGTATCCACAACGGAAATCCGAGTTGCAGAGTGTCGTCCATAACGCGGAACAGCCGCCATTCGATTTGGCGAGTGCGAAGGGGCCGGTCGTTAACTATCGCATCTGCGCTCCAAAAAGGATGGCGCAATGTTCACCGCCGGCAGTATCCTCTCCGCAAAACTCCGAGGACGCGATCATTTCGATCCATTCGCCTTTAGGCTTCGCGCTACCCAATCCGCCGGATCCGCGAAATCCCCGGTTCGAACGCCAAAAGGAAATGCCGGATGTCGATCTTGAAATCGTCATCCGGCATTGTCGATGTGCAGCAGCAAAGACTGAATTGTGCGTTACCGTCGTTTTCTTTGAAGCTCTGGTTTCTTTCGATTCCAAAGGCTTCACGGCATATCCGTGGATGATCAATTGATTCACCCGCGGAGTTAGCCGTCGACCTGTGCAAACCGCATTTCAAATCGTCAATCTGAGATCTTCAATCTGAAACGGATTGCCTTTCTCCTTAGAAAGGAGGTGATCCAGCCGCAGGTTCCCCTACGGCTACCTTGTTACGACTTCATCCCAGTTACCGCTCATAGCGTAGAAGGCTGCTTCCCTTGCGGGTTGGCGCGCCGGCTTCGGCTACAAGCGACTTCCATGATGTGACGGGCGGTGTGTACAAGGCCCGGGAACGTATTCACGGCGCCGTAGCTGATGCGCCATTACTAGCGATTCCGGCTTCATGAAGTCGAGTTGCAGACTTCAATCCGAACTGGGCCCAGTTTTAGTGATTTCCTCCACCTCGCGGTCTTGGATCGTTCTGTACTGGGCATTGTAGTACGTGTGCAGCCCTGGCCGTAAGGGCCATACTGACTTGACGTCGTCCCCACCTTCCTCCCCGTTTCACAGGGCAGTCTGAACAGAGTGCTCGA
>Ga0070669_100000911_pt1 | contig 21496 bp, 18 predicted proteins | sample KBSS53metaG_FD_64680 | JGI IMG/M metagenome (GOLD analysis project Ga0070669, IMG submission 64680) | Switchgrass rhizosphere microbial communities from Kellogg Biological Station, Michigan, USA - KBS S5-3 metaG | ecosystem: Host-associated > Plants > Roots > Rhizosphere > Soil ...
GCCCCCGAGAGACCAAAGGTTTAAAGTATTCAAGATCTAACTAATTTTCGAAGCTGTGGAGGAGCCAAACATTTTGATTCCACCACATCGCGCTCTTCGCAGCCCAATAGCCCAGACGATATGCGACTCGACACGATGCCTAATAAACCATGTGTTACGGTATACTTCATCAATGGCATCACTGACACTCTCCGAACTTGATCGACTTATTCCCAAGCTCGCCAAAGATGAGAGCGAACTCGAAAGAATTAGGGAGGAAGTCGCGGGCCGCAAAACAATTCATTCAATTCTCGTAGGTGATGCTCAAGACCTTTCAGTGATTCGCAGTGAGTCAGTGCATCTTATCTTAACCTCTCCTCCGTATTGGAACCTGAAGGAATACAATCATCACGAAGAACAGCTTGGCCATGTTGACGACTACCAAAAGTTTCTTGACAAACTAGATTCGGTTTGGCGCTGCTGTTTCGACAAGCTAGTAGTAGGCGGCCGGATGATAGTTGTAGTCGGAGATGTTTTGCTTTCCCGACGTGCTCATGGAAAACACAAAGTTGTGCCGCTTCACGCGGATATTCAGGTTCGTTGCGAAAAGATCGGCTTTGACAACCTTGCCCCGCTCTTTTGGCACAAGATTTCGAACGCAACCTTCGAAGTTAAGGGCAATAGCAAGTTTCTTGGAAAGCCTTATGAGCCCAATGCGGTAATCAAACATGATGTTGAGTACATCTTGATGCTTCGTAAGGCTGGCGGTTATCGAACTCCAACTCCGGAACAACGAAGGCTCTCAGTAATATCTGAGGTCGAGTTCAACGAATGGTATCAACAGATTTGGACGCTTACTGGAGCCTCAACAACAAAGGGACATCCCGCCCCGTTTCCTGAAAAGCTCGCCAATCGCTTAATACGGATGTTCAGCTTTGTCGGCGACACGGTTCTCGATCCCTTCCTCGGTTCGGGAACTACGATGTTGGCTGCCGCGAAGATCGGTCGTAATTCGATTGGTATTGAGATTGACGAGAATTACGCGTTACAAGCCAGAGCTCGAATTGAGCAAGCGTTCGGGATGTTTGAACGCGAGACTGTATATCTTAATTTCGCGAACATATCGCATGAGCAAACTGCTACCGCCTGATTTTGAACAAAGAATTCGTCTAGCTGTCCAGCAATTTTGGACTGGAAGGCTAAGTTCGACCATAACCACTCAAGCAGGTGGTCGAGGGTCAGTGATTGGCGGCAAGAATCTCGACGGGTTCTCAGAGCTAATTCGCGACGTAGCTCTCTTTTCTGAAATCCCAAGAGAAAATATTATCGTTACTGGAAAAGCCAAGCTGACGATTCCTGGCTACTTTCGTCCGACTAAGATGTGGGATGCCCTTGTTGTGTACAAGCGACATCTTGTTGCCGCTTTCGAATTGAAGTCTCAGGTCGGTCCATCTTTCGGAAATAACTTCAACAACAGGTCAGAGGAATCGATTGGCTCCGCCGTCGACTTTTGGACCGCGCATCGGGAGAGCGCATTTCGTGCTGCAATTGGCGGCGAATTACTCGACCTTGCCGATGGGAAGCGACCCTTTCTTGGCTATCTGATGCTTTTGGAGGATTGTCCCGGTTCCACAGCTCGCGTCAGAGTTGATGAATCCCACTTTAAGATTTTTCAAGAGTTTATTGATTCTTCTTATGCGAAGCGGTATCAACTCCTGATCGAAAGACTTGTGGCCGAGAACTGGTACTCTTCGGCTAGCTTGATCCTGTCGAATCGAGATGAGGGCGGAAGGTTCGGAACATACTCATCGCCGACTGAAACGCTAGAACCCAAATCCTTATTTGCTGATTTTGCCGGCTCTTTGCTCGCCGCTATTGAGACGTACAAATAATCCTACTCGCATGCGCATGGTGGGCCATACGAACGGCCGTCATCCAGGTGGTGGGTTGACCATGGCTCTCGAGGAGAGTGGACTCCGAATTTTACAAGGCGCAGTTCCGAAATCCCGAGTCGAGACTCTGAAATTCGCGCGCTCTTTGCCAACGCGCTTCAGGCCCAATCAAACTCAGCCTGCTGTCGCCAACGAAAAGCGAATTTAGCGATTTCGACAATTCCGATCGTCAGTAGTATGCAGGCACAGATAACTGCCCAATCGACAGCCAATGGTTTGACTGTGCCGAGCAGACCAGCAAGCTGCGAAGAGTAGGCGGCAAGTAGCTGCAGGAAAATGACAATGACTGTGGCGATCCAAATGAAGGGACTTCTGAAGACTCCCTCGAGCGCCGATCGGCTGCGAGAGCGACAATTGAAGGTATGGCCCAGTTGGACGCCCACTAAAGTAAACAATGCTACCGTGCGCGAGTGATTGCCCGGGCCATACCGTTGCAGCGCCCAGATGTAAGCACCGAGACCCAGCGCTCCGAGCATTACTCCCTGCCAGGCAATTAAAAATAGGAAAGGCCTGGAAAGGATAGTTGCGCGTGAACTTCGCGGCGGCTGGTTCATTATTTCCGAAGATGCCGGTTCCACTGCCAGGGCGAGGGCTGGGAAAACATCGGTGACCAGATTCATCCAGAGAATTTGCAACGGCAAGAGCGGCAGGGACCAACCGGCGGCAATCGCTGTGAAGATCATCAGCACCTCACCGAGGTTATGTGAAAACATCATGTGTACAAACTTGATGATGTTTGCGTAGATGGTTCTCCCGCCTGCTACGGCGTTCAGAACCGTTTCAAAGTTATCGTCGGCCAACACCACGTCAGCGGCTTCTTTCGCCACCTCGGTTCCTCGCTGGCCCATGGCAATACCAATGTTCGCCCGTTTCAGCGCCGGGGCATCATTGACGCCGTCGCCTGTGACCGCGACAACCTCACCAGCGCGTTGTAATGCTTCGACAATACGTAATTTCTCTTCAGGTGAAACACGCGCGAACACGTCTGTGTTGCGCGCAAGATAAGCCAGCCGACTATGATCAACGTTCAGCAGATCGCGTGCATGAAGTGCGCGCGGCTCGCCCTCACCGAGGCCCAGCTCACGAGCGATTGCGAGACCGGTATTCAACTGATCACCGGTAAGCATCACAGTGCGGATGCCGGCCAGCCGTGCTCGTCGAATCGCATCGGCAACGCCGGGGCGAGGCGGGTCGACCATTCCCACCAGGCCCAGAAACGTGTAGCCGCTCTCGAGTGCCGCATCAGATGAGTGTTCCGCGTCATCGTCAAAGTACTTAACGGCGAGAGCCAGGACGCGTAGAGCGCGCTGGGCCATCTGTTCGTCAGCAGTCGTGAATCTAGCAATGGCTTTTGCATCCATCTCCGCTTTGTTGCCGGAAGCATCGCGGTAGTCTGAACAGGCAGCGAGCACAACAGCCGGCGCGCCTTTTAATGCAGCGATGTGTTGACCGTCAGACCTGCGGTGCAGGGTGGTCATTCTTTTTGTGGACGAATGGAAGGGCTGCTCCGCCACTTTTGGATGAATTGCGCGCTCGTGACGAATATCAAGAACCAGCGAGTCGGCAACGACAAGCAGAGCCGTTTCCGTCGGGTCGCCGATTGTGCGAGTTTCATCTGTCGCATCGGACCGAAACGACGCCTCATTGCAAAGCACTCCCACTCGGACGGCCTGCTCCAGCAGTTCATCGCCTTCGAGCGGCGTTTGCCAATTTTCTATTTCAATGCGACGGCCGTCCGAGAGGCAGTATTCACGGACCGTCATGCGATTTTCTGTGAGTGTGCCCGTCTTGTCCGCGCAGATGACGGTTGTGCTTCCGAGTGTTTCAACTGCTGGGAGCCGGCGCATGATGGCGCGCTGGCGGGCCATGCGTAACACGCCGAGAGCGAGAATCAGTGTAGTGACTGCGGGCAAACTCTCCGGTACCGCGGCCACCGCCAGACTGATTCCAACTTCTACCATGATCCATAGACCGTCACCTCGTAACCAACCGGTCACCATCACGACCGCTGCGATAATCAAAACAAGGTAGACCAACTGGCGGCCGAGCTTCGTGAGTTGCACTTGAAGTGGCGAACGCTCTTTGATCGATACCGAGACCAGCTTCCCGATCTGCCCGAGCTCGGTCGCGATGCCGGTGCTGACCACAACTGCGATAGCTCGGCCCGCCGCGACCGCAGTGCCGAGGTAGAGCATGCAACGGCGGTCTGCCAGAGTTGTCAGCGCCGGCACCGGTGCCGCTGCTTTCTCAACCGTGTTGCTCTCGCCAGTCAGCGCTGACTCTTCGGTTTCGAGCCGCGCCGCTTCTAGCAGCCGGCAGTCGGCTGGCACTCGATCTCCCGAGTTCAAGACCACGATGTCGCCAGGGACAAGGTCTTCCGCGTCGACGGTTGTTTCAAACCCGTCGCGCCTTACCCGTGTAGTGGTCCGACTTTGACGACGGAGAGCGTTGAGAGCGCGACCCGCCTGCCATTCGGTAGCAAACCCTACGGCGGCGTTGATAACAAGCACGATCAGAATCGCGATCGCTTCGGCCCGGTCACCCGTCAACCAGGCGACCGCTGCGGCTACTGCCAGAAGCGCAATAACAATACTTGTGAACTGATCGATCAGGAGCTGCAGCGCGGATTGAGGTCTAACTTCCTGCATCGCATTCCGACCGTAGCGAAGCTGACGCTCCTTTACTTGAGACGCTTTTAAGCCGAATCTGGAATGCACACCGAGCGCAGTTGTTACGGTAGAAGGGTCTAAAGCGTGCCAGTTTTTCTGGCCACGCGCGGCTACCGCCAGGCCCGTCAGAGCGGCGGACTCTGTTTGAGGTTCAAGTGATAAAGCAGCAGCACGCATCACCTCCTAAAAAGCAACGTGTGTGCCTTTTCATTACGAATATGAAGTTGAGGATTTTCCGAACGGTAATGTCGGAACCATGAGTTTCTTGAGACAGATTTACGAGAATACCGGGTAAACTTGCGATCTTGCTGCGGGAAACCTCGCAGTCTTGCTAATGTAAACTCTCGAAGTGCGAGCAAGTGAGAAAAGAGAGATGGGACACGGGCACAGTCACACTTCTGCTGGCAAGAACAAGAAACGCCTCGCGATCGTGCTGGCGCTAACAACCCTCTACATGGTTGCCGAGGTTGTAGCGGGATTCCTCACTCAGAGTTTGGCGCTGCTGGCTGACGCCGGTCACATGCTGACTGACGTCGCCGGACTGGCGTTAGCTCTGTTGGCGATCCGTTTTGCTGAACGTCCTGCGACTCCGGAGCGCACTTACGGTTTCTACCGGGTCGAGATTCTTGCGGCTCTTACAAACGGCGTGGTCCTCATAGGCATCTCCTGCTACATCCTTTACGAAGCTTACGAACGTTTTCGTACTCCGCCCGAAGTGCGGAGTGGTCCAATGCTGGTGGTAGCGGCCTGTGGTCTGTTGATAAACCTGGCGGGAATTTACCTTCTCAAGGCAGCGTCAGAGGAAAGCCTGAATATGAAAGGGGCATACTTCGAGGTGCTCTCGGATATGCTCGCCTCAGTGGGCGTGATCATCGCCGCAATAGTGATGTTGACGACGGGCTGGTATTACGCTGACCCATTAATATCCGCGGCCATCGGTCTTTTTATTCTTCCGCGCACCTGGTTGCTGTTAAAAGACGCTGTGGGCGTGTTGCTCGAAGGAACGCCGTCTGACGTAAATCTGACCTCTCTGCGTGAATCGATTGCAGGTGTCGAGGGCGTAGCTTCAGTCCACGACTTGCACGTGTGGTCTCTCACTTCAGGGGTGAATGCGATGAGCGTTCATGCGGTACTCGCCGACCACGCCCTGCATGACGAAGTATTGGCGGCCGTGCAAAAACGAGTGACGCACGACTTCAAGATTGCCCATGCGACGGTACAGGTCGAGTGCCAGGGTTGCGCCGCATATGAGACGCACTTGTGAAGCAGGTTCTACCGAACGAATACGCGACGGTAAAAGAGCCTCTTGGGTAACTCGGTCGCGACGGCGTAGGCGACTGTGATCAGCCCCAGCATTAAGAGCCATGAAGCCTTCAACGGAACAAGGCCCAGTGGCCCACTCAATGGACTGTACGGCAGCGCGAGCGTGATAAGTACCACCACCAGCATCGCTATCGATAAGGTTCGGCCGGGAAGGCTCTTGTAAAAAGGTTTCCAGGTGCGCATGACAACGATAATCAATACCTCGGTCATGACCGATTCGACGAACCAGCCGGTCCGAAACTCTTCCGTTGTTGCCCGCAGCACATAAAGCAAGACCGAGAACGTCAGGAAATCAAAGAGCGAACTGATAATGCCGAACGCGATCATGAAATGGCGTATGAATTTAACGTCCCAGGCTCGCGGCTTCTGCACCAGTTCCGCGTCAACTTCATCAGTGGAGATCGCCATTGCCGGAAAGTCGGTCAGAAAATTGTTGAGCAGGATCTGTTTGGGCAGCAATGGTAGAAACGGCAGGAACAAGGCAGCTCCAGCCATGCTGAACATGTTGCCGAAGTTGGCGCTCATGGTCATGTAGATATATTTCAGAGTATTCGCAAACGTCTTTCGACCTTCACGTACACCCGCGGCCAACACACCCAAATCCTTTTCGAGCAACACCACAGCCGCCGCTTCTTTGGCGACATCGACAGCACTATTAACCGAAATACCCACGTCGGCGGAATGGAGCGCAAGCGCGTCGTTGATGCCGTCTCCGAGATAGCCAACCGTGTTGCCGGATTTTTTCAGGGCGATAATCAACCTTTCTTTTTGCCGGGGTTCGATCTCAGCAAAGACATCGGTTGTATTCACGCGCCGGCGCAGAGCCTCGTTGTTCATTTGTTCCAGGTCGCGTCCCGTCAGAACCTCAGGCTCATAACCCAGCACTGTTTTGGTGACGCTTGCAGCAACATGTGCGTTATCGCCGGAAATGATTTTGAGTTTGATGCCCAGTTTTCGAAGTTCCTCTACAGCTTCGACGACGCCGTCTTTGCACGGGTCGGAAAACACGAGCAATGCCAGAAACGTCATGCCGCTTTCCTGAGATTTCTCGATTCGAGACGCGCTCGACAAGTTTTTGTAGGCGAGGCCCAGCGTGCGAAATCCGTTAGCACCGAGAGTCTGTGTTTGTTGCTCGATGCCCTTCCGCAAGGGTTCGATGTCCCGGCAGGTTTCAGATAACTCAGCTGCGGAGCAGACTTCTAGAATATTGCTCACTGCTCCTTTCGTAATCATCAAGGCGGTGTCGTTATGGGCGATCAGAACGCTCAATCGTTTGCGTATGAAGTCGTAGGGCACTTCGTCAAGTTTCCGGTAACCGTTCAGGTCATAATTCGCGTGCGCGCGAATAGCTTCATCAATCGGATTGGTAAAGCCCGTTTCGTAAAACGAGTTCAGGTATGCGTAGAAAAGTCCCTTATCCGTAGCTTTCTCAGCTGCGTCGATCGCTTGCCGTAGTTTCACTGTGCCTTCAGTCAGCGTCCCGGTCTTATCTGTACACAGGACATTCATGCTGCCCAGGTTCTCAATCGAAGCCAATTGTTTGACGATCACTTTGCGGTGGGCCATGTGTACGGCGCCCACGGCGAGATTGATGCTGATGATGGCAGGTAACAGTTCAGGAATGATGCCCACCGCAATAGCCAGGACGAAAAGGAACGAATCAATCAGCGGACGTTGGAGATAGACCGTGATCGCGAATATCACCATTGACAGAATCAACGTCACCTTAGTAAGGACGTAACTAAACTGACGAAGACCGCGCTCGAACTCTGTTTCCGGTGGACTCAACCGCAGGTTCCTGGACAGGCGACCAAACTCAGTAGTGTTTCCCGTAAAGACAACAAGAGCGCGAGCAGTACCGCTGATAACATGCGTACTCATAAACAAGCTGTTGACGCGCTGGGTCTGCGTCACGTCTTCTGAAATGTTCCTGGCTTGCTTCTCAGCTGGAAAACTCTCTCCGGTTAGGGCCGATTCATCAACATACAAATCGCGCGACTGAAGTAACAGTGCGTCGCAGGGAATCACGTTGCCGGCGCTGAAAACACAAATGTCGCCCGGGACCAAATCTTCAGCCGGTATGTCGAACTCCATCCCGTCACGAATAACCTTCGTCTTGATTCTGACTACAGAGAGCAAAGTCTTGACGGCATCGGAGGCGCGCTTTTCCTGCCAGAATCCAAGGATGCTGCTTAAGAGAATTATCGCGACGATGATTACCGCATCGACTGATTCATTCAGGAAAAAGGAGAGGCCCACCGCGACCAGCAATATGAGAATCAAGGGACTCTTAAACTGCCGCAGGAACAAGACCAGGTTAGCGGTCTTGCGAGCTGTCTGCAGCCGGTTCGGCCCATATGTTCGGAGCCGGCGTCTAGCTTCGGTTGAGGTTAATCCCGCCGCGCTCGTCTCCAGAAGCTTCGCAAGTTCGTCTGCACTCAGACTCCAGAAACGTGTCAGCTCCGGAATTGATGCAGTAACGGCTGGAGCGATATTCATGTACAGCCTCAGAGGAACTAGCCAGTCGCCGCGGTTGCGAGTGTGAGTTGGCGGGATTCCATCTGAACGCGCAAGAGAGCAACGGCCAAGGCCACGACCCACACCAGGTAAACGCCGATGCTGAGCCGTTCCCAGATTCCTATCCAAGGAGTGGGCAAATTGGCCGCAATTCGGGGCGCATTAAGTGCCGTCAGAATGCCGAACGCGCTCATGACTATCATCGTCGCAATTGAATAGAGACGAAAACGTTTTCCAAATGCCGCCGCGCCGAACCCGATCTCGAGCATGAAGATAACTACGGTTACTATCGAGAAAACGATGTGCAGTGTATCGGTCAACGTAAACTCAGCCCCGCGCTGATGCATCGGCGGCCAGAAGATGCCGATCACGCCGTTAACGATCAGCAGACCGCCTACGATACGCAGCGGCCGGTTTCGATCCCCTGACAACCAGACGCCACAGCCGAATGCAATTGTAAGCAAGGTGTAAGAGAGAACCAGCCAGAGCCAGAGCTGCCTCGTCGGAGCGCCTATTGCCGACAGTTCGCTGACCGTTTGCGAAACTGAGCTATAGCCATCCCACATCATCGGCACCAGGATGTTGATGCCTACATAAACCAGCGACGACAATATGCCGTAAATGAGTAAGAGCTTTCGCACCATAGCTATATCTCCTTCCAGGTGAAGTCCCAAGGCCGTGACGAGGTCCTTGCGGCCGCCCTTGTTGTACGAAGCAACGACAATCAATACGCCGAGATGTCCCGCGCAAGTCAATTCGGAGACACGATCGCTACGTGTTCGGCATGTTGGCTGACCGGAACCAGGTGACCTTCCACACTGCCGGCGAATTGGAATTCCCTCAACTCAAATTGTCCGGGCGCAACCTCTAAAGTGCGCACGATGAAATGCTCGGCCATTGCTCGCAACCTTGGCGCGCAGTGGAAGTAGACAACAAGATTGTCGGCCTTCACTTCGACTCCCTTGTAGACGAATGTGCAGGCGTCCCCGCGCGCCATGGCCGCGTCGTCATGGACGAAGAGGTATTCGCCTTTGAGCGGTATGTCCATGAGAGTGACGTTGCCGTCGAACCTGACTACGGCTTTTTCCTTGGCGACGGCGGCGCTAGCCACGGGAGGCGCCGAGCTGCTACTCAACATAACGACGGACAGCAGTGCTGTGAACAGCAATAAGACTTTCATGATGCTCTCCTTTTCGGGCGCTCATTTTGCAGTGCCCATACGAGGTCAACCGGAAAGCTGCAACGCGTGTGCCCGGTAAGCCGCCTGCTTTTCTTCAGAATTTACTTTTGGTGAGCCAAAGGGGAGGCACGCAGGTGCGAAAAGTTTCGCAGAGGCGGTAGAAAGCTCGCAGTTAGTCCCTGAAAGCTGAAGTCGAATTTTCGCTGGGCTACATGAAAACGAATCCACGTATTCCGTGGTCACTCGGTTTCGAAGACCCTCAAGCACAGATAGGCTGCTATGGATATGTGAGCGCTGGAATTCGAGCATGCCTGTCTCGAACGAGGATCAACAGCGACCCGATCAATCCCGCCGCCAGCAAACCGTAGTCTTCGATCATTCCCAATGAAACCGCGGCCCAGAAGCCCATGAACGACCAGGCTAACGGTATTGCCAGGAGGTAAAGCGAAACCCTGCGGTCGGTCCAGAGCAACACGCCGAAAGTAAAGATCGTTGTCGGGCAGGGAAGACCAAAAGTTGGGGCGGCGGGTAATTGATGGCCTAACCAATATCCAAGTGCGGGATAGATTACCAGGGCGTAAACAAGGAATGCGCCGCCGAGAATTCCGAGAAGGTTGGGTCTGAAGCGAAACTTTAGTTGTTGTTTCCAAGCTCCCGCAATGAAAAAGAGCACGCCTTGCACGACAAAGAACAAAGCGAAGAGCAAAGCAGCGCTATTAATCGTACTGAAGAACCAGAAGTGATAAACGAGGCCCATCCATATCCAGAACGCTGAGAGGATAAGGCTTATGCCTCGACTGAAGTCAGCCTTCCGCCGAAGGGCCAGGCAGACGGCGATTATTGCGATCGCATAGAGAAATAACTGCGCCGGCCAAACAGCGAGGTTGTAGCGCTCAAACACTCCAAGGAATTGTTCGACGGTGAAGGGAATCATGTTTCAGGTTTGTAGGAAGTTTGTCTGCCATATTCGGATCGCCTGGAGAATCAAGTCGACATTTTGATCACGGCAAGCTTCTCTATGTTTCGGATGTCTCTAGCGCTCATGACTTTGAATCGAACCCCTCGCCCTTCGGCATACTTCCTTGCGCTGTCGATCGTTGTCAAAATGGAACTCGGCAGCTTGGCTTCGTGGGCAGCCTTAACAGCTTTCTCGCCCAAAACAAACGACGCCAGGAAATAGCCGTCACCGGGTTTCATGTAGAGAATGATTCGATCTTTGTGTTTGAGGCGCAGTCCCCAGCCGGTGGTCCTGCTGGTGAAGCCCCATTCGAAATTCACCGGCGGGAACCTGGCAGCGATCTGCTCTTTGAGCTCGTTCCAGAAAACAAACGAGCTCTTCAGCGCCCGCGCGAGGTCAGCGTCGGTTGGTTGTTGCGATTTGTCGTCAAATACAATCAGTTCCACACTCGGCTGCCTCACAACCTGGCGCTTCGTTCCGTAGCGAGAAATGTTCATAGAACTCGGCATTACAGATCAGTCAGGCGACAGATGGGTCTAAGGTCCAAACCTATTACGATACTCGCCGGAAACGAGAAACGCCTTCACCATTTCAGCGTTGACGAAGTTGCCATTGAACTGGTTGAGCTTATCCAACCAAAAGTTGTAGCCCTGAAAGTCGACGTCCGGCGAGTCGAAAGGATTTCGCCGCAAATAGCCATAATATTGCATTACAACAAAAGCCTTATTGAGTTCCTTTTGTTTGAGCGTCGGGTCTTCAGAAATTCGACGGAGCACGCGCGCACGCGCCAGGGTGTCGGCCGTGTCCGATGCACCTCCAAACTCAGCTATCGCGAAAGTTCGGTCTAAAGCTAATGGGGTTAGACCGGCGTTTGCGTATAAAGTGTCGACAAACTGCGCCGGGGTCATCGAACTCAGATAGCGGTGAGTAAAGTAATAACGAAGCACCACCTCCTCAAAGAATGCTCTCTTGTTCGTCTCCAGTTGTTGCTGCCAATTCCCCTGGCCCACCACGACTCCGTGGCTAATTTCCTGGGTGTCGGCCAGGAATTCAGCGTAGTGTGTTGGCACTGGCATGCCAGGAGGGTCATACATGACTTTTGATACTCGATAAACCAGATATCCGGTTTCCTGAAACTCGATGGAAAGGAAGAACGCGGCCGATACATTGATCCGGCGGACTTCAACGCATTGTTGGTCGCTGCCGCACGACGTAATTTGATTTGTCCAAAACGCCAGACCAGCGGCATCCGGCTCGCGATTCAGAAAATCAATGTAGTGCTGACGAACGAAGAATTTTGCGTCCGTGTTATCCAGGGGATTTGTTGTCGCATTAATCGAATCATTGTCGGTGAGCGTAAAGGTAGCGGTGTCCGGCGACCCTAAACCAACTCCACTTCCCGTGGGCACAAACAGACCGACCTTAAAGGTCTCGTTACCTTCCGCATACCCATCATCAACTAAAGGAACTGAAACAACTTTCGATGTTTCACCGGGCGCAAACATCAAAATCCCACCAGTAGTTTCGTAGTCGCAACGCTCGGACGCAACGCCCGTAACGGCGTCGCATTTATTCGCACCGGCATTGTCGCTGGTTGCGTATCTCACCGTCGCTGCACTCGCCAGGTTGCCGCTTCTGGTGACAGTAAAAGTCGCGCTGGCACTACCTTCAGATCCGCCATAAGTGGAGGCACTCAACTGAATAGTGGTGGGCGGCGGTTGAATCCGCTGCCAGGCTGGAAACCAATCAAGCGCAGCGTTGTGTGTCAGCTGTGTTTGGTTGCTGCCGTCACGATTCATGATGAAAAGCTCGACGTTCTTCTCATCGAGAATACTGCCGCGGGCGAAAATGATGCTGTTTCCATCGGGTGACCAGACCGGAAACGCGTCCATTACCGTGTTGTTAGTCAGTTGCACTCGATTTGATCCCAGTGGATCCATTACATAAATTTCAATGCCATTTGGATTCAGCGCATCGCCACTAGCGAACAGAACCTTCATGCCGTCAGGAGAGAAAGACGGCTGCCCGTCGACCACGTTGTTATTGGTTAATCTTATTCGATCAGTGCCGTCGGCATTTATCCAGTAGATTTCAAAACTATTAGGATCGTAAACACTGGCTCCGCCACTCATGAATACGATTCGCGTTCCATCCGGCGACCACGATGGCACTCCATCAATCACGGAATCATTCGTAAGACGCACCTGATTACTTCCGTCAGCGTTCATCACCCAAATCTCAAAGGTGCTGGGATTGCGAAGGTCCCCGCGAACAAAAGCGATCCTGGCTCCGTCAGGTGAATAGGCCGGAAAGCCATCGGCAGCGGGGTTGTTGGTTAATCTGATGGGCGTGCCACCAACACCGGGCATTGAATAGATTTCAAAATTGCCGTCGCGATCGCTCATGAAAGCCAACATGCTTCCGTCAGGAGACCAAACAGGCTGATCGTCGTAGGCGAGACTGGTGGTGAGTCTGGTCTCATTGCTTCCGTCTGCGTCCATCACGTAGATGTCATGGTTACCGTTGTCGCGAACGCTGGCGAAAGCGATCTTCGGCGCAACGTTGATGGCCGCGACGCCTGGGGTATTGGCAGCGCGGACGTGGCCGGCGGCGGACGCCGGCTTGACCGCGGCCGCTTGGCCTTGGCTATTCGTCGCTGCACCAATGCCAGTCAGGAACAGAACGAAAACTAAAAAGGCGATTCGAAATTGGAACGGTTTAGAGGCACGGCTCACGAAACTAACCCTCCTAAAGCTGGGGAGAAGACGCAGACTGGTCCATATGCAGCCGAAACGCCTCATCCGTCAGGATGTGCTTTTGCAACAGCTATTCCCTGGGGGAAGTGATTCCGTCTATCGGTCATTAAGATGGAGCAAAGACACAAAGATGGCGCAAAGACACAAGCGTGCGGAGCCAAAGCCTTCGCGAAATTCTATTTAATTCGCCGCTGGTCCAAAGCGCGACGGCAAAGGCTGGCCGCTGTGGTGAGATCGTCAGGCGCTGTTTGAGCGCGGTTCTTTTCGCGTGTGCTGCGGCAAATTTCGCACTCATGGTACGAAAGTAAGCGTGATAGCGTTAATCGATCATCAACACACCGGCGCCGCGGATCGAGTCATTTTTCAGTGCAAGAAGCGCTTCGTTGGCTTGAAGGAATGGGAAGTTTTGCGTGTGGGTTCGCACCGGAATGCCTGCGGCTTCGAGCAGAAATTCGCGACCATCTTCACGCGTGTTGTTAGCGACGCTGCGGACCATCCGTTCACCGTAGATAAGTGAATAGTCAAACGATGGAATTGGGCTCATGTGGATGCCGCCGAGCACGACGGTTCCGCCTTTCGCGACGGCTTTGAGAGCAACTGGAACAAGTTCACCAGCAGGCGCAAAGATGATCGCGGCGTCGAGTGTTGCAGGTGGTTCATCGAAAGCATCGCCAACCCACGCGGCGCCCAGTTCGCGAGCGAGGGCTTGATGTCGTTTGCGGTCACGAGTGCAGACGAAAACTTCGGCGCCGCGCGCACGAGCTAGTTGAATCGCAATGTGGCCGGCGGCACCGAAGCCATATAAACCTAACTTCCCACCTTTCCACTCTTTGATTTCGGTCAGCCGTAAACAGCGGTATCCGATAATGCCGGCGCAGAGAAGCGGAGCGGCCTGAGTGTCGTCGAAGCCCTGAGGTATAGGGTAGGTGAAAGCGGCTGGGGCAACTGCAAATTCCGCGTAGCCGCCATCAGTGGTCCAACCGGTGAAGCTCGCGCGATCGCAAAGATTTTCTCGACCGGTGCGACAGAACTCGCACGTGCCGCAGGTGCGATTAAGCCAGGCGACACCCACGCGATCACCGATGGAGAATTGTTCAACGCCTCCGCCCAGAGAAGCGACCCTTCCCACAATCTGATGTCCGGGAATCAGAGGGGAGCGTCGCACCGGCAGTTCGCCTTCGACAACATGGAGATCTGTCCGGCAGATACCACAAGCGCTTACCCGGATCAGGACTTCATCGTCACTGAGTACCGGCGTCGCTACGTTAGCGATTGTCAGAGGACTACTGCTAACTGGAGCTGGTTTGTTCAGAAGCCAGGCTTTCATCTGATTGTCCGGCATGGTTTAGACCGACTTTGAATGAATCAAAGCAGTTTCGGGTTATTTCGCGAGTTTTGCTTTCGTGTAGTTTAGTGGTTTTCTCTGACTTTCAAAAAAAACAACTGGGCGACCACGAAAAGACACTAAACGAAACTCACGAAACAACACGAACAAAAGCCGGAGGGCACCTCGGTCCACCTTTCCTGAAACCTTGCCCCTGGGCCAGAAGTGAACGATAGGCGTCGGCGGTAGTTGCGAAACCATCGAGTACCCCGACTCCGGCGGCCCGGAGCGAGTTGTAAAGCTCGCCTAACGATGCATTCTTCCCGCCCACACGTGCGACGTCGTTCAAAGTAATCTGTCTAAAGTCGACTGTGTAGGTAAGTTGCTTTTCTGTCCTCATGATTAAGTCCTAGCGCTGGCCGGCGTAAGTAAACTCAGTACCCAAATCGTAATCAGAATCGGGCAAGGCACGTGCCCTGACAGCAAGTAATGAAGATGCCCAACAACGGCGGAGCCTTACTCGCTGTAAGGCTTTGGAAGCGCCATCGTGAAGGGAATTTCCTCGCAGCCTGTTGGGGAAGTTTCCGCAGAATATTCAACAAAAAACGCCGTTCGCTTGAGTTTCCCAACGATCAATTCGGGCACATTCGTTGCTCTGTCCAAATAGCGAAGGAAAGAAAAGGCGGGCGGCGTCGGGGGGCGCCCAGAGATCTGCCTGGAATCAGGCGTGAGGAGAAAGCGATGAAAGTCAAAGAAGTGATGACGCCCAATCCCACAGCGATTTGGTTGACGGAAAGCCTGGCTGACGCAGCGCAGTTGATGTGGGAAAACGATTGCGGTGTTTTGCCGATCATCAAAGACAGCCGAAAGGTGGTTGGTCTAATTACGGATCGCGACATCTGCATGGCAACGGCAATAAAGCAAGCTAATCCCTCGGAAATTTCTGTTGAGGAAGTGATGACCGGTCGGGTGTTCACGGCGAACCCTGACGACGAAGTTGCTCAAGCAATGCAGACGATGCAGGAACATAAGATACGGCGCTTGCCGGTCGTCAATGCAGATGGCGAGCTGGAGGGCATCTTGTCGATGAACGACATCGTGCTCAAAGCGAGCGATTCAAATGGCAAGGCTGCGCAAATCGAATACGGGGACGTCGTTAAAACGTACCAGGCCATTTGTCAGCATCCCTTGCCGACAACAGCGACAACAGTTGCCGGCTAACGTCGTCTGCTTTGATTCAATCTGAATTACCAAGGGACTGGTAGCAGGTCCAGGGAGGAAGTATGTTCGAAAAAAGAAGCGACATAGAACTCGCGCAACGAATAATGCGCGAACTGAAATGGGACTCACGCATTAACTGGGCCAGGGTTAATGTGGACGTTAAGGATGGAGTCGCAACTTTAACCGGCGCCGTGCCCACTTACCTGCAAAAACTAGAGGCACAAAACGCCGCGCATCGAGTGGTTGGCGTGCTTGATGTCGCAAATGACATCGAAGTCAAACCAGTGGATCGCTTTGCGCGGACGGACACTGAAATCGCCAGCGCCGTGCGCAATGCGCTCGAGTGGGACGCGCTGGTTCCGAATGAGTTAATCCAATCTTCGGTATCTGACGGTTGGGTGACGCTCGAAGGCGAAGTGGACTATTGGCGCGAACGTGGTGATGCGGAGGAGGCAATTCGCAGGCTGGCCGGCGTCGTTGGGGTCACGAACAAAATCACTGTTCGCAAGCAGCCAATCGATTCCGAAGACCTTCGTGAAGAGATCGAGTTGGCGTTGGAGACGCGGGCGGAGCGCGAGGCGGAAAGATTACGAGTGGAAGTGAATGACGGGGCTGTCGACCTGTTTGGCCGGGTGCATTCATGGCAGGAAAAACGCGCCGTGGTTGGATCAATTAGCCATGCGCCGGGCGTGATCCAGGTCCGGGATCATCTGCGGATCGATCCCTATTTCTAGGCGAATATTTGTCGCCGGCAATTCTTGAAGAGGAGGAATCATGAACGAGAGGAAAGATAAATTGGAGTTGGCTCGCAAGAGCCCGGAGGCGGCCAATCCGTTTGGAATGATGCGCCGCTTCACGCGAGACATGGAACGTCTATTCGAAGATTTTGAAGGATTCCGTTTCCCGAGTGTCTTCGGTTCAGAGACGTGGCCGTTTCGCACTGAGTTCAACGCGATGGAGTGGATGCCTCAGGTTGAGGTGGTCCACAACAACGGACAATTCACCGTGCGGGCGGACCTGCCAGGCATGACCAAAGATGACATCAAGGTCGAATTGGCCAACGACATGCTGACGATCTCAGGGGAACGCAAAGCGGAAAAGGAAGAGAAGCGGGAAGGCTTCTATCGCAGCGAGCGCAGCTATGGAAACTTTTATCGCCAACTTCCATTGCCGGAAGGGGCGCTGACTGAAAAGGCAGAAGCAACTTTCACCAATGGCGTGCTTGAAGTGACGATGCCGGCGGCGAAGGCCGAACCGGCAACACGCAAGCTGGAAGTGAAAGAGACGCCCACGGAGAAGAAGCAGGTGAAGGCGGCCGCCGCCTAAGTTAAGAGGCGCAAGGTTGGCTGTCCGGCTTCGCAGCTCCAGAGCTGTAGCCGGACAGCCAATCGGCAAATTGTGGGTTCGAGTTACAAAGGACAAGTCATCATGATCAGCAAAAACAAATTGGGAATTGTCTTCGGCTCTCTACTTGGATTATGGCACCTGGCTTGGGCCGCGCTGGTGGCGACGGGAGTAGCGCAGTGGTTGATGGATTGGGTTTTCCGGCTGCACTTCATTCAACCGCCATACATTGTCAGCCCGTTCAAGCTTAATTACGCGATTGGCCTGATCGCCGTCACCTCCGCACTCGGATACATATCCGGTTGGGTTGGGGGCGCACTTTGGAACTGGGTGTACGAACCATCTGCCCGATATAGACGGCCGGTTGCAGCAGCATTCCAATCCTGAAGATTCCCGACTCCTAGGTGTCGAGTCTACTAATAAGCCTGATTATTAGCGCTGAAAGAGCCATGCAGTAGTTTCATAAAATTCTCTCGACTCTCGCAGACCTTCTACCACCTGCTATCAGTGTATTATCCCCCAGGGCTTTGAACGATGGGTTCAGTCACATTCGTTTTGGATTTGGCTCCGCTTTGCGCTGCGGATTTATTTGGCCTTGTGTATTCTGTGTTCCCGTTGAATCCGCTTGGTGATTACGGCGCTCCAATCAGGTATGGAAGCAAGTGCCAAAACAGGATCGTTTTGTCAGCGAGTCGTCGCGGCGGCAAGCATTCGTCCTGACAAAGCGGCAATGACTGTGATCGAGGCTGATGCTCAGGAAACTGTTAGCTTCGGCTCAATGCTGGCCCAGTTGCGCAGCATTGCATACCGGCTTGCTCAGGAGGGAATCGCTTTCGGCGACCGAGTAGCACTGATTGGCGAGAACCATCCTAACTGGGCCATCGCCTACCTCGGCATCATTTATCGCGGGGCGGTGGTTACACCGATGGATCCGGCGGCGACCACGCAAACCCTCGCTGCCTTTCTCAAGGGTTCTGAAGCCAAACTTGCTTTTGTCTCACCGGCTTCAATCGATAAATTTCGGGCCGCCTGTGAGGAGATCGGTAGCAACATCCGCGCGGTTGCCCTCCATCCACTCACTCAACCAAACGGCTTTGGTTCTTTTGAAGAATGGGCCCTCACTCCGACGCCTCAGGAATTCAATGACGCCCCACCACCAGCGGGGCCGGAAGACCTGGCGGTTCTGATTTACACCTCAGGCACAACCGGAACCCCAAAGGCTGTGCCTCTGACTCACGGAAATATCAACGCCCAAAGCACGAAAGTTCAGGAGGTGATGCGGCTCAGCGACCGCGAGGTGATCCTCAGCCTGTTGCCGCTGTTTCATGCCTATTCGCAGATCGTAAATCTCTGGCTCGCGACCATAATTGGCGCGCGCGTCGTTTACCTAACCGAGTTAAGCAGCGCCGGAATTGAACGAGGACTGAGAGAAGGTGGTGCTACGGCATTAATCGGAGTCCCACGCTTATGGTACCTGTTTCATAAGAAAATATTTGACGCAGTGAAAGGCAAAGCTGCGCCAGTCAGGCTGCTGTTTCGAATTATGCTCGTCCTCAACGGCGTGTTGCGTGATTGGCTGGGAGTGAACGCCGGTCGGATTTTCTTCCGTCCTATTCATCGGTCGTTTGGGGGAAAACTCCGGCTGGCAGTTTCCGCAGGCGCCAGCTTTGATGAAAACGTCGCGCAGGATTTTCACCGCCTGGGCTTCACGATCCTGCAGGGTTATGGGCTGACCGAGACCAGCGGCGCAGCGACGGTTACTCGTTTCGAAGATAACAAGATTGGTTCAGTAGGCACTCCGCTGAATGGTGTCGAGGTGAAGATCGATGACGCGAATGATGAAGGTATTGGAGAAGTTTTGATTCGCGGTCCGATAGTGATGTCGGGTTACTACCAGGATCCGGAAGCCAACCGCGAAACTTTTACCGACGGGTGGTTTCGATCCGGAGACATGGGCAAGTTTGATAAAGACGGACACCTTTACATCGTTGGCCGCAGGAAAGACGTGATCAAATTGCCGTCCGGCAAAAACGTCTTCCCCGAAGATGTCGAGGCCCACTATGAACACTCGCCGTTTGTGAGCGAAGTCTGTGTTCTCGGAACTAAGGACCGGTCAAGCCAATTCAGAGGGGCCGAAAAGCTGTCTGCAGTGGTGGTGCCTAACTTCGATTATCTCAAAGCCCAACGAATCGCTAATGCACGCGAATGGGTTGTTTGGGAGCTGGAAAATCTTGGTCGTGAGTTACCGGAATATCAGCGCGTCCATGATTTTGTACTCCGCGCTGAGCCTTTACCGCGAACCTCAACGCGCAAAATTCGGCGCTTTGAACTAAAAACCCAACTTGATGAATTGAAAGGACTCGAAGGGCGAGAAACGGCAGCGATCGTGCTCAGCGAGGCAGATCGGGTGCTGATGGATTCTCAGGCGGGGCGGGCTCTCGTCGCTGCGATACAACACCACGCTCGCGATGCCCACGTCATCAGCCCGCAGATGAATCTTGAAATCGACTTGCACCTCGATTCACTGGCGCGCGCCGAATGCGTCGTTGCCCTTGAACAGAAACTCGGCATTGAGCTGAAGCCCGAAGAAGTAGCGACTGCGCAAACCGTGGGTGAACTGGTCCGGTTGGGCAACGCCAGAACAACGGAAGCCACTCCGGTTGGGGGCGCTGGAGAGAGATTTCAGTGGCGAGATGTGTTGGCGGTCTCCCGGGAATTGCCCGAGCTCACCGAACTTCTACGACCGAAGGCTGGCCTCGTAGTGATTGCACATATCGTGCTGCGATTGATCTATTTTGCAGCGCGCGTCTTTTTCCGCGTGGAGGTAAGGGGAAGCGAGGTGCTCGCGCAACTCGAACCCCCTTACCTGATATGTCCCAACCATCAGAGCTACATAGATCCGTTCCTGGTATGCGCGACCTATCCGCGCGGGGTGCTCGAGAACAGCTTTCATGTGGGCGCGAGCATGTACTTTTCCAGCGCGGTAATGGCCCAACTCGCGCGCCTCATTAATGTCGTTCCCATCGATCCAGACGTTCAGTTGTTGCGTGCGATGCGGGCCGGAGCCGCCGGCCTGCGCGCCGGAAAGATTCTTAATATTTACCCTGAGGGCCAGCGGTCTTTTGATGGGAAACTGCACGAGTTCAAGAAAGGCGCTGCAATTCTGGCGACGGAATTGAATCTCCCGATCGTGCCGGTGGCTCTGGATGGTCCGTATCGGATTTGGCCGCGAAAGTCGCGACGTATCAGATTTGCGAAAGTAAAAATAACCTTCGGGGCGCCAATTGATGTCCGCACCGTCGCTTCACAGGAAAAAGATAAAGAAGTCGTTTACGAAAAGGTGACGGCATTATTGAAAATGCGAGTCCAGCAGATGCTTGATGAAATGCGCGCCCCGCACTCATGACGTTTCCTTGTGGGCCACCTCCGCGCCCAGATGCTCGAGGAAATGCAAAAAGGAAACGTAGGCTTTGACGTATTCTCGGCCGGCCGCAACATCGTTTGCGTGGTATGTCTTTTTGGCGATTACCTCTTTGAAACGGGTCCGAACTTCAGCCGTGGCGGTGGCAGGAAATAGCGTTAGCAACGGCTCGACCGCGCCATTCTGAAGTGCTTTGTCGGCGCTCGTAATGATAGGTCCTGGGTCAGTTCCCGCGGGCTCTATACCCGTGAAAGGCTCTCCTTCGCCGGCTCGATGAAGCCTCACCAGGGTCTCAAAGAAATACCTGTCGGCCAAATTTCTGGCCTCACGATTCAGCTTGCGAACCGCGAGTGTCTGTCGAAAGGCATCTCTGATTGCGGCCTCATCCTTAGGTTGCACCCAAATCAGAACGAGGTCGACGTTTTTCCTCTGCAGTGCTTCTTGCGCCGCGCTCACCACGGGACCATCCATGGTGTCGCAGTGCGCCTGAGCCGGAGTTGCTGTTAAGCCTGCCAAGCTGAATAGCACAGCGACAACTTTCAATAGGTGGGTGATGAGATATCTTCGTTTCATAATCTAGGGGCCTCCGGGAGACTTATTTCGTGTTTCTGATAGGTTTGTCTAACGACTAAAAAGAGCAAGGTTCATACCATCCGCACACGGCATTTTTTGTTGCTAATTATCTGGAAGCAGCCACACACAGCAATCGCGTGAGCCTTGCTGCATTCATGAGCGGCACGCTAGTTCTCAAAAAAAGTCACAAGAGGTGCGCGAAAGTTCGCAGCGTAATGAACAGGTCTCCGCAAAGGATCCTACAAAAAGGAGACAAAGCGGGTTGGCATGAGTCGTGCA
>Ga0070669_100000913_pt1 | contig 21467 bp, 16 predicted proteins | sample KBSS53metaG_FD_64680 | JGI IMG/M metagenome (GOLD analysis project Ga0070669, IMG submission 64680) | Switchgrass rhizosphere microbial communities from Kellogg Biological Station, Michigan, USA - KBS S5-3 metaG | ecosystem: Host-associated > Plants > Roots > Rhizosphere > Soil ...
ATCTGCAATCACTTGAATAGCCGCCGCCGCTCCGGCAGGCTGGCACGATTAACGACCCAAACCGGGAGAGACACACACAATGGCACTTATCAGCATGCGCCAGATGCTGGACCACGCAGCCGAGTTCGGCTACGGCGTTCCAGCCTTCAACGTCAACAACCTTGAGCAGATGCGCGCCATCATGGAAGCCGCTGACAAGACTGACTCCCCGGTGATCGTCCAGGCTTCGGCCGGTGCCCGCAAATACGCCGGCGCCCCGTTCCTGCGTCACCTGATCCTGGCCGCGATCGAAGAATTCCCGCACATCCCGGTGTGCATGCACCAGGACCACGGCACCAGCCCTGACGTCTGCCAGCGCTCCATTCAACTGGGCTTCAGCTCGGTCATGATGGACGGCTCCCTCGGCGAAGACGGCAAGACCCCGACCGACTACGAGTACAACGTCCGCGTGACCCAACAAACCGTCGCCATGGCTCACGCCTGCGGCGTTTCGGTTGAAGGCGAGCTGGGCTGCCTGGGTTCGCTGGAAACCGGCATGGCCGGTGAAGAGGACGGCATCGGCGCCGAAGGCGTTCTGGATCACAGCCAGATGCTGACCGACCCGGAAGAAGCCGCTGACTTCGTCAAGAAGACCCAGGTTGATGCCCTGGCCATCGCCATCGGCACCAGCCACGGCGCCTACAAGTTCACCAAGCCACCTACCGGTGACGTGCTGGCCATCGACCGCATCAAGGAAATCCACAAACGCATCCCCAACACTCACCTGGTGATGCACGGTTCCTCGTCGGTTCCGCAAGAGTGGCTGGCGATCATCAACCAGTACGGCGGCGACATCAAAGAAACCTACGGTGTACCGGTTGAAGAAATCGTCGAAGGCATCAAGCACGGCGTGCGCAAGGTCAACATCGACACCGACCTGCGTCTGGCATCCACCGGCGCCATGCGTCGCCTGATGGCCACCAACCCGAGCGAGTTCGACCCACGTAAATTCTTCGGCGAAACCGTGAAGGCGATGCGCGATGTATGTATCGCTCGTTACGAAGCTTTCGGCACTGCCGGCAACGCTTCGAAGATCAAGCCGATCTCGCTGGAAAGCATGTATCAGCGTTACCTGAAGGGTGAGTTGAACGCAAAGGTCAATTGAGACTGGGTGTTTAGCTGATTTGAAAGAAACCCGCCGTGAGGCGGGTTTTTTGTGGGTGGTGATTTTTGCGTGGATTAAGAACTATCCAAAAATCGGAGATCATTTGAATACCTCCGCGAGCTCTTCAAGAGTCGGCATAACCGCTGGAATGACAACAAGCTCACTATCCAGAGCCGCCAGGGTGCGTGCGTAGGTGATCATGCTGACAGATGGAGCGCCTTTCTCCACTGCGATGATTTTGTATCGTGTCAGCCCTGCGAGCTCGGCAAGTTGTACTTGCGTCAGGCCACGAGCTATACGTTTTTCGCGTAGTTGATTACCTAGACGGCTGATCAATAAGACGTAGTCCATGTTCCGCTATCGCAACATTTGAAGGCTCATGTTGTGTAAACACAACATTTCATTTCGAGAAACCCGCCGTGAAGCGGGTTTTTTTAGATAGAGCGGATTATTTCGGCTCAACGTGATCCAGCGCCTGATTCACCGCCAGTTCTCCAAGCATTACCAACTGCGCAATGCCAATCGCGGTTTTGCGGTCGGCGGGGGTGAGGGAGGCGGCGAAGTTGTTGAGCATTTCGCTGGCGGAGCCGAGGGTTTCGCTGGCGTTGGCCAGCAGGGATTCGGTGTTGTAGGCGGGGTTGGCGAAGTACATGCGGTCCGGTTCGTTGACCGTGGCCATGATGCGGGCGCCGGGGCAGAGGTAGTGGTCGAGGGCGCGTTCGGCGGCTTCGTTGAGTTTGGTGGGGTCGAGGGGATCGTAGGGGGAGGCCAGATCGGTCTCTGGCGGATTCGGTGTAATTTTGAACATATGCTGAAAACTCCTGTAAGGAACTGCCGGTCCTTCCCTACTAAAAGAAGGGTGGCAGCTGTGCGCAGGTTAGTAGACCGGGGAGTATTCAGCATTGACCGGCGCGCCGAAGCGCCCTGCACACAGCCACCATCACAGTCAGACTGGAATGTCTGATGGACAGCGCGTTGCACGTAGCTGAAGACACCACGGGCTACTAAACCCGATCACTGCGAATCAGTGACCCGAATCAAGTTACCGATGGCCCTCCAGGCGCACAAGCCGGCGGATTCTGGCGTACCGGTAGGCCGTGACGCAAGCCGTTGTAGGCTTCGGGACGTTACGCGCACTGCCTTTAAACAGAAGCCTTAAACGGTCGCGCGGCTGCTATTTATCGTGATCGATATCCAGCTTGCTGAACGTCACCTGCCCACCCTCGCTGGTGTACCCGGTGTTGTCCTGCACATACACGCCCGCCTTGAAGTACAGCGGCTTGTTCCGCCACGTCGCGCTGATCTGCGAATCCCACTGATACCCGGCCGCACTCACGCCCAGTGCACCGCCGGGGCTCAGGTGAATGAGGTAGTTGAACTCGCGATTGAGTTTGATCCCGGTGGCGAGGGTGATGACGCGGCTTTCGTCCTGATCCGGATGGGTGCGCAGTTTGATCACCAGGTTGCCGGTCTCGGTTTTTTCTTTGTATTGGTACTCAAGCTTGAGCATCGGCTTCTGGCTTTCGTAGGCGTGGATCTGGCCGATGACGATCTTGCCCGAGCTGGGCACCTTGTTGACCGAAAGGGTCGCGCGCAGCAGGTTGTCGGCGTCGGGGTAATACCAGTTGCGCAGGGTGCCGTTACTGTAGGTTTCACGCAGTTCGGTGCGCGGGTAGATGGCGTTTTCGGTTTTCGAGCCGGTCACCGGGGACCAGAAGAACAGGGTGCCGGTGTCGGAATGGAAGTACTGATCCTTGAAGCCGTTCACCAGTTTGGAGGTTTCGACGGTGTAGGGCGGGCTGCCAACGGGAACGCTGAGGTTCCAGGTTGCGAGGTCGATCATGTCGGTTCTTCCACTCTATTTCTCTTGCACGCGCGTGCCAGAAGCTCTAGCCCGCGCCTCTTGGGGGCGGCCTTTATAAGCGTAGAGGGATTTTTTGTTAATGGCCGTCCGGCAGATGATTGGCGTCAACATCCTGTCGAAATGCCACCTTTCCCGGTTTTCGGGGGCTTCAGCGGTGACCGTTAGTCGGCTGCCTGCTGGTTTGTTTAAATGATGGCTGGATGACAGCTATTGCTTTTACAGATCCCGGACTAGAGTGAAGACTCGGTGACTGTACGGTTTTCACGAGAAGCCGCCCGGAACACTGACCCGAGATGCCCCGACACGAGTTGTCCCGACAAGAGAAGCAGCATGGAATGCGCGCAACCCCAGCCAGGTGAAGGCAGCTCAGTCCTTTTGATCGTCGATGATTACCCTGAAAACCTGATCAGCATGCGCGCGTTGCTGCAGCGCCAGGACTGGCAGGTATTGACTGCCGCTTCCGGTTACGAAGCCCTCAACCTGTTGCTCGAACACGACATCGACCTGGTGCTGCTGGATGTGCAGATGCCGGGGATGGACGGTTTCGAAGTCGCGCGGCTGATGCGCGGCAGTCAGCGCACGCGCCTGACTCCCATCATTTTCCTTACCGCCAACGAGCAGTCCCAGGACGCCGTGATCAAGGGTTACGCCAGCGGTGCGGTGGATTACCTGTTCAAACCCTTCGATCCGCAGATTCTCAAACCCAAAGTCCAGGCGCTGCTGGAACACCAGCGCAATCGTCGGGCGTTGCAGCGTTTGAGTCAGGATCTGGAATCGGCGCGGGCCTTCAATGCCTCGGTGCTGGATAACGCCGCCGAAGGGATTCTGGTGTTGGGCGAGGATGGCTTGATCCGCTTCGCCAACCCGGCGATTTCCCGGTTGCTCAATGCGCCGGTGAAGGAGCTGGAAGGGCAGGAGTTTCTCGATTACCTGCAGAAACCGCACATTCCGCTGTGGGCCGATTCCGAGTTTTACGCCGGTTACAAACGTGGCGAGACGCTGCGTCTACACGACGCGTCGCTGCGCACCGCGCCGGGGCAGCAGGTGCCGGTGGCCTTGTCCTGTGCGCCGCTGCCGAGTGAACAGCACGCGATGGTGGTGACGGTGCTGGACATGTCGGTGGTGCGTCATCTGCATCAACAGCTGGAATTTCAGGCGGTCACCGACCCGCTGACCGGGCTGCTCAATCGCCGGGGTTTTTACCAGACTGTGGAAAACCTGCTGCTGCGCGGCGAGCGCACGGACAGCAGTTGGGTGTTGATGTACCTCGATCTCGACGGCTTCAAAAGGGTCAACGATTCCCTCGGCCATGATGCCGGGGACCGGGTGTTGCGCTGGGTCTCCGAACAATTGAAAGCCTGCCTGCGGCCGTTCGACATTCTGGCGCGGATGGGCGGTGACGAGTTCACCGCGCTGCTGGATCTGGAATTCCCCGAGCAAGCGGCGAAGATCGCCGAGAAGCTCATCGAGCGGGTGTCGATCTGTCAGCAGATTGAAGGGCTGGATATTGCGCTGGGTGCGAGTATCGGCATCGCCACTTACCCGGATTGCGGCAACAATCTCGACGGTTTGCTGCGCGCCTCGGACATCGCCATGTACGAGGCCAAGCGTGCCGGGCGTCAGCAATATCGCTTCTACGATCATGAAATGAACGGCCGCGCGCGCTCACGGCTGATGCTGGAAGAAAGCGTGCGTAATGCCATCGAGAACCGCGATTTCAATCTGGTGTATCAGCCGCAGGTGGCCATTGGCGATGGTCGCGTTCGTGGTTTCGAGGCGTTGCTGCGCTGGCAGCACCCGAGCGTCGGCGACGTGCCGCCGGGGCTGTTCCTGCCGTTGCTGGAAGAGGCGACGTTGATCAGCCGCCTCGGCAGCTGGATCTATCATCGCAGCGCCGGGCAGCGTAAGGCGTGGGAGGCCGAGTTCTCCAAGGATCTGGTGATCGGCGTGAGCCTGAGCAACACTCAGTTCGGCCTGCCGAATCTGGTGACCGAATTGCGCCAGGTGCTGGAGCGCCATGGTTTGCAGCCGCACCAGATGGAAGTGGAAGTCACCGAAGAGGCGCTGACGGTCAACCCGGACGAGACCCGCAAGCAGCTGAAGCTGCTGCGCAATCTCGGGGTGCGGGTGGCGCTGGATGATTTCGGTTCCGGAGCCTGCTCGCTGGCGCATCTGCGCGATCTGGAACTGGACACTCTCAAGCTCGATCGCCACCTGATCGCCCGATTGCCGGACTCGTCCCGCGACGCTTCACTGGTGCGCACGGTCATCGACCTGTGCAAGGAATACGGCTTGCTGGTGATTGCCGAAGGCGTGGAAACCGTCGAGCAATACCAGTGGCTGCAAGCCCATGGTTGTCAGTACGTGCAAGGCTTTCTGGTGGCGCGGCCGTTGGTCGCCGAGGACACCGCACGCTTTACCGAGCCGTTCGACTGGAGCGCGTTGGCCGGTTGAATTCGCTACACTGGCGGCCTTTTCATGACCCGTGCCGCCCCATGACTGCGTTGAAATACCTCCAGGCCTATCCCGCGAATCTGCAGGATCAGGTGCGCCAATTGATCGCCGACAACCGCCTCGGTGATTACCTGAGCCAACGCTACCCGGGCCGCCACGATGTGCAGAGCGACAAGGCGTTGTACGGCTACGCGCTGGACTTGAAGCAGGAATACCTGCGCAACGCCCCGGCCATTGACAAGGTGCTGTTCGACAACCGCCTCGACCTGACCCATCGCGCCCTCGGCCTGCACACCACGGTGTCGCGGGTGCAGGGCGGCAAGCTCAAGGCCAAGAAAGAGATTCGCATCGCCTCGCTGTTCAAGGACGCCGCGCCGGAGTTTTTGAAGATGATCGTCGTGCACGAGCTGGCGCACTTCAAGGAGTCGGATCACAACAAGGCGTTCTATAAGTTATGTGAGCACATGCTGCCGGGCTACCACCAGGTCGAGTTCGACCTGCGGGTGTACCTGACGTGGCGGGACATGCAATAAGACATCAAACAACGGAGCGCATGCATGGACGTGAGCAAGACAAAGAGCAGTTTCTACCGGCGCTTGTACGTGGCGTACCTGATCGACAGCGGCCTGGCCAGCAGCGTGCCGGCGTTGACCGAGGTCACCGGCATGCCCCGGCGTACGGCGCAGGACACGATTGCGGCGCTGGCGGATCTGGATATCGTCTGTGAGTTCGAACAGGAAGAGGGCGCGCGCAATCATGCGGGGCGCTATCGGATTCGCGACTGGGGGGCGATTGATCGGGGGTGGATTGAGCGGAATTTGCGGCAGATCAAGGCTGTTCTCGAGTATCCCTGACCTTTGCAGCCCCTTCGCGGGCAAGCCCGCGAAGGGGGAATCTCAGGAGCGCCGCATCCCGATGTGCGGAATGTCATCCTCCAGATATTCCTCACCCGCCACCACAAACCCGTACCGCCCGTAATACCCCTGCAAATGCGCCTGCGCCGACAGATAGATCGGCACTTCAGGCCAACGCTTCTGCGCCTGTTTCAGCGCCTGCTCCATCATTTCATGCCCCAACCCTTTGCCACGCCCGGCCGGCGCGGTCAGCACGCGGCCGATCACCACGTCGCCACCCTGGGATTCCGGGTCCAGCAGGCGCAGGTACGCCACCAGTTGATCATCGTCCCAGCCCATCAAATGGCAGGTGTCACCGTCCAGATCCTGACCGTCCGGATCCAGGTACGCGCAGCGCTGTTCGACCACGAACACTTCCGAGCGCAATTTCAAAATGGCGTACAGCTGCTCCAGTCCCAGATCGCTGTGATGTTTGCAGACCCACTCGATTGTCATCTTCCGATTCCTTGAACAACGTCGCCCGATACTAAGCGCCCCGCCGAAATATGTCTGTATGGCTGAGAAATCTGTGACAAAGGCCAAAATGCCATCATTCCAATATCGCGGCTCGCCGTACTTTGTGTAATCTGCTGGGAAGCACTGTGCAAAGGCTTCAATGAGCTAAGGTTAGGGCCTGGGATTCGCCGGTAAGGGGCCTTGGGGTTTTGACTGAAAACACGCCGGGCGGCCCGCCCGCTAAGGATTTTCAAGCATGCCGCGATTGCATCGAGCCTTTGCTTTGATCGGATTGCTGTTGCTGGGTCAAAGCGCGGCAGCGGAGAAATTGCGTCTGGTGTTCGACGTCTGGCCGCCCTTTACCGATGACACGCTGGTCAACGGTGGGCTGGCGACCGACATCGTCAGCACGGCCCTGGCCCGTGCCGGTTATGCCAGCGGTTATGAGCAGGTGCCGTGGGCGCGGGCGTTGCTGGGTGTTGGCGAAGGGCGTTACGACGTGCTGGTCAACGCCTGGTACAACGACGAGCGCACGAAGATCGGGCAGTTTTCCGCCGAGTACCTGCTCAATCGCGTGCGCTTCCTCAAGCGCAAAGACGCGCCCATTGAATACAACAACCTGCAGGAACTGCACACCTATCCGGTTGCGGTAGTGCGCGGCTATGCCTATTCGGCGCCGTTCGATGCCGACACCGCGTTGCAGAAAGTCCCTGTGCATAACTTCGCCATGGCCGTGCGCATGCTCGCGGCGGACCGGGTCAAGCTGACCCTGGAAGACGAATACGTGGCCCGCTATTACCTGGCCCGGGAATCACAGAAGGTACGTAACGCGGTGGAGTTTCTGCCCAAGCCGCTGAGCGAGAACAGCCTGCATATTCTGGTCAGCCTGAAGAACCCGCAGCACGAACAGATCGTGGCCGGGTTCGACAAGGCGATTGCATCGATGAAGGCCGATGGCAGCTATGACAAGTTGCTCAGGCAGCACGGGATGTGAGGCGGCTCAATCTTCGGCTGTGTCCTTGATCAGATGCGCCGCCAGCGTGCGCAACGGGCCGAGCTGGCGGCAGATCAGCGCCAGTTGCGTCTGCACCAGTCGCTGGCCTTCGTCGATTTCGTCCGGCATCTGCTCCAGCTCATTGGCCAGCGCTTCTTCCTCATCGCTTTGAATGGCAATCGGCTGTTTGCTCGCCAGACCCTGGGCGATCTCATCGATGCTCGACGCCAGACTCACCCCGGCGCCGTCGATCAAGTGTTCGCGCACCTCGGCCGGTAACTGGGTTTCGCGGTGCGCGCCGAGGCCTGACAAATAGCTGAGCAAGGTGTGCGACAGCACCAGGAAGCGGAAGCCGACGTCGGCTTCTTTCCGGAAATGCCCCGGCTCCATCAGCATGTTCGCCAGCGTAGTCGAGAGCGCCGCGTCGGCGTTGTGCGCGTTGCGTCGGGCCAGGCGATAGGCGAGGTCGTCGCTCTTGCCGGCGGCGTATTGCTGCATGATCTGGCGCAGGTAGATGCTGTTGCAGGTGAGGGTGTTGGCCAGCACTTTGTTCAGGCGCCGACCTTGCCAGTCCGGCAGGAACAGGAATACCGCAAGCCCCGCAATCAGGCTGCCGAGCAAGGTATCGAACAGTCTCGGCACGAACAGCCCGTAGCCGTCACCGACCTGGTTGAAGCAGAACAGCACCATGATCGTGATCGCGGCGGTGGCCACGGTGTAGCGGGTGGTGCGGTTGGTAAAGAACACCACGCCGGCGGCGATGGCGAAGCACGACTGCACCAGCGGGCTTGGGAACAGATCGAACAGCGCCCAGGCAATCGTCAGGCCGATCGCCGTGCCGAAAATCCGCTGGCCGAGTTTGCGCCGGGTGGCGCCGTAGTTCGGCTGGCAGACGAACAGCGTGGTGAGGATGATCCAGTAGCCCTGCGACGGGTGAATCAGGTGCACCATGCCGTAGCCGATGCTCAACGCCAGCGGCAAGCGCAGGGCATGGCGGAACAGCAGCGAGGTCGGCGTCAGCTGCGTGCGCAGACGAATCCACACGTCCTTGAAGTTGCGCGGCGAGCGGTCAAGCAGACTGCTGTCGGTGGCATCGGCCAGGGCATCGGGGTTGCTGGCGTCGCTGAGCAAACGGTCGAGGGTGCCGAGGTTGGCCGCCAGTGCCCGCAGTGAACGCAGCAGGCCACGCCAGGCCGGGTTGCTCTGGATGCGCAGGTGTTCGAGGGAGGCGTGCAGGTCGCTAAGGGCTTCGGCGAAACTCGCGTCGTAGGTGAACGGCTGGCGCATCTGGATCGACTCGGCCAGCGCCCGGCAGGCCTTGCCTTGCTGGCGCAGCAGGCGCTGGCAGCGGAACAGCACGTCGCTGTGGAAGAACGCATCGGCCAGGGCGTTGTACGGGTAATGCGAAGAACTGGCGCGTTCGTGAATGTCCTGCGCCAGGAAGTACAGCTTCAAGTAACGGCTGACTTTCGAGCCGGGGCGACCGTTGCCGACCCGGTGCAGGATGATTTCCTTGGCGCTGTTCAGGGCTGCGACGACCCGGCCATTCTGCTGGGCCAGCTCCAGTCGCCGCGCCTCCACGTCCATCTGACGGATCGGCTCGAACAGCGAGGATTTCAACTTCAGGTAATAGCCGAGTTCGCGGAACAGCCGCGCCAGACTCTGCTGCACCGGCTGATTGGAAAACATCGCCTGCCACAGCACCGACAGCAGGCCGTACCACGCAGCGCCGGCCACCAGCAGCATCGGCTCATGCCAGAAATCCGTGACCGCGCCGCCGCGCTGGTCGACGCCGATCATGGTGTAGACGGAAAGAATCAGGGTCGCCGAAGCAATCGCCCCGTAACGTTCGCCGAGTGCGCCGAGCATGGTCAGGCTGAAACTGGCCAGTGCCAACGCAATCACGAACACGATGGGGTAGGGGAACAGCAATTCAACGGACAGCGCCGCGACGCTGAAACACACCAGCGTCACCGCCAGTGCGTTGAGACGGCCCTGCCAACTGTCGTCGGTCTCGGCCAGGGCGCTGGCGATGATCCCGAGGAACAACGGGATCAGCAGCCCCATTTCATCCTGATACCAGCACAGCGCCATGCTGCCGGTCAGGGCGATGAACACCCGCACGCTGTAGCTGAATTTATCCAGCGCCCACAGGCGCCGCAAAGACTGACGAAACGAGGTCGAGGACATGAAGTGCGAAGGCCTTCCGAGGCGATGCCGCTAAATTGAGCCAGTAATGACGCCGACGCAATGGCGCCGATCACATCTGACAGCAAAAAGTGTTCCTTTCATGCACCACACACCACTGTGGGAGCGGGCTTGCTCCCACAGGGTTTTGTGTATGGCTTTGGGTCAGACGTACTGCGCGGCAGCGTAGCCAGAGGCCCAGGCCCACTGGAAGTTGAAACCGCCCAGATGCCCGGTGACATCCAGCACTTCACCAACGAAGTAGAGGCCCGGGCTTTTCAGCGACTCCATGGTTTTGGACGACACTTCGCGGGTGTCGACGCCACCGAGGGTGACTTCGGCGGTGCGGTAGCCTTCGGTGCCGGCCGGCACGACTTTCCAGCTGCCGAGCTTCTCGGCGATGTCCGCCAGTTCGGCGTGGGTGTACTGCTTCATCGGTTTGGAGACGAACCAGTTGTCCGCCAGCAGGTTGGCCATCTTCTTGGTGAAGATCTCGCCGAGCAGGGTTTTCAGTTCGCTGTTCGGACGCTCGGCGGTCTGCTGTTGCAGCCAGCTTGCGGCGTCGTGATCGGGCAGCAGGTTGATCTCGACCGTGTCGCCCGACTCCCAGAACGAGGAAATCTGCAGAATCGCCGGGCCACTGAGGCCGCGGTGGGTGAACAGGATGTTCTCGCGAAAATTCTGGTCGTTGCAGCTGACCAGGCAATCCACCGAGGTGCCGGACAGTTCGGTGCACAAATCCTTGAGCTGATCGGTGATGGTGAACGGCACCAGACCGGCGCGGGTCGGCAGCAGTTCATGGCCGAACTGTTTGGCGACCTGATATCCGAAACCGGTCGCGCCCAATGTCGGGATCGACAGGCCGCCGGTGGCGATTACCAGCGACTGGCACTGGATCTGGCCGAGGGTGGTGTCGAGCAGGTAACCGCCCTCGATTTTCTCGATGGTCTGGATCGAGGTGTCGAGGTGCAGGTTGACGCCGACCTGATCGCACTCGTCCAGCAGCATGCCGAGGATGTCGCTGGATTTGTTATCGCAGAACAGTTGGCCGAGTTTCTTCTCGTGATACGGCACGCCGTGCTTGGCGACCATGCCGATGAAATCCCACTGGGTGTAGCGGGCCAGCGCGGATTTGCAGAAGTGCGCATTCTGCGAGAGGAAATTGCTCGGTTCGGTGTACATGTTGGTGAAGTTGCAGCGCCCACCGCCGGACATCAGGATTTTCTTGCCGGCCTTGTTCGCGTGGTCGAGCAGCAACACCTGACGCCCGCGCCCCGCGGCGGTTAGTGCACACATCAACCCTGCGGCGCCAGCGCCAATGATCACGACTTCGGTAGAGCGCAAAACGGTGTCCTCACGTTGTTCACCACAAAACAAACTGTGGGAGCGGGCTTGCTCGCGAAGGCGGTGTGTCAGTTGACACTTATGTCGCCTGAGTGACCGCTTTCGCGAGCAAGCCCGCTCCCACAAGGATCTACTTTGGATGGTAGATCGTTTACAAGACCCGAACGCGCAGCGAACGGCCCTTGATCTTGCCGTTGTTCAAACGCTGCAGCGCCTGCATGACCACGGTGCGTTCAACGGCTACATAGGACTGGAAGTCGAAGATCGCGATCTTGCCGACCTGAGCGCCCGGAATCCCGGCCTCACCGGTCAGTGCGCCCAGAATGTCGCCCGGACGTACCTTGTCTTTCCGGCCGCCAGCGATGCACAGCGTGCTCATCGGCGGTTGCAGCGGGGCACCGCCCTGGGACTTGAGGTTATCCACCTGATCCCAGTTCAGCGGGGTTTTCTGCAGTTGTTCGATGGCTTGCGCGCGGTGCGCTTCGGACGGCGCCACCAGGCTGACCGCGATGCCTTTCTCGCCGGCACGACCGGTACGGCCGACGCGGTGAATGTGGATTTCCGAGTCGCGGGCCAGTTCGACGTTGATCACCATGTCCAGCGCATCGATGTCCAGACCACGGGCGGCAACGTCAGTGGCGACCAGTACCGAAGTACTGCGGTTGGCGAACATCGCCAGTACTTGATCGCGGTCGCGCTGTTCCAGGTCGCCGTGCAGGCCGACGGCGGAAATGCCTTTGGAGGTCAGGTGATCGACGGTTTCCTGCACTTGCTGCTTGGTGAAGCAGAACGCCACGGTGGAGGCCGGACGGAAGTGGTGCAGGACCTTGGTCACCGCGCTCATGCGTTCTTCCGGGGAAATCTCGTAGAAGCGCTGTTCGATCTGGGTGTCGTCGTGGAACGCCTCGGCTTTCACCGTTTGCGGATCACGCATGAACTTCGACGCCAGCTGCTTGATGCCCACCGGGTAGGTCGCCGAGAACAGCAGGGTCTGACGGCGGGCCGGGGTCTGTTCGATGATGTCTTCGATGGCGTCGTAGAAACCCATGTCGAGCATGCGGTCGGCTTCGTCGAGGATCAGCGTGTTGAGGCCGTCGAGAACCAGCGAACCCTTGCGCAGGTGCTGCTGGATGCGGCCCGGCGTACCGACGATGATGTGCGCGCCGTGCTCCAGCGAGCCGATCTGCGGGCCGAACGACACGCCGCCGCACAGGGTCAGGACCTTGATGTTGTCTTCGGCACGGGCCAGACGACGGATTTCCTTGGCGACCTGGTCGGCCAGCTCGCGGGTCGGGCAAATCACCAGTGCCTGGCAACCGAAGTAGCGCGGATTGATCGGGTTCAGCAGGCCGATGCCGAACGCGGCGGTCTTGCCGCTGCCGGTCTTGGCCTGGGCGATCAGGTCCATCCCCTTGAGGATCACCGGCAAGCTCTGCGCCTGGATCGGCGTCATCTGGGCATAACCGAGGGAGTCGAGGTTAGCCAGCATGGCGGCGGACAGCGGCAAAGTATTAAAAGCGGTGGCGATGGTGGTCACGGGACTGGCCTGCAAAACAAAATGTCGCGCAGTGTAGCAGCCTCTGGCCACTTTCCTCGAAAGTTCTGGACGAACGCAAAGCCTGTGACGAGGGCCGGTCCCCTCGCCACGCAGACCCCGGTCAATGCTCGATGTGTTCCTCCCGGCGCTTGGCGCGCCGTCCGTCCTCTTTCGAGAGCTGCGAGAAAATCGTCGCCGCCAGCATCGCCATGATCCCGACGGTCACGAACGTGAGCTGGAAAGCGCCCAACACGGTCTCGACGCCATCGTTGCCGATCTCCGCCGTAAAGCCGCCGAGCAGCGCACCGGCACACGCCACGCCAAGGCTCAGCGACAACTGCGCCACCACCGACAGCAAACTGTTGCCGCTGCTGGCGCTGGCGTCGTCGAGGTCGATCAGGGTCACGGTGTTCATCGCGGTGAATTGCAGCGAGTTGATCGCCCCGAGAACCGCCAGCAGGCACAGCAGCAGCCAGTACGGCGTCTGCTCGCTGACCAGCCCCATGCTCGCCAGCATGATCCCCAGAAACAGGGTGTTGCCGGTCAGCACGATGCGATAGCCCAGGCGCTCGATCAGCGGCCGCGCGCCCCATTTGGCGACCATCGCCGCAGCCGCCAGCGGCAGCATGCTCATCCCGGCCTGGGACGGCGAATAACCCAGCGCCACTTGCAGCAGCAACGGCACCAGAAACGGCAGGGCGCCGCTGCCCAGGCGGGCGAACAGGTTGCCGAGGATGCCGACCGCGAAGGTGCGGGTCTTGAACAGCGACGGCGCGAACAGCGGGTTTTCAATGTGCCCGGCGCGCAGCCAGTACGCCGCCAGACAGGCCATGCCGCCGAACAGCAACAGCATCACTCGCAGGTGCGGCAGGTGCAGTTCGCCGAGGCCTTCCATGGCGATGGTGATCAGCACCATCGCCGCGCCGAACAGCAGGAACCCCAGGCTATCGAAACGCGTGCGCTCGGTGCCGCGCAGGTCGGGGATGAACTTCCACACCGCATAGCAACCGATGACGCCGACCGGCAGGTTGATCAGGAAGATCCAGTGCCACGTCAGGTATTCCACCATCCAGCCGCCCATGGTCGGGCCGATCAGCGGGCCGAGCAGGCCGGGAATGGTGATGAAGCCCATGATCCGCACCAGTTCCGAGCGCGGGTAGGCGCGCAGCACCACCAAACGTCCGACCGGCAGCATCAGGGCACCGCCGAGGCCCTGGATCACGCGCGCGCCGATCAGCATGCTCAGGCTGCTCGACAAGGCGCAGAGCAGCGAGCCCAGGCTGAACAGCAGGATTGCGCCGAAGAAGATCTTCTTGGTGCCGAAGCGGTCGGCGATCCAGCCCGAGGCCGGGATCAGCAGGGCCACGGTGAGCATGTAGGCGATGATCACGCCCTGCATGCGCAGCGGGTCTTCGGCCAGGTCCCGGGCCATGGCCGGCAAGGCGGTGTTGAGGATAGTCCCGTCGAGGGACTGCATGAAGAAAGCGATGGCGACGACCCATGGCAACCAGCGGGCGGTGATGGCGTCGAGAGGCGGGCGGTTGGGCATGGAACCTCTTGTGGTTGGGGTTAATGCATATCCATGGTCGAGCACGGTCAATGTGGGAGCGGGCTTGCTCGCGAAAGCGGTAAATCAGTCGACATCAATGTTGAATGAAGTGGCCTCTTCGTCGGATCGCCGCCCGGAGCAAGCCCGCTCCCACAGTAGATCTGCGGTGTTCCGCCGATCCGGGGGTTACAGGGTCAGGGTCAAACGGCTCACCAGCGCCCCGGGCAACAACGCCGACGAGGTACTGCGCTGGCTATAGGTGCTCGCCGACAGCAGCAACTCACGCTCGGCGGTCAACGCTTCCAGCTGCGAACCCAGCAGGCTGTAGGCGCTGTCGTCGAAACGCATGGTGCTGACCGGCGCCTGAATCTCGCCGTTTTCCACCCAGAACGTGGCAAATCGGGTCATGCCGGTCAGGCGCGCCGCCGGTTGATCCGAGAAGTTCAGGTACCAAAGGTTGCTGATATACAACCCGGTACCCAACTGCTTGAGGATCTCGGCCTGGGACAAGTCGCCGGCGGCCATGTTCAGCGCGCTGGGCGATTCACCGCCGCCGGCGCCGTTGGCGGTCAGGCCGTATTCGGCGGCGCTGCGCGAACCGACCAGTTGCTCGCCGGCCTGACCTTCGATGATCAGCCGCAGATCGCTGCGCGGGTAACCCTCGCCGGAAAACGCCGGACTCAGCGAACCACTGACTTTTTCGTCGAGGGACACCAGCGGGCTGAACGCCTGATCGCCGGCATACAGCTTCTGCAACGGGCTGCTCTTGCTGGCAATCGACTGCGCCGAGAAACCGCCCCAGCACAACATGCCCATGATTTCTTCCAGCGCCGCCGGCGCCAGATAGGCGCGGTACTGGCCGGGCGGCAAGGTGCGCAGCGGGCGACCGAGAAATTCGAGTTGCTCGCGGGCCTGCTGGAAGCGGCGGGCGAAGTCTTCGCTGTTCCAGTCATGTCCGGCGTAGCTGGCCTTCACCGCTTCGCCGTTCTCGTGGAACAGGCTGAAGTCGAAGTTGAAGCTGTTGGCCTGATGCCAGCCGAACGCCCCGGAAGAACTGGCAAAACCACGGCTGATCGGGCCGGCGGCATAGAAGCCGACCAGATCCAGACCTTCGGCCGCTTGGGCGATTTGCGCCACGACCTGCTCGGTGTCCGGCAGCGGATGCTCCTGCACATTCTGGCTCTGCCAGCCGTTGTGGTTGAGCAACAGGTACGGATCCTGCGGCAGCAGCGGCAGGGTTTCACGCAGCTGTTGCAGGCCTTCGGCAAGGCGTTGCAGGTCGGCTTCCTGATCGCCGGACAAGGTGATCTGCAGGTCGGCATGGCGACCGTCGTCGATCAGTTTCAGACCGATACCGGCTTGCTGAACTTGCCCGGCCTGACGCACCTTGGCGTGGTTGAAACGGACGAAGGCCGACGATTCGGCGTCGTAACTCAGGGTGAACTGTTCCGGCTCGCGCACGGCATCGCGCAGCCAGTTGACCAGCAGCTTGAACGCCTCGGACTGGCTCTTGGAAATACTCATCAGGCGTCTCCCCCAAACACATCAACATTGCTGAACACGCAGGCCGGTGAAGCGTGGCCGACGCGGATCACCTGGTTCGGTTCGCCCTTGCCGCAGTTCGGCGTGCCCAGCACCTGGGTGGTGGCGGCGTTGCCGACGGCGCGCAGACTCTTCCAGAAGTGCGCGGAAATACCCCGGTAGTTCGGGTTTTTCACCACGCCCTTGAGTTCGCCGTTTTCAATCAACTGGCCCCATTCGCAGCCGAACTGGAATTTGTTGCGCGCATCGTCGATCGACCATGAGCGGTTGGTGCTCATCAGAATGCCGTTTTCGATACCGCCGATCAGTTGCTCCAGCGACTGGTCGCCCGGCTCGATGTTGAGGTTGGCCATGCGGTCGATCGGCGGTCGGTTCCAACTGCAGGCGCGGCTGTTGGCGACGCCGTCGAGACCTGCGCGAAATTGCGACAAGGCACCGCCCAATGGCCGGACCAGCAGGCCTTCGCGAATCAGGAATTGTTTGCTGGCTTTGGAGCCGTCGTCATCGTGACCGTAACTCGCCAGTTCTTTGGGAATGCCCGGATCGAACGTCACGTTGAGCAGTTTCGAGCCGTATTGCAGGCTGCCGAAATCCGAGGCTTTGACGAAACTGGTGCCAGCGTAGTTGCGCTCGTCGCCGAGGATCCGGTCGAGTTCCAGCGGGTGGCCGATGGATTCGTGGATCTGCAGCATCATCTGGTCGGGCATCAGCAGCAGGTCGCGCGGGCCTTGCGGGGTGTTCGGCGCGAGCAGCAATTGCAGCGCCTGATCGGCGACTTGCGGGCCGGCGCCTATCAGGCCGCAGCGGCTGATTACGTCGGCGCCGCCCTGCTGGCCGAAGTTCTCGCGGCCGAGGCTGCGGGTCTGGCTGTCGTTGCCGTCGTAGGCGGTGACGTCCAGGCTCGGGTAGACGAAGCGCTGGGCCTGGCGCAATTCGGCGCCGGCGCTGCTCAGGTAGATCTGTTCGACGTGGGTGATGCCGATGCTCACTTGCCAATTCACCAGGCGCTCATCCCTTGGCACCGAAGCGGATTCCGCGCCGAGCAGCTCGAAGCATTCGCTCAAGGACGGGAAGGGTTGTTCGAGATTGGGTGAAAAGTAATCGGCGCGGTCGCTGGAAACCGGCTGCTGGCTCAGGTCGAGCAGGGCATGGGGCTTGAGCCGCCGGGCCTGCTGCTCGGCGCGCTCGAGGGCGGCTTGCAGGCCTTGTTGCGACAGGTCATTGGTCGCGGCGTAGGCCTCGACGCCATTGACCCGGACAGTCAGCATCGCGCCTTCGTCGCGGCTCAGGCTCGGCGGTTCGGCGACGTTCTTGCGCACCGACAGGTACTGCCCGGATTCGCGCACATACCGCAGGGAAAAAAATTCGGCGCCCGTGCGCAAGGCAGCGAAGCGCTGCTTGAGCTGGGGGTGGAAATCGAACATCAGGGAACCTCCTTGTTATGGGAGCAGCGGTGACGCGAATTCGGCGGGGAGGGGGTGAAACGATTGGGCGAGGACTAGAGTAGGCCTGCGAGGGGGTAGGATCAAGTGAAGAGGGGGGGTAGGGGGATTTACTGTGTAGCGGGGAGATTTGTGCTGAATGATAGGGCCTCATCGCTGGCAAGCCAGGCTCCCACAGGTTTTCTGTTGAACACAATATTTGTGAACGACGCAAAACCCTGTGGGAGCCTGGCTTGCCAGCGATTAGCCTTGATGCGGTGTAGCTGAATTACTGAGCAACAGCACTCACATCACGCATCGGCTTGCCTTTCACCGGCGCATCGCCAGCGACGTAGTACGGCGCCTTGCTGCGCGGCAGCGGCTGGCGGCCACGGATCTTGTCGGCGATTTTCTCGGCGATCATGATCGTCGGAGCGTTCAGGTTGCCGGTGGTGATGATCGGCATGATCGACGCATCGACCACACGCAGCCCCTGCATGCCATGCACGCGGCCTTCGCCGTCCACTACCGCCATGTCGTCGGTGCCCATCTTGCACGAGCAGGACGGGTGGAACGCGGTTTCGGCGTGCTCGCGGATGAACTTGTCCAGCTGCTCATCGGTTTGCACTTCGATGCCCGGGCTGATTTCACGGCCACGGAACGCGTCCAGTGCAGGCTGTTGCATGATTTCACGGGTCAGGCGGATGCCGTCGCGGAATTCCTGCCAGTCCTGCTCGGTGGCCATGTAGTTGAACAGGATGCTCGGGTGCTGGCGCGGATCCTTGGATTTGACCTGGATGCGACCGCGGCTCGGCGAACGCATGGAACCCATGTGCGCCTGGAAGCCGTGCTCTTTCACACCGTTGCTGCCGTTGTAGTTAATCGCCACTGGCAGGAAGTGGTACTGGATGTTCGGCCACTCGAATTCCGGACGGGTACGGATGAAACCGCCGGCTTCGAACTGGTTGCTGGCGCCGATGCCGGTGCCGTTGAACAGCCACTCGGCACCGATGGCCGGCTGGTTGTACCAGAGCAGCGACGGGTACAGCGAAACGGGTTGGGTGCAGGCGTATTGCAGGTACAGCTCAAGGTGATCCTGCAGGTTTTCACCGACGCCCGGCAGATCGTGTACCACCGGGATGTCGAGGCTTTCCAGCAGTTTCGCCGGGCCGACGCCGGAGCGTTGCAGCAGTTGCGGCGAGGCGATCGCGCCGGAGCAGACGATGACTTCCTTGCGGGCGCGGGCTTCAACGCGCTCTTCAGCCGCGCCGACCAGGTAACGCACGCCAACGGCACGCTTGCCTTCGAACAGAACCTTGTCGGTGAGGGCGTGAGTGACGATGGTCAGGGTCGAACGCTTCTTGGCCACGTCCAGGTAACCACGGGCGGTGGAAGCACGACGGCCGTTCGGCGTCACGGTGCGGTCCATCGGGCCGAAGCCTTCCTGCTGGTAGCCGTTCAAGTCTTCGGTGCGCGGGTAACCGGCCTGCACGCCGGCTTCAACCATGGCGTGGAACAGCGGGTTGTTGCCCGCTTTCGGCGTGGTCACGCTGACCGGGCCGTCGCCACCGTGGTAGTCGTTCGGGCCGATGTCGCGGGTTTCCGCTTTGCGGAAATACGGCAGGCAATCGAGGTACGACCAGTCTTCCAGACCTGGCAGTTTGGCCCAGCCGTCGTAGTCCATTGCGTTGCCACGGATGTAGCACATGCCGTTGATCAGCGAGGAACCGCCGAGGCCCTTGCCGCGACCGCATTCCATCCGGCGGCCGTCCATGTGTGGCTCCGGATCGGTTTCGTAGGCCCAGTTGTAGCGACGACCTTGCAGCGGGAATGCCAGGGCTGCCGGCATCTGCGTGCGGAAGTCGAGACGGTAGTCCGGGCCGCCGGCTTCAAGCAGCAGGACGGTGACGCCTTCGTCTTCAGTCAGACGGGTCGCCAGGGTGTTACCGGCAGAGCCGGCACCGACGATGATGTAATCGAATTCTTGGGACATTGGATGCACCCTCTTTGAAGTTGGTCAGGTCAGGCCTGGGTGAGTGCTTTGCACTCGATTCGCGGGCAAGCCCGCTCCCACAGGGATCGGGTCTGCCACAGACTGGGTGGACGACATCCAACCTGTGGGAGCTGGCTTGCCAGCGAAGGCGGCCTCGCAGGCGATAGAGCGCTCGGGTCTTAGAACACCGAGACGTAATCGCCCAGCTCGACCTGTACCGATTTGATGCGAGTGAAGTTGTTCAGCGAGCTGATGCCGTTCTCACGGCCGACGCCCGACTGTTTGTAACCGCCAACCGGCATTTTTGCGTCGGACTCGCCCCAGGCGTTGATCCAGCAGATACCGGCTTCCAGTTGATGAATCACGCGGTGCGCGCGGTTCAGGTCGCGGGTGACGATGCCGGCGGCCAGGCCGAAGTCGGTGTCGTTGGCGCGGCGGATCACTTCTTCTTCGGTTTCGTAGCTCAGGATCGCCATCACCGGGCCGAAGATTTCTTCACGGACGATGGTCATGTCGTCGGTGCAGTCGGTGAACACGGTCGGGGCCACGAACGCGCCTTTGGCGAATTCGCCGTCGGTCAGACGCTCGCCGCCGCACAGAACGCGGGCGCCTTCTTCTTTACCCTTGGCGATGTAGCCCAGCACGCTTTCCATGTGCGGGAAGCTGACCAGCGGGCCGAAGTTGGTGTTTTCGTCTTCCGGGTTGCCAACGCGGATGCGCGCAACGCGCTCGACGATCTTGGCTTCGAAAGCGGCTTTCAGGTGGCTCGGCACGAACACGCGAGTGCCGTTGGTGCAGACCTGACCGGAGCTGTAGAAGTTGGCCATCATGGCGGTGTCGGCGGCGCGATCCAGGTCGGCGTCGTCGCAGATGATCAGCGGGGACTTGCCGCCCAGTTCCATGGTCACGTCTTTGAGCGACGAAGCCGAAGCGCTGGCCATGACCTTCTTGCCAGTGTCGGTGCCGCCGGTGAAGGAGATCTTCTCGATGCGCGGGTGCTCGGTCAGCCAGGTGCCGACTTCACGGCCGCTGCCGGTCAGCACGTTGAACACACCGTTCGGAACGCCGGCTTCGGTGTAGATCTCGGCCAGTTTCAGGGTGGTCAGCGAGGTGACTTCGCTTGGCTTGAAGATCATCGCGTTACCGGCCGCCAGGGCTGGCGCGGATTTCCACAGGGCGATCTGGATCGGGTAGTTCCATGCGCCGATACCGGCGACAACGCCCAGCGGCTCGCGACGGGTGTAGACGAAGGAAGTGTCACGCAGCGGGATCTGCTCGCCTTCGATGGCGGGTACCAGGCCTGCGTAGTATTCCAGCACGTCGGCGCCGGTGACGATGTCGACATACTTGGTTTCGGAGAAGGCTTTACCGGTGTCCAGGGTTTCCAGGGCTGCCAGTTCATCGTTGCGCTCGCGCAGGATGTCGACGGCGCGACGCAGGATGCGCGAACGCTCCATGGCGGTCATCGCGGCCCAGATTTTCTGGCCCTTTTCGGCGCTGACCACAGCACGCTCGACGTCTTCCTTGGTCGCACGTTGCACCAGTGCGAGGACTTCACCGTTAGCCGGGTTGATGGCTTCGAAGGTGGCATCGCTGCCGGCGTCGGAGTACGCGCCATCGATGTAGAGTTTTTGCAGTTCGAAACGGGCCATAGTGTCCTCGCAAGTGCATTAGTGGTTGGCGTTGGTCACCGGGTGAGCCATATAGCTGTGGCATCGCGGGTCGGTGACAGTTCAGGGGCCGAGCGTTTTCTCTGTGCTCTAGCTCACCTGCTTGGCCAATTGGAAATCCATGTATTCGTAAGCGATCTGTTGCGCCTGCGCAGTGTCGAAAGCGTCTCCCGACAGCGCGCCGCGCAACCACAAGCCGTCGATCAGAGCTGCCAGTCCACGGGCGGCGGTGCGCGCATCTTCGAGCGGCAACACACGGCGGAACTCGCAGCACAGGTTGGAATACAGACGGTGATCGTTGATCCGCTGCAACCTGTGCAAAGACGGCTGGTGCATGCTGGTGGCCCAGAAGGCCAGCCAGGTTTTCATTGCCGGGCCATTGACCTGGCTGGCGTCGAAGTTGCCTTCGATGATCACCT
>Ga0070669_100000922_pt1 | contig 21406 bp, 17 predicted proteins | sample KBSS53metaG_FD_64680 | JGI IMG/M metagenome (GOLD analysis project Ga0070669, IMG submission 64680) | Switchgrass rhizosphere microbial communities from Kellogg Biological Station, Michigan, USA - KBS S5-3 metaG | ecosystem: Host-associated > Plants > Roots > Rhizosphere > Soil ...
TCTCACCTCGGCATCCCGCATTTTCCGCGTAATGGATGAGCACATTGAAATGACGGATCGGCCGGATGCAAAGCAGTTTACACGTTTCGAACGATCAATCGAGCTCCGGGACATTTCATTCACCTATGGAGCCGGATTTGATCTGCCGGTTCTCTCCGATATTTCGTTTGATGTGAGAGCGGGTGAAATGGTGGCGATCGTCGGTCCGAGCGGCGCAGGCAAGAGCACGCTTACGAGCCTGATCCCGCGCTTTTACGACCCAACTGAAGGCTCGGTTCTGATTGATGGTATCGATTTGCGGGACCTGAAACTTGCGTCATTGCGTTCTCAGATTGCAATAGTCACCCAGGAAATTCATCTCTTCAATGACACGGTCAGCGCCAACATCGCGTACGGCGCCGCGCAACAAGACAAGGGCCACGCCAGCACGGAAGCTGCAGCCAAAGCTGCACTTGCAGACGAGTTCATTCGAATGCTCCCGCATGGCTATGAGACGGTCGTTGGAGAGCGAGGGTTAATTCTTTCGGGCGGTCAAAGGCAGCGGATAGCGATCGCGCGCGCTATCCTTAAAGACGCGCCGATTCTTATCCTCGACGAAGCAACATCCGCGCTGGATACTGAAAATGAGGTACTCATCCAGCAGGCTCTGAATAATCTCATGACTGGCCGCACCACGATCGTGATTGCCCATCGGTTATCGACGGTGCGACGAGCAGATCGAATCGTCGTTCTTGATGAAGGGCGAATGGTCGAGATTGGAACTCACGATCAGTTGATAAAGCAAAACGGGCTCTACGCGCGTCTTTATGAAATGCAGTTCGCTGAGCCGGCAGTTTTAACTTCGTAAGGAGAAGGCGAGAGAAGAAGAAGAGAAAAATGATTAAAAGCATGACAGCATATGGTCGCGGCGAATCGAGTGGAGACACTTTCTCCGTCACTGCTGAAGTACGATCGATAAACAACCGCAATCTTGACGTGCACTGGCGCGGACCCGTTGAACTCTCTGGAAGCGAAATCGCATTGAAAAAGTATGTTCAGTCTCGCCTTTCCCGAGGCCGCGTCGATGTGGCGATTACAATGCAGCAAACACAGGCTATCCGCTACGAACTCAATCGAGCACTCATTCAAGGCTATGTCGATGCGCTGCGAACGATGCGCGAAGAATTCGGACTAGCTGGCGAGCCTGACCTGGCGACGATCTCACGGCTCCCAAACGTGATTCAGACGAACGCGAATGGAACCTCGACGAGCGAAGAAGTTTCACAAGGAGTCGAAAAGGCCCTTAAAGATGCGATTGACGCACTGATCAAGATGCGCACAGTTGAAGGCGCGGAATTGCAGAACGAGATCATCGCTCGAATTAACCGTATCGAGTCTCAACTCAACATCGTCGAGTCAAATTCGCCGGCAATCGTCGAACAATATCGCGACAAGCTCCGAGCTCGCGTAGGTGAACTTCTGGATGGTGTCGTAATTGACGAAGGGCGGCTCGCACAGGAAGTAGCCTACCTGGCTGAACGGAGCGACATCACTGAAGAGATCACGCGGCTCCGAAGTCATATTGTGCAGCTGCGTGACCTGGTGCTTGGTGGAGGAGAAATCGGAAAGAAGCTTGAGTTCCTGCTGCAGGAAACAAACCGTGAAGCGAATACGATTCTCTCGAAGTCATCGGAGCTTTCGATTTGTGATGCAGCCATTGAGATCAAGACGGACGTCGAGAAATTGCGCGAGCAGGCACAGAACGTCGAATAACGAGAAATGTCAGGCAAGTCGCCAGGAAACCTGATCATAGTAACGGCGCCATCGGGTGCGGGAAAGACAACGCTGGTGGCGCGAATGATTGAACGCATTGACAAAGTAAGACCGTCAATATCGTACACGGCACGTCCGGTGAGGCCTGGTGAACGTGATGGGCGCGACTATCATTTTATCAATCGCGAAGAATTCCTGAAGATGATCGAGCGCAACGAGTTCCTCGAGTGGGCAGAAGTACACGGAAATCTCTACGGGACGAACATTCGTGCAGTCGAAGATGCGCGTCACCAGGGATATGATGTTGTGGCGACGATCGACGTGCAGGGCGCTGCGCTTGCTCGCAAGCTTTATCCGGAAGCGATAGGAGTCTTCATCCTGCCGCCTACACGAGAAGCGCTCGAGAGCAGGCTTGAGACGCGCGGATCAGAAACTAACGAGAGCCGGAGGCTGCGCCTTCAGAATGCCCGGCACGAGCTCGCTCATGCTGATCAGTTTGACTACATCGTGATCAATGAAGATCTCGAACAAGCGACAGAAGAACTGGTCGCAATCGTTCGAGCAGAACGTTGCCGGACGAAGCATCGCAACGACTTTGTGCGGGATTTGGCAAAAGAATTCGCGGATTTTTAGCAGACTAAATTGTTTAGGGGGGTAATAAAACGTGGAAGACAACAACGAATCATCATCGCCGCCGATTGACAGCAAGTACCGCAAGATACTGATTGCAGCAAAGCGCAGCAAGCAGATTCAGAAAGGCGCGCGCCCCAGGGTGCAGATGCCAAACAGCAAGCCGACAAGGGTTGCGGTAGAGGAAATCAATCGCGGCCTCGTTGACTTTGAGCTAACCGAAATCAAGTCATAACATTGGGTCAGCTATGCGTGTACTTCTCGGAGTCACGGGCTGCATAGGAGCCTACAAGGCAGCTGAAATCCTGCGTGGGCTCCAGCGCGAAAACGTTGATGTGCAGGTCATTATGACCAGGCACGCATCGGAGTTTGTTCAGCCGCTGACCTTTGAAGCACTCTCAGGTCATAAGGTAATCACTCAGATGTTCGATCGCCCTGATTTCAGTGAGATCGAACATATCAAAGTTGCGCGCGATGCTGATCTGCTGCTGGTCGCGCCGGCGACCGCAAACATAATTGCGAAGTTTGCTCATGGCATAGCGGACGACTTTCTGACGACGGTCTATCTCTCTAACACGAATTCGGTGCTCATTGCTCCCGCTATGAATGTCGAGATGTGGCGTCACGCGGCAACCCAGCAAAATTTGGCGATCTTGAAATCGCGAGGCGTCAATATCATCGATCCCGATGATGGCTACCAGGCCTGCGGTGAAGTAGGAGTTGGAAGGCTCGCGGAACCAGAATACATTGTTTCGCGCGTGCTGGCGCTGTTGCGATCATCTGGTTTTGCGAAAGATCTCGCGAACGACACAGTCCTCGTGACTGCAGGACCAACGATCGAAGATCTTGATCCGGTGCGGTTTCTGACAAACCGGTCCTCCGGAAAGATGGGTTATGCAGTAGCCGAAGCCGCTCGTGATAGAGGCGCGCGAGTAACTCTTGTGTCCGGCCCCACTCAGCTTTCACCATTGAATGGGGTTGATACCATCCACGTCAGAAGTGCCTCACAAATGCATGATGCCGTTATCAAAAGACTAAGCGACTCAACTGTTTTTGTCGGTTGCGCCGCGGTGGCTGATTTCCGGCCTGCTGAGCCTTCAACGCAGAAGATTAAGAAGCAGGGCAAAGGTCACATCACGATCGAGCTTGAGCCTACTGAGGACATCATTGGTGACGTGGCGAAGGTCGCTCATGGCAATGGTCTCGTTGTCGTAGGCTTTGCTGCTGAATCCGAAAAGCTTATCGCAAATGCCGAAGCCAAGCTCAAATCAAAGAATCTTGATCTCATCGTTGCGAACGACATTTCACGATCCGGCTCGGGTTTTGATGTTGATGAAAACGCAGTAACGATCATCTCGCGTGACGGTGAGAAAGTAGATGTTCCATTCGCGTCCAAACGCGTCATTGCAGATAGAATCCTCGATGAAGTCGTGAAACGAAGACGAGACCGCGGATGAAAGATGCACGTAGGGAAGCCGCAGAAATAGCTGCTCAGCTGCGAGAGCATTTGAAGTACCGTCAGTCATTGGGAATCGATCTCATCGAATCTCCTCAGCCTCGCGAAACAATTGAAGCCATGCCAGCCGTATCTATTCCTCCCCTGGCTGAAGAACCAGAGACTCTCGAACAGATTCATGCTGACCTCGGGGATTGCAGGCGATGCAAGCTATGGTCTACACGGACAAACCTTGTGTTCGGAGAGGGCAATCCCAAAGCTGAGCTGATGTTCGTGGGTGAGGGACCCGGCGCTGATGAAGATGCGAGCGGTCGGCCATTTGTAGGCCGCGCCGGTCAGCTTCTGACCCGCATGATCGAAGCGATCAAAATGCGCCGGGAGGATGTCTACATTGCAAATGTAGTTAAATCACGGCCGCCAGACAATCGCGCGCCAGAAAAAGACGAAGTCGATGCTTGCATTCCTTTTCTGTTTCGTCAGATCGCAGCAATTCAGCCGCGTTTGATCGTAACGCTTGGCAATCCATCAACGCAGGCGCTCTTGCTCACTCGGTTAGGAATAACGCGTTTACGTGGAGAGTTTCATGATTACCCGAGGCTTCCAACAATCAAGGTCATGCCCACATACCATCCCGCCTATCTGCTGAGGTCTCCGGACAAGAAGAAAGAAGCCTGGGAGGATCTCAAGAAGGTGCAGGAATTCCTGAAGCGGTGATTGGTCGGTGGCGCCGAAGGCGCCGAGGTCAATAGCCGGGGGTGACGCGGGAGGCTTTGCGACCGTGTCACCCCCGGCTGAATTCCATCAATATTCAATGCACCCCGAAGGGGTGCAGGTCAATGATTACCGGCGCCCTTACAGGGCGCGTCGCGGTTTCTGTAATTATCCGGGGGTGACGCGGTCGCAAAGCCTCCCGCGTCACCCCCGGCTATTAACCCCGGCGCCTTCGGCGCCACCGACCAATCACCATCGATCAAGGGATCACCGAACATCGAGTAATCAACACGATCATCAATCAACACGATCATCAATCATCAATCATCAATCATCAATCAACGATCAACGATCATCGATCATCGACCAATTATGCTCGATCAACGCGGACTGACCCCTGCCCCACTCCACTCTTCCTCTTCCTCGAGACTTCGCTTCTTCGAGTGAGATGTTCTCCTTCGTCTTACCAACCCACCACTTCTTTCGCGCCGTGGGGTTGCGAGGGCAGCCAGGGCGAGGAACAACTGCGCATTTGAGGTTACCTGCAAATTGAAATCGACGAGGCTGTGCACAACAATGCCCACGCAACCCGTCAACGCGCCCAATGCAATTGCCTTCCGATGCCTGTCCTGTGTTGCGGCAGCCTTGAACCCGCGATAAAAGAGAATTGCCAGAAAGAGTGCCGCCAATACTCCCCCGATAATCCCCGCATCAGAAAGAATCTGCAGATAGTCAGAGTGCGCCTGCTCAACTCTCTGAGTACCTGAGCTGGGATCGTACTGAGTGTATGCGACCTGAAAGGCGCCGAGCCCGACTCCAGTCACCGGATGTTGCTTGATCATCTCCCATGCTGCGCCCCAGATATCGCGGCGATTGTAGCGTTCGTTATTCAGCAGCTCAGCAGTGAATGTGTCCTGTGCCTGTGCGAAGTTGGCAACTAATCTCTCCGATCCGACCAGAAGGATGGCGATCATAGTGACACCAACCCCCAGACCCAGCACGCCCGCGACTCTCACGAATGCCCGCACCTTCGATCGCCCGCCCGACTCTGACTTCGATCCCGCTGTGGTCAGGGCCATGATGGCGAGGAAAACAAACTGTGCTGCAAGCGCCATGATTCCACCGCGCGATGCTGACAGAACGAGGCCTGCACACATTATGAGCACTCCGCATGCGTGTACTGCCATCATCTCGATCTTCGCGCTTCTCGCGACAATGGCTGCACTGGCCAGCCCTATCCCCATTTCAAGGAAGCCTGCAAAGTGATTTCGATTGACGAACGGCCCGAATACCCCACGCCGCCAGAGCGCGCGCCCGACGTAGTTCTGGCCAACTCCGATGAGTGCAATGACGATGCATACTCCGAGTATCACTTTGACCGCACCTTTGCGATGCTCGTCATCGGATATAAATGTGGCAAACATCGCAAAGAACACGATGGATGCAAGCAGCTTGATACACGCCTGCATCGTAAGGTAGGGATCAAAACTGATGCTTGACTTGCCGCCGATGCCGAGTGGCAGCATTTGAAGAACACCGTAGGCGAGAAGCAGGAGCATTGGAATGAGCAACGGGTTTGGCTCAAAGCGAAGCTCGCTGTCCCTCAAAACGAGAAGCACCCAAAGTACCGCGGTCGCGAATATCCAAACCTCCCAAACTGCTGTAGACCACGCTTCGACTGAGCCATATGGGATCGGCGTGAGGATCAGGAGAAGAAGGAGTGAAAAATAGATCAGTCTCTCGAGAATTGTTCCTACCTCCAGTTACCGGCGTTTACCGGCCGCTCGATGCCTGCTGTTCCGCATGTCTCTTCTCGATCAGTTTGAAATCATCCAGCCACAGACGGCCTGAAAACGGGCATGGTGGATCTCCGCACGCAGGGCGGCGAACTTTGACAGTGACTGCATCTGTCGACGGCGAGGAGGTGAAATCCAGACCGTAGTACTTCCAGTCCGTATCACCATTTGTCATTTGAGGCAGTATCTGAGTCATTCGCTCAGCCTTTCCGGTGTCCGTAACCTCGAGCTGTGGATTTGAGAGGTTCTCCAAACCGCGGGTGCGCGCTGCAAAGCTCAGATGATAGGCAGTGCCACGTTTGACCGGCACGGTCTGTGAGGCGAAAAGGACATCTGAGTTTTCGCGAATATCAAAACCGGATCGATATGACTGCGATCCCGTCTGCTTGATCTGGTTATCAAGGGCAATGGTCAATCCGCGCTGATTTGTGATCTTCCATGTAAGAAAGGGAACGACTGAGTCGATTGTAATTGGTCTTTCAAAGTCGCCATTTGCCAGCAGGGAACCCGCGTCCGGCCCGGGATGTTCTGTATTCTTCGAGGCAAACCAGACCGCGTAGGCGTCTGCAACGTGGTCGTTTCGGATCAGCGATTCACTCACTGTCCTCACATTGATTTCAGGTGCAGTCTGATCGAAATCACGTTCGCGCCAGATCGTAAGCGCGTCAGCTGCTTTTCCCCGGTCGATGAAGTAGGACACGAACTGGGCGCGCACGGAGTCAGGCGGTTTCAGAACTCGTGCAATTGCCTTGGCGTCGCCTCCAAATTCCTTCCACGCATACTCGAAGATGAGATCAAGCGATGAGGGGCGGCTCGTCAGTGCCGCGCTAAACTCTTTGAAGGCCGCATCATTCTTGCCGTTTCGAAGCAGATAGTTTCCTAGCGCCCAATGAGGATCAAAATGATTCGGCGCGAGCTCGATGGCTCGTTCATAGGCCTGTTGTGCTTCGCTGCCTTTGCCTTGACGATCCAGTCCACGGCCGAGTGAGAGCCACATTCGATAGTCGAGCGGGCTAAGTCTTACTGCCACACGGAGCTCATCGACCGCATCGTTCACCAGCTTTTCGTTCAACTCGATCGAGGCCGTATTCATCAGGATGCCGCCAGCCCCGTAGCGAACTACGGGATCCCCTGGCGCATACTTGCGCGCGATTTGAGCAGCTTCGACGCGAGACTCCGGAGTAATTTCAGCCGCCCTCTGAGCAAAGATCATGACACTGGAGCCGAAGGCCGCGCGAACTACAGTCCAGCACAGCAGCCCGAGGCCCGCAGCGAGGCCAGCAACAAGAATTAGTCGCAGAGGAGCCGAGCGAAGTGGAATGGTTGTCATCTTCGGGATTTGAGCCTAGCGTATCGCATACGCACCACGCAAGGAGTCCAAAAAAGACTCGCATTGACACGCCTAAACCTATCGTACATACTTATTTATCGTTGCAAGCTATTAAAATGCACAGTGACTAATGTATTGACATGCCCCGCCAGACGATCCTTTTAAAGGCACTCCGTTATGCGTCATAAAAGCAGTCATCCGCGTCCATTGCGTCTTTCACTTAGCGTCCTGATCCTGTCGAGCTTTCTTTCTGTGCTCGCCCTGGCTCAGGAGCCAATTGCGCCCAAACCAACGACACAGGATCCTAATCAACCCTACAAGATTGGTATAGGTGATTTGCTGATCGTCAGAGTCTTCGGACAGCCGGAACTGGGCGGAGAATTTGTAGTCAGCAATCAAGGAACGATCCGATTGCCGTTTTCACAGGAGCTTCAGGCGTCCTGTAAGACTGAGCTTGAGCTGTCAGCCGAGATCAGCGAGAAGCTCAAGAAATACCTGAAGAATCCTCAGGTAGACGTTGCTGTCAAAGATTACCGCAGCTCGCCAGTGTCGGTGATTGGCGCGATCGTGCATCCAAGCCGCTTTCAACTCCAGCGACGGGTGCGTCTTCTTGAGCTGATCGCGAATGCGGGTGGACCTGCTCCGAACGCAGGATCAATCGTATTCGTCATCCACAATCCCGATCAGGGAGCGTGCGACACTGTAGAAAAAGCTTCTGATGAAGCCGGCACGACATCGGCCGCATCGGAAGTTGCTGATACGGGCCAGCCTGTCCTGTCGACCTACAAGCTGCGCGAACTAATGCAGGGTGCTCCTGACTCGAACAAATTTGTCTCACCGGGCGACATCATCAGCATTCCTGAAGCAGACAGGATTTACGTTACGGGGCAGATAATTCGCCCCGGAGCGCTTCCTTTGCAGGGAGGGCTCACACTTCTGAATGCGATCGGTCAGGCTGGCGGTTTTCAGTCTGAAGCTGACAAGAAAAGCGTGCGGCTGATCAGGCCGGGACCTGATGGCAAGCGCCAGGAGCAAGTTATCAATGCCGAGGATATTGAGAAGAACAAAGCCGATGATCCCGTACTCCTTGCGAATGATCTGATTCACGTACCAAGCTCGACATTGAAAAACATTCGCAAGAGTCTCATGCAGATTGTCCCGGCAACAGTCTCAGCGTTGCCACTGGTGATTCTACCTTAACGCCTGAATGGCGAGGCGTATAACATCATCTTAGACGCGAACATTGTTGTCGCGGGTTTTGTAACTGAATTAGTACTCAGAGTTCAAAGTCGCCAATGTCAGACGAATCAAAAACCAGATTAATGACGATCGATGAAGCCGCGGCGCAACTGGACGTGCGGCGCGAACCGCACTATCACTATGGCCGCGGTGGAACGATTAACGTTGACGAAGCCCACCTTCGTGATTACTGGCGGATCATACGCCGCCGCCTGTGGGTCCCGATCACCGTCGTAGCCGTGGTAGTAACGCTGACGACGCTCTATATGCTGCGTTCGCCTTCGATCTATGAAGGCAAGACGACAGTGCAGATCGATCCGCAGGATCGCGTTGTCGACTTCAAGGACTTCTCTCTCAGCATGGGCGGCGACGATGCTGCCTACATCAATACTGAGCTGAGGAATCTTCAAGGTCAGCACATTGCATATCTCGTCGCGTCGGGTCTCGATCTTGAGCACAATCCTACCTTTCTTGGTGGCCAGTTGATGGCCGGCGCCAAGCCGATCCTTCAAGTCGCTGAAGGTGAAACCGACGTGCAGGCTGAGACCACACGCCTCGAGCCGATCATCGATCGGTTGCAGGGCGGTGTGAGCATCACGCCTGTCCGTGATACTCGCCTGGTTGAGATCCGCTTTCGCCATTCCGATCCGGATATGTCGCGAAAGATTGCGGATCAATGGGCCGAAGCTTTTATATTCAACACCCTTAAGAGCAGGTACGAGGCCAACCGCGATTCCGCGCGATTTCTTGAGAAACAGATTTCTGATTACAAAATCAAGGTCCGTGAAGCTTCCGAAAAGCTTCACAATTACCAGCGTGCGAACCAGTTCATAGATTTTGGCGAGAAGAACGAGAACATGGTTCTCAAGCGACTGTCGGCTCTCAACTCAATGTTGCTTGAGGCCGAAGACGAGCGTAAGAAGGCGCAAGCTGTCTATGAAGCCAGCAAGCTGGTTAAGGATCCGGGTGAACTGACCGAGATTCAAAAGGATGAAACTGTAATCAATCTTGGCAAAAGGCTGACTGAAGCCACTCAGCAGAAGAATGCACTGCTCGTCAGATACACAGAAGAGTGGCCTGAAGTTCAGGTCGTAAACGAGCAGATCAAGCACCTCGAAACCGAACTCAAAAGTCAGCAGCGACGGATTTTCGCGAGCATCGAGACGACATACCGGAACGCGGTTGCTCGCGAGGGATCGATCCGCTCCGATTACGTCAAGCAGAGATCAGAGGTTCTCGATCAAAGCGATACGGCAGTTGCCGCTACGCTGCTCCAGCAGGAAATCGGCACCAACCAGATGATGCTCGACAAGCTGATGGAAAGTCAGAAGCAGATCGACGTCTCAGCGGCTGGAATACAAAAGAGCAATATCCGAATAACTGAACATTCGATGCTTCCTCGTTCACCTGTTGCGCCGAAGCGACTGAACAACATTCTTCTGAGCTTTGCGCTTTCGCTCATCGGCGGTATCGGTCTGGTGCTTTTCCTCGATTACATCAACAACAAGGTGGAGTCAGTGGAAGACGTGGATCGTTACCTGCAGCTTGCAGCTCTCGGCGTGGTGCCAATGTTCGAGACTGGCAAGGTCAAGAAGCTGCTGAATAAAGGTAATGGTAAAGGTGACAGCACGAGCCTCATTCCGACGCAGTCCAAAGGCGCATCGGTAATTCTCACGGATGTTGAAGCCAACTCACCTGTCGCTGAAAGTTATCGTCAGCTTCGCACGTCGCTCCTGCTTTCGTCTGCGCAGCAGCCAAAAACGCTTCTGTTCACGAGCAGCCAGCCGGCCGAAGGCAAGACCACAACAAGCGTGAATACCGCGATTTCATTGGCCCAAACGGGTGCGGCAGTGTTGATCGTCGATGCCGATTTGAGGCGTCCGCGGGTTCACAAGATCTTTGGTTTGAAGAATACAGGCGGACTTTGCAACTGTCTTACAGGCGAAGCCGATCTCTCGTCACTCATTCAAACTGCGATGCCGAATCTTTATGTTCTGCCCGTGGGCCCGCTGCCTCCCAATCCGGCTGAGCTGCTCGGCTCGCCGAAGATGAAACAACTGATAGAAACCTTCTCGCAGAACTTTGACTTCGTAGTCATCGACTCGCCGCCGGTCGCATCATTTGCCGACAGCCTCATCCTTTCCGCGCTAGTGGATGGTGTCATTATTGTTATCAAGGGCGGATTTACACCTCGAGAAATGGCACAACGGACGAAATCGCTGCTTCAGTCGGTTGGCGCGAAGATCCTGGGAGTTGTTGTAAACCAGATCAAATTACAGCCACACGATTACTATTACTATTCCACCTACTACACCCGGTACTACTACGGCGAGGGAAGCGGCGACAAGAAGAAGGGCGAAGACTGACCCTGCCGCAACTCACGAAAAACAAGCCTACCTCCTCCCGTTTTCATTGTGTGAGAATATACATAGCTTGCGGTAGGTCAGTAGTTTGACAGCTTTGCGTGCTGCCTCGGCATGAGGTTTCCTTACAGGGTTGATACGTCGGGAGACGTGTAATTCTTTTCAGATAAGTCGTTTGTTATGTGCGGAATAATTGGAATCATTTCGCCAAGGCCTCGAGATCAGGTAGTCGATGCGGCCGAGCGCGCAATGCGAGCAATTGCTCATCGCGGACCGGATGACCAGGGACTGGAAATCATTCCCGCATCCGCCGGAAGAACTCTTGTCCTGGGACATACAAGACTTTCAATACTCGACCTGAGCTCCGCTGGCCATCAGCCTATGCGGGACTGTTCGACGGGCGACTGGATTACTTACAATGGCGAAGTCTTCAACTTTCGCGAAGTGCGATCGACGATTACTGGAAGGTCCTTCACGTCGGAAAGCGACACGGAAGTAATTCTTGCCGGACTTGCGGATCGAGGGACCAAAGCAATCGACCCGTGGCGCGGAATGTTTGCGCTCGCCTGGTGGGACCTTTCGGTTGAAACTCTCACGCTGATTCGAGATCGACTCGGGATCAAACCGCTCTATTATTATCAAAGTGGCGATGAACTTATCTTTGCTTCAGAAGTTCGCGCACTGCTCTCGACTGGGCTTGTGCCCCGCAAGCTCTCAGCGGCTGCACTTGAAAGCTATCTCACTTTTGGATCAGTCGAACAGCCTCTGACAATAATCGACAATGTTTTCGCCGTGCTCCCGGGCCACGCAGTAAAGTTCTGCAAAAGCCAACTTAGCGAAGAGGAATACTGGAGAATCGACGCGAACGCCCGCATAGCGCAGTCTTCTGTTGAGGAAGAGCTTGTTGAAGAGATACGCCCGCTTCTCGAAGAGGCCGTAAAGCTGAGGCTGGTTTCGGATGTTCCGGTAGGCGTCTTTCTCAGTGGCGGAGTCGATTCAAGCGCTCTGGTATCCCTGCTCACTCGTGCTTCAGCCGCGCCAATAAAGACCTTCACCATCTCATTCAACGAGGAGGACTTCAGTGAACGCGATCACGCGGCCCGCGTTGCTTCGCGCTTTGGGACCGAGCACCACGAAATACTGATGACAGCCGGCTCAGTTCTCGAGAAGCTGCCACGCGCACTTTCTGCGATGGACCAGCCTTCAATCGATGGCATCAATTCCTGGGTGGTTTCAGAAGCGGTAAGGAATGCCGGGCTCAAAGTGGCGATTTCCGGTCTTGGCGGCGATGAAGTCTTTGCGGGTTACCAGTTCTTTCGCACGGCTGACCGCGATGAAGCGCGATTAAGACGCGCCCAGCACGTTCCGCGCCCAATCAGGCGGATAGCTGCTCGTGCCGTTGGTCTGGCCGTGAGCGGAAACCGTGGAACAAAGATCGAGAATCTGCTCGAAAGTGATGACCTCAATGAGCCAGCCGTGCGCTTGCATCGTCAACTGTTTTCGTCACGACAACGCGAATCGCTGCTGGGCGGTCGTGTTGCATCCTCAAATGGAGATTCCCGCAGCAATCCGGTTTCTGCCTGGATGAACAGTCAGATGACACGATGCGCACAAGCAGATCCAATCAACCGGACGTCGGCGCTCGAGCTTGGAGGGTATCTTGCCAACACGCTGCTGCGAGACACCGATTCGATGAGCATGGCTCACGCACTTGAAGTCAGAGTTCCTTTCATTGATCACGTACTGGTCGAAAAGATGTTGTCGATACCTGGTCATTTGAAAATCAAACAGGGACGACCAAAGTGGCTTCTCGTAGACGCCGTTAGAGACTTGCCTTCCGAAATTGTCGACAGGCCTAAAAAGGGATTTGAGTTTCCTTTCAAGGAATGGCTCACCGGGGCGTTGAGAGATGAGGTAACGGCTTCGCTCGAATCTTCTCAAATGGACAGCATTTTTGATAAGGATGCGGTTAGGAGCGTATGGAATGCGTTTGAGCGCGGAAGCATTTCGTGGTCAAGGGTCTGGAGTTTTTACGTGATGGAGCGATGGGCGCAATGCAATCTGTAGTCCCGCATCTCGTGATTGAGCCAACCCGGTCCTGGGTGGCTCTCAACCTTCGCGACACGTGGAGCTATCGAGAACTTCTTTACTTCCTGACGTGGCGTGATGTGCGCGTGCGCTACAAACAGACGGCGCTTGGAGCCGCGTGGGCGATTGCTCAGCCTCTGGTTTCGATGCTGCTCTTTACACTGTTTTTTGGGAAGTTCGCCAAAATGCCATCCGACGGCTTGCCGTATCCGTTATTTGCCTACGCCGCGCTGATGCCCTGGACTTTCTTCTCCAATTCAATCACGACATCAAGCAATAGCCTCGTAGTGAGTTCGGGATTGATCACGAAAGTCTACTTCCCGAGGCTTGTACTGCCTGCAGCATCCGTTCTTGCCAACCTCGTCGATTTTCTTTGCGCCTTCGTGCTCTTCCTTGGACTCCTCGCCTGGTATCGCGTCCCTTTGACGATGAATGTGCTGATGCTGCCAGTCCTGACGCTGCTGCTCATTGGTATTGCACTTGGCGTGGGGACTTACCTTGCGGCTATCAATGTCAGGTTCCGCGACGTTCGTTTTATCGTACCGTTTTTGATTCAGTTCTGGCTCTTTGCTACTCCGATAATTTATCCAGCCAGTATGGTCCCTGAGAAATACAGGCTTCTTTACTTTCTGAATCCGCTTGCTGGGATCATTGAAGGTTTCAGAGTGGCGTTTCTTTCCGGCATGAACGGCGCAGTATTCAACTGGACTGCGATTGGAATGGCAGCTGCGATAACTATCGCATTGCTTTCGGTTGCGGGTTATGAGTTCCGACGGATGGAGCGCAGTTTTGCCGATGTCATTTGAGTGTTGGGGCGCCGAAGGCGCCGTGGTTAATAGCCGGGGGCGAAGCCCCCGGGTTAGCCAATGAATACCTATCGGCCCTGAAAGGGCCGAGGAACGACCGCGATCCCTTCAGGATCGCATTGGAAAACGGTTCCTCCGGGGGCTTCGCCCCCGGCTATTGACCTCGGCGCCTTCGGCGCCGCAATCGAAGGATTGGTGAGCATCCCATTCGCAATAAAAGTTGATCACCTCAGCAAGCGTTACGTGCTTGGTGCGCGCGCTGCGAATCAGCTGACCCTGCGAGATGCCATCGTTGCGCGTATCAAGCCGCAGGCGTCGAACGGATCGGCAGATGAGCTTTGGGCACTCAACGACATTTCATTCACCGTTCAACCTGGCGAAGTCATCGGGATCATAGGCCGAAATGGCGCCGGCAAATCCACGCTGCTTAAGATACTTTCACGCATCACCGAACCAACTCGGGGCCGTGTCGAGGTGTTCGGGCGGACGGGAAGCTTGCTCGAAGTGGGAACCGGTTTTCATCCTGAGCTGAGCGGCCGTGAAAACATTTTCCTTAATGGCGCGATCCTGGGAATGCGCAAAGCTGAGATCGAACGTCGTTTTGATGAAATCCTGGCTTTCGCTGGTGTCGAGCGCTTTGTCGATACGCCGGTCAAACGATACTCGAGCGGGATGTTTCTTCGACTTGCCTTCGCTGTGGCTGCGCATCTCGTTCCAGAGATCCTGATTGTCGATGAGGTGCTGGCCGTAGGTGACGCTGCCTTTCAGCAGAAGTGTTTGAACAAGATGGGTGATGTTGCGAAGGCCGGCCGGACCGTGCTTTTCGTGAGTCACAATATGTCAGCAATCAAGCATTTGTGTCCTCGTGCGATTGTGCTTAGTTCCGGCGAGATGATCTATGACGGAGAATCTCACGATGCGGTCAAAATCTATCTCGCCAACACGCTTGGCGCAGATGGCCAGCCCCACGGCGGTCTCCAATTCGAGAATCCCGAACCGCGATCTGAACAGCATTTCGAAGTAACGAGCGTGGAAGTTCAGGGGACGGATGGGCAAATCAAGACATCTCTCGCAACTGGAGATTACGCGCGCTTTCGCATCAAGTGGCGCGCGAGCGAATCTGTACGCAACGCTGGCGTTGAGCTTGGCGTCTATACGCTCGAAGGCGTTCCACTCATCCAGTATTCCACACGGCCGGTGACAACTGTTGATGTGCAATTCTCGCCTGGTGAGAACTTTATTGACTGCGAGTTTCCTCAGTTCCCGCTCGCGGGTGGGCAGTATTACCTTTCAGTTGGTTTGACGAGGCCAATGCTTGAATGGCTTTATCGAAATGATCAGTTTGCATTGTTCAACGTCGAGCCAGGTGATGTGTTCTCGAGCGGGACGCCGGTTACTTCGTCGAGGGCTTTGCTCGTAGTCCCTCACCGATGGGTTACGAGCAATGGACAGTCACACCTGCATGGCATCTGAAACATCACAACCCATAGTTTCGATCATCACGGCTTCGTTCAACGCGGGCGAGCACATTGAGCGAGCGATTGAGAGCGTCGCCTCACAGGACTATAAGCCCGTCGAGCATATCGTAATTGATGGGGGCTCAAGCGATGGCACGATTGAGATTCTCAAGAAACATCAAGGCACGGTTCACTGGACGTCCGAACGGGATGCTGGTCAGTCTGACGCAATCAACAAGGGCATTCGACGATCGCGTGGAGAAATAATCGGATGGCTCGACGCTGATAATGCGTACGAACCCGGTGCAGTTCGAGAGGCCGTTCAACTCCTCAAAGAGAATCCGGATGCAGGTGTCGTCTATGCCGGTGTGATTGATATAGAAGAAAACGGAGACACCGCGCGCCGCTATATGCCGCCTGAGTTCACGTTCGAGTCATTTCTTCTGTATCACGAATTCAACTTCATTCCTCCATCGTCAACGTTTATTCGACGCGATGCTCTCGAGAAGATTGGTCTCAATGAAGTGCTCGATGTGGACCTGCACTACACGATGGATTTTGATTTGTGGATTCGGCTCGGCCTTGCAACGAAGTTCATTCGTGCAGAACGGTTTTGGTCCAGATTTCAATTGCGCTCCACGTCGAAGACGGGCAGTCAGATGGCGAACTTTGGATGGGACATCCTGACAGTTGTGGATCGCTTGTTTGCCAGGCAGGACCTTCCGCCGGAGGTTCGAGAAAACGAATCGCGCATTCGTGCCAGGCTTTACGAGCACGCAGCCGATCGCCTCATAACCAGCGATTTTGAAAATGGACGAAAGCTGTACACTCGGGCCGTTCGCGAGGCGCCACTCTCGGCTTCATCGAAGCTCCTGCGTACTGCCGCATACCTGCACTATCGCGATTCATTTCTTGGACGTACTTACCGGGGCGTGAAACGGAAGGTCAGCCAGCATTGAAGGTATTGATCGTAACACCGTGGTTTCCCTCTGAAACATTTCCAATCTCGGGGACCTTCATCGCTGAGCAGGCGAGAGCATTGGCTCAAGTTCATGACGTGCGCGTCCTCTTCCCCGAAGTGGTTCCAGACGGGACTCAAAAATACCGACAGACTGCAACCAAAGATAGTTATGACGTCGTTCGGATAGGAGTACCAGCTCGTCGGCTTTTTCATCAGATCGATTATTCGACTGCAATTGCGAGAGAGGTGAAGGATCACGGGAGCGACGTAATCCACGCCCACGTTACGGTGCCGGCGGGTTTTTCGTCGGTCCTGGCAGGAAAATTCTCAGGCGTTCCTGTGGTGATTACTGAACACCGCGGGCCCTTTGCAGCGCTTTTTTCGACTCCCCGTGACAAGCGAAAGGTCCGGTTTGCGCTTAACAAGGCGTCTGCGGTCATTGCAGTCTCCAGCTCACTTGCTCGCGAGATCAAACAGGAAGCTGAGATCACGCGCGAGATTGAAGTGATACCGAATGTCGTCGATACGGAGCGGTTTCGCCCTTCTGCTAACAATAACAATGGGCACAGCGAGAGAGATTTCAGGCTCGTTTTCACGGGACGGGTCGATGATGAGAACAAGTGCCTGTCCACGTTGCTGCGGGCGCTTAAGATTCTTCGAGAGAAGAGTGACGCAAGATACAACCTTCGCGTGATTGGCGAACAATCGGAATCACGTGAGAGCGAGAAGATTGCACGCGACCTTGGACTTGATGATTGGTGCGAGTTTATGGGACCTCTTGGCCCCAATGATCTCGCGCGCGAGTTGAATGCAAGCGATGTCTTCGTACTCCCGAGCCGGCTCGAGACGTTTGGTGTGGTTGCTGCTGAGGCCATTGCAACAGGCAAACCCGTTGTTGCGACGCGATGTGGAGGGCCTGAAGACTTTGTTAACGAAGAAACGGGCTGGCTGGTGCCGGTGGACAGCGATGTTGGACTTGCCGAGGGCATAAGCGAAGTCTGCCGGAAGCTGTCCGCCTATCCCGCAGAGCGTCTGGCAGCCTATGCTCGAGAGAAGTTTGGATTTGAGAAGGTCGTGAATCAATTGACGAGAATTTACGAGTCAGTGACGAGATGAAGATCCTTGGAATACATGATGGCCACAATGCTGCGGCTTGTTTGATGGTGGACGGCAAAATGAAGATGGCGCTTCAGGAAGAGCGCCTCAGGCGGGTAAAGAACTACGCCGGACTTCCATCACAGACGATTCAATTCATTCTCAATGAGTATGGTCTGAAACTGGACGACATTGATTGCTTTGCACTGGTCGGGCGGGAAATGCCGGACCAGAACACAAAGGAATCACGTCTTGCGTTGTACCGTGAAGTGAGTGATCCGGGCTACCTTGATCGGCAGCGTCAGGTGCAGCGCCGTCAGGAGATTTACGACACTGCGCTCCCTCCAGCACTGAGACGCACCATCAAGTCAGCACTTGGCCGCGAACAGGCGATCAGAGGCAATGGAAGAATCGAACAGATACTCAATTTTGGTATTCCTGAGGATCGGCTTGAGATTATTGAACATCATAAGGCTCACGCGGCGTCAGCCTACTACGGTCAGGGAATATACGACCGTGACGTGCTCATACTGACAAATGACGGTGAAGGTGATGGTCTCTGTGCCAGCGTGAATATAGGAAGAGAAGGCAGGCTCCGGCGTGTCGGGGCATTGCCAAGCGCTGAATCGCTCGGGAATCTCTACGCCGTTGTCACGTTTCTGATGGGAATGGTGCCTCTCGAGCACGAGTACAAGCTCATGGGAATGGCGCCTTACGCCGACCCCACGCGCTCTGCCGCAATCGCTAAAAGGCTCAAAGAGCTCTTCACGTTTGAAAATGCTCCGATGTATGGCTGGAAGAGGGCAAATGGCACTCCTGACCTCTTTCACAGTTATGGAGTGCTGCGTGAGATCTTTGAATACGAACGCTTTGATTGGATTTGCGGGGGTCTTCAGAAATTCACTGAAGAGATGCTGGTCACTTGGGTCAAGAGGTGTATAGCGGCGACTGGAATTCGTCACCTGGCGCTTGGGGGCGGAGTCTTCATGAACGTCAAGCTCAACAAAGCGATCATGGAACTCCCTGAGGTTGATGGGATCTACATTTTTCCTTCGTGCGGAGATGAAACGAATATCTTTGGCGCGTGCTACCTGATCACGGCTGAAAAACAGGGATACGAGCGAATCGAGCCTCTTACTGATCTCTACTTTGGGAAGAGTTATACGAATCGCGAAGTAAAGCGAGAGATCGATACGTTTCAGTTTAACGGTGAGGTTTACCGCGAGCATGTTGAAGATATCGAGAGGCGCGTAGCGGAGCTGCTTGCCGAGGGAAAGGTCGTAGCTCGTTTTCGTGGCCGGGAAGAATTTGGTGCCAGAGCTCTCGGAAATCGCTCAATCCTGGCTGATCCGTCAAGGAATGATGTCATCAAGGTCATCAACAGCATGATCAAATGCCGTGATTTCTGGATGCCATTTGCGACTTCAATGACACCGGCTCAGGCAAGCGAGTGCCTTGTAAACCCAAAGAAAGTTCGGGCGCCATACATGATCCTGACGTTTGACAGTACGGAGCGAATCGATGACTTCAAGGCAGGCGCTCATCCTTATGACCTGACGGTTCGACCGCAGGTTGTCGATCCTGAGTGGAATCCGAGCTATCACAGGCTGATCGAAGAGTTCGAACGCGTCTCCGGCCGGCGCGGCGGAGTGTTGAACACATCCTTCAACCTTCACGGACATCCACTGGTGAGCGCGCCCGTCGATGCGCTCGACGTGTTCAACCGGTCGGGCCTCGAATACCTGGCGATCGAGGATTTCCTGTTAAGCAAAAACGCGCCGGAATAAGAACTGGTTCTCTCGTGAAGGCACGAAGACTAACGTGAGCGTTTCTACATAAAATGTGCGGAGTTTGTGGAATTGTCAGCTTCTCGAATGAACCCGTTAGCGAGGAGCGATTGTCGCGCGCCATCAAGCGTCTCGCGCATCGTGGACCTGACGATACGGGCGCGAAGATCGTCGAGAATTCGAAGGTTGCATTCGGTCATACCCGCCTCTCCATCATCGATCTTTCCGCGGCAGGCCATCAGCCGATGGCCTCAATCAACGGTGACATCTGGATTACTTTCAACGGTGAGATCTATAACTACAAGGCGCTAAGAAAACAGCTCGAGCCGCGTTATCAGTTCCGATCACAATCCGATACAGAAGTCATAATCAATGCTTACAAAGAATGGGGCGAGGATTGTGTCTCGAAATTCGATGGCATTTTCGCTTTTGCTTTGTATGACTCCCATAGACGCCGCCTCTTCTCCGCTCGCGATCAGATCGGGATAAAACCTCTCTACTATCACCTTGACGATCGGCAGTTTGTCTTTGCTTCTGAAGTCAAAGCGCTCTTTGATCTTGGAGTATCACCTCGAGCCGCACGTGAAAATCTCGCTGAATTCCTGATGTATGGCTGGCTCGCAGATCAGCGCACGATGTTTGAAGGCGTGCGATCGCTCGAGCCTGGTTACTGGCTCTCGCTCACAATCGACGACGCGCAATCGATTCGCGTGGTTCGCTATTACGATCCGCGCACAGTCATCGATCGCGAGAAGTATGAGAAAAGAGAACGGGCTGCTGACAGCCAGATGATTGATGAATGCGAGCATCTTCTTGAAACCAGCGTCGCAGGACAGATGGTTAGTGATGTGCCAGTTGGCACGCTTTGCAGCGGCGGTGTCGACTCGAGCCTCGTGACTGCGCTTGCACTCAAGCACAATCCGAAGCTTTCAATCTTCAACGTGAGTGTGAGTGATGATGCGGCACTCAATGAAGAAAAGTATGCGCGACAAGTGGCGGAGCACCTGAAGATCGAGTTCAACTATTTCAAACTCAACCGCCAGCAATTCAAGGACGCTCTGGTTGAGACGATCTATCACAGCGACTTTCCGATCTATAACTTGAATGCGGTTCCGGTTTACTACATCAGCCGCATGGCGCGCGAGATGGGGGTCAAGGTGCTCCTGGCTGGAGAAGGCGGTGATGAGCTTTTCGGCGGATACGAATGGCGTTACGGCAGGCTCTTTCGCAACGTCAGAGCGCGTCGTCGCTACGGACGCTGGATTGCACGTCTGCTCAACCGTACGAGCGATCTCGCTTACGTGACGCGGGATGATCTTTTCCTGCCGCATTTCAGGACTACTACAGATGATGCGGCGACGGCACTCAAGTTTGCTTCGGGCTTTTTTGGGCGAGGAGCCCGTTTCAAGCAAAGCCTTGAGGCATATTCTTTCGTGAATTCGCTCGAAGAGAGATACGCGCAGGCAGCAATGCTCGCTGATGTTCGCGAGTATCTCGAGCATTTATTGAATCGCGAAGACAAGAGTGCGATGCAGGCTTCGGTTGAATGCCGAGTCCCGTTTTTGAACCTTGATGTTGTCGATTTTGCGTTGAATCTTCCATTCAAATTCAAGCTGAGAAATGGCGAAGGAAAATGGGTGATTAAAAAGCTTGCCGAACGCTATCTGCCTAATGAAGTGATCTATCGACGCAAGTTGGGTTTCAATCTGCCGGCACGAGAATACCTCGCATTCTCGGACAAGATCTTCGAAGGCGGATTCTGGCAGTCAGAATTTGGCATCGACCGAAAGACGATTGGCGAGGAATGTTCCAACGGTGGGTCATCGTTCTGGTATGGGTTCCTTGTGACAGAGATCTGGGGACGCCTGTTTCTTCGGGGCGAGTCAATTCCGGATATCAAAAAAGTTCTAAATGGCTGAGTTTCTGATCTCCTGA
>Ga0070669_100000928_pt1 | contig 21349 bp, 18 predicted proteins | sample KBSS53metaG_FD_64680 | JGI IMG/M metagenome (GOLD analysis project Ga0070669, IMG submission 64680) | Switchgrass rhizosphere microbial communities from Kellogg Biological Station, Michigan, USA - KBS S5-3 metaG | ecosystem: Host-associated > Plants > Roots > Rhizosphere > Soil ...
GCAATCGGTGCGGGTCGACAAGTGGCTGTGGGCGGCGCGGGTGTTCAAGACGCGCAGCCTCGCCGCGGAGGCCTGCGACGGCGGCAAGGTGGACGTCAACGAGCAGGCCGTGAAGCCGGCGAAGGGCCTCCGCCCGGGCGACCTGATCCGGGTGACGCTCCCGCAGGGCCGCCACCGCGTGCTGAAGGTGAGTGCGCTCGGTGACCGGCGCGGTCCGCCGGCGGTGGCGCGCACGCTCTACGAAGACCTCACGCCGCCGGAGCCGCCGCGGCAGCGCTGGGCGCGGCCGCCGTTGCGCGAGCAGGGCACCGGACGACCAACCAAGCGCGAGCGCCGACAGCTCGACCACTTGCGGGGCGCGTGAACCCTGTGCGGGCCGCCACCTGCCCAAAGGACGGATGATGGAATCCTACGACTGGAACGCGATCGTCGACGGGCTGAACCGCCATCTGCACCTGCGCTCGATTCCCATCGGGATGAAGCTGTTCGAGACCGTGGAGGAGATGGAGGCGATCCCCAAGATTCGCCGGCCGCGTGCCAAGCACACCACCGATCAGATCGTGGCCCAGGCGCGCCAGCTCGGCTGGACGGTGGGCATCACGATGGCCGACCTCATCGGCGCCCAGTGCGGGGCGGTGATCGGGCTTTCTCCGCAAGACCCCGAGTGGCTGTCGGGCAAGCGCATGGCCGGCGTGTGGTTCAAGACGCTCGAGGACGCCTCGGCGCACCAGCACGCGATGGACGTCGTGCCCTACGGCCGCTATCGCGCGATGGCGGTGGCCCCGTTGACCGCCGGACGGCTCGAGCCCCCCGACATCTGCCTGATCTATGGCACGCCGGGCCAGATGATCTTCATGATCAACGCGCTGCAGTGGACCGGCTACAAGAAGATGTCCTTCACCTCGGTGGGCGAGTCGGCCTGCGCCGACTCGTGGGGCAAGGCGCTCAAGACCGGCGAGCCGGCGCTGACCATCCCGTGCTACGCCGAGCGCCGCTACGGCGGCGTCGCCGACGACGAGCTGCTGATGGCCCTGCCCCCGCGCTTCCTGGCGAAGGTCCTCGATGGCCTGGCCGCGCTGTCCAGGAACGGGCTGCGCTATCCGGTGCCGCCGTACGGCATCCAGTCCGACGCCGCGGCCGGGCTGGCCGTCTCGTACGCCGACAAGGAGAAAAAGGTATGACCACGCCGCGGGTTGCGATTCGGCACGTGGTCTGCTAGTTTCGCCACGCTGTTGACGCCCGCGCGCGCCCCGTTGGGGGCGCCAGGGAAGGCGGTGCGAATCCGCCGCGACCCCGTCACTGTAATCGGGGACGAAACCCGCGAAGGCCACTGGCCCGCCGAGGCTGGGAAGGCGCGGGGAGTAGGACGATCCGAGAGCCAGGAGACCTGCCCGGGCGCGCACTCATCTCAACCGGTCTTCGCGGGAGGATCCGGGAACCGTTGGCGTCGTCACTCTTCATCCTGGGCGGGGCGCGCAGCGGCAAGAGCCGCTTCGCCATCGCCGGCTTGCCGGCCCGCGGTCGGGTCACCTTCATCGCCACCGCCGAGCCGCGCGATCCCGACATGGCGCTGCGGATCACGCGGCACCAGGCCGAGCGCCCGGCCGCCTGGATCACCGTGGAGGCGCCGCTCGACCTCACCGCGCGGCTGGCCGAGGCGCTGACCACGGCCGACACCGTCCTCGTCGACTGCCTGACCCTCTGGGTCTCCAACCTCATGCTGCGAGGGGACGACGACGCGGCGATCCTCAAGGAAGCCGACGCGCTGGCCGCGCTGCTCGCCGATCCGCCCGCCGAGATCCGGCTCGTCTCCAACGAGGTCGGCTTCGGCGTGCACCCCGCGACCGCCGAGGGGCTGCGCTTCCGCGACGTGCTGGGCTTCGTGAACCAGCGCGTGGCCGCCGCGGCCTGCCGCGTGGTGCTGATGGTCGCGGGCCTGCCGCACCTGATCAAGGACGCGCCCGCTGGAGGTCGCTCCGGTGCTATCGAGACTTCGTAGCGCGATCGCCGGCGCGGACGCGGCCGCCGCGGCCGCCGCCCAGCGTCACCTCGACGCCCTGACCAAGCCGCCCGGCAGTCTCGGCCGGCTCGAGGAGCTGGCCGTCCGCCTGGTCGCGCTGACGGGCCGCGCCCCGCGCGTGACGCAGCCGGTGATCTTCACGTTCGCGGCCGATCACGGCGTCGTCGCCGAAGGAGTGAGCGCCTACCCGCAATCCGTGACCGCGCAGATGGTCGAGAACTTCTTGAACGGCGGCGCCGCGGTCAACGTGCTCGCCAGCGAGGTCGGCGCGCGGGTCGTCGTGGCCGATTTCGGGGTCGCCACCCCGCCCACCGCGAGGAACGGTCTGGTGGTGCGGCGGATCGCCAGCGGCACGCAGAATATGGCGGTGGGACCGGCCATGACGCGCGAGCAGGCGATCGCCGCGATCGAGCACGGCGCCGCGCTCGCGGAGGAGGCCATCGCGGCCGGCGCGGATTTGCTCGGCACGGGCGAGATGGGCATCGGCAACACGACGGCGGCCAGTGCCATCACCGCCGCCATCACCGGCGAGCCGGCCGAGGCGGTGACCGGCCGAGGCACCGGCGTGGACGACGCCGGCTGGCGGCGAAAGGTCGCCGTGATCCGCCGCGCGCTGCTGGTCAATCACCCCGATCCGTCCGACGGGCTCGACGTGCTCGCGAAGACAGGCGGCTTCGAGATCGCCGGGCTCGCGGGCGTCATCCTGGCCGGAGCGAGCCATCGCGTGCCGGTCGCCCTCGATGGATTCATCGCCGGCTCGGCGGCGCTGGTGGCCGTCACGCTGGCCCCCGACGCGCGCCACGCGCTCTTCGCCTCGCACCGCTCGAGCGAGCCCGGTCACGCCCTGGCGCTCGAGCATCTCGGCCTGGCGCCCTATCTCGACCTCGGCATGCGCCTGGGCGAGGGGACGGGTGCCGCACTCTTCGTGCACCTCGTGCGCGCGGCCGGCGCGATCTACAGCCGCATGGCGACGTTCAAGTCGGCCGGCGTGGACGGGCCGGCGTGAGCGCCCGGGTCGTGGTCGTGGCGGGTGTGGCCAGCGGGGTGGGCAAGACCTCGATCACCCTCGGGCTGCTCGAGGCGCTGCGCCGCCGTGGGCTCACCGTGCAGTCCTTCAAGGTCGGGCCCGACTTCATCGATCCCGGTCTGCACGCGCGAGTGACCGGCCGGCCGTCGTACAACCTCGACGGCTGGATGTGCGGGCGCCAGCGCGTGCTCGACGCGGTCGCGCAGGCTGCGGGGGACGCCGACGTCGCCGTGGTCGAGGGCGTGATGGGCTGCTTCGACGGCGTGGACGGTGTCAGCGCGGATGGCTCCACGGCCCAGGTCGCCCGGTGGCTCGACGCGCCGGTGCTGCTCGTGCTCGACGCCGCGGCCCTGGCCCGCAGCGCGGGCGCGGTCGTGCTCGGCTTCGAATCGTTCGATCCCGATCTCCGCGTGGCCGGCGTCATCGCCAACCGGACGGGCGGCCTCACGCACGCGCGCTTCATCGCCGAGGCCATCCGCGGTGCGTGCCGGGCCGAGCCGCTCGGCGCCATCGGCTACGATCCGTCGCTCATCCTGCCGGAGCGTCACCTCGGCCTGCACACGGCCGCGGAGGGGGCGCTGACTCCCGCGCTCGTCGGCGGGCTCGCCGACGCCGTCGCGCGTGGCGTCGATCTCGATCGACTCCTGGCGCTGGCCGGCGAGCTGCCGCAGACGGTGCCGCCGCCGCGCGCCTCAGCGCCGACCCGGGCGCGGATCGGCGTCGCGCGCGATGCGGCGTTTCAGTTCTACTACGAGGAGAATCTGGATCTCCTGCGTCGGGCCGGCGCCGAGCTCGTCGCCTGGAGCCCGCTCGCCGACACCGACGTCCCCGACGTGGACGGGCTCTACCTGGGTGGCGGCTACCCCGAGCTCCACGCCGCCGCGCTGGCCGACAACGCCCCCCTGCGCAAGGCGGTGCTCGGCTTTGCCGAGGCGGGGCGCCCGATCTATGCCGAGTGCGGCGGGCTGATGTTCCTGGCCGAGTCGCTGGAGGACGTGCACGGGCGTGTCCACCCGATGGTCGGGCTCCTGCCCGCCGCGGTGAGGATGCGCGAGCACGGTCTCACGCTCGGCTATGCCGAGGTCACGCTCGCCGGTGACGGTCTCCTGGGCGCCGCCGGCACCGTGGTGCGCGGGCAGGAATTCCACGCCTCCACGCTGGGGCCGGTGCCCGCCGCGGTGCCGCGCCTGTATCGCGTGCGGGCGCCGGGCGGGCGCGAGCGCCCCGAGGGTTATGTGGTCCATCGCGCGCTGATGAGCTATCTGCACCTGCACTTCGCCTCGAACCCGGCGTGCGCGAGCGCCTTCGTCGACGCTTGCGCGAGCGCGCGATGAGGCGAGGGCTCGCCGCGACCCTGATGGCGCTGACGCTGCTCGTCGCGGCGCCCGTCACCGCGCCCGGCGCCGCGCTCACCGTGCGCGACATGCTGGGGCGCGAGGTGACGCTGCCGCGTCCGCCCCAGCGCATCGTGTCGTTGGTGCCGAGCGTCACCGAGATCATCTTCGCGCTCGGCGCCGAGGCCCGGCTGGTGGGGCGCACGGACTTCTGCGACTACCCGGCGGCGGCCCTCGGCAAGCCGAGCGTGGGCGGGATGGTGAATCCCAATCTGGAGACGCTGGTGACCCTGCGTCCGGATCTGGTCTTCGCCACCGACGAGGGCAACCGTGAGGACACCGTCCGGCAGCTCACGCGCCTGGGCATTGCCGTCTACCTCGTCCACGCCAACCGCATCGCCGAGACGGTCGACCTCATCGCCCGCGTGGGCGCGCTGTCCGAGCGCCCGGCGGACGTGGCACGCGTGAGCGGGGAGATGCTGCGGCGGATCGATGCCGTCCGCAAGGCGGTGGCGCCGTTTCCGCGCCGGCGCGTGCTCTACGTGCTCTGGCCCGATCCGCTGATCGTCCCCGGGCGCGAGTCGATGCTGACGGAGCTGATCGAGGTGGCGGGCGGTGTGTCGATCACCGCGAACGACGCCGAGGCGTATCCGCGGTTCAGCCTGGAGACGGCGGTGGCCCGCGCCCCCGAGGTGATCATCCTCGCCGACCACTCCACCGGTACCTCGACCGCAGGTCGCGCCGCGCCGGAGAAGTGGAAGCGGCTGACGAGCGTGCCGGCCATCCAGGCCGGCCGCCTGCACTCGGCCGATCTGTCGATCCTCCACCGCTACGGTCCGCGCGTGCCGGAGGGCATCGAGACGCTCGCGCGCTTCATTCATCCCGAGGCGTTTCCGTGAGCGCGGCCCGCCGCCTGACGCTCGCCCTCGGCATTCTGACGGCCGTGCTCCTGGCGGTCACCGCGGTTGCGCTGTTCGTGGGCAGCGCGGGGCTCTCGCCGCGGGCGGTGGCGCGCGCGCTGGCCGGGCAGGCCGGCGCCGAATCGGTCGAGTCGATCGTGACGCTGCAGCTGCGCCTGCCGCGCGTGGTGGCGGCGGTCCTGGCCGGTGGCGCGCTGGCCGTGGCCGGTGTCGCCTTCCAGGGCCTCACGCGCAACCCGCTGGCCGAACCCGCGGTGCTCGGGGTGTCGAGCGGCGCGGCCTTCGGCGTGGTGCTGGCGCAGATCCTGGGGCTGCAGCTGACGTTTCTCCAGGCGCTCGGCGTGGCCACGTTCGCGTTCGCCGGTGCGCTCATGGCGGCGGCCGCGGTCTACCTGATCGCCGTGGTGCCGGGCGGGCTGTCGATCCAGACCTTGCTGCTGGCCGGCGTCATCGTCGGCATCTTCTTCACCTCCGCGATCACCGTGCTCATCTCGGTCATGGACTACAACCGGCTGGGCGGCATCATCTACTGGCTGCTCGGCAACCTGGCGCCCATCCCGGCCGGCTCGCTGGCGCTCTTCGCGGTGCTGGCGCTGGGCGGATGCTGGCTCATCCTCCGCCACGCCCGCGAGCTGAACCTGCTCGCCCTCGGTGAGGAAGCCGCGGTGCAGCTCGGCGTCGACGCGGTCCGGCTCAAGCGGCGCGTGTTCGTGGCGGCGGCGCTGCTGACCGGCAGCGTGGTGGCGTTCACCGGGCCGATCGGCTTCGTGGGGCTGGTCGTGCCGCACCTGCTGCGCGGGATTCTCGGGCAGGACAACCGGCTGCTGGTCCCCACGGCGCTGGTGGGCGGCGGCATCTTCCTGCTCGCGGCCGACACGCTGGCCCGCAACATCGTGGCCCCGGCCGAGCTGTCGGTCGGCGTGATCACATCCTTCTGCGGCGCGCCGTTCTTCGTCTACCTGCTGCGCACGCGGTACCGGGCCAGCCTGTGATGGCGTCCCTGGTAGAGTTCGCCGGCGTCGGGTTCGGCTACCCCAGGCCGGAGCGCAGCCGCGAGGGCGGCTTCAGCGTCACCGACGTCTCGTTCGCGATCGAGCCCGGCGAGATCTTCGGCGTGATCGGCCCGAACAGCGCCGGCAAGACGACGCTGCTCCGGCTGCTCACGCGAGTGGTGGCGGCGGAACGCGGCGAGATCCGGCTGGCCGGCCGGCCGATCGCGCCGATGGCCCACGCCGAGCTGGCCCGGCAGGTGGCCGTCGTCCCCCAAGATTCGCCCCGCCCGTTTCCGTTCACGGTGGAGCAGCTCGTGCTGATGGGCCGCTACCCGCACGGCCCGGGCCGGTTCTTCGAGAACGACGAAGACCGCGCGCTGGCCCGGGCCGCGATGGCCGCCACCAGCGTGCTCGATCTCGCCGGCCTGCCGCTCGAGCAGCTCTCGGGCGGTGAGCGCCAGCGCGCGATGCTGGCCCGCGCGCTCGCCCAGCAGCCGCGGCTCCTCGTGCTCGACGAGCCGACCTCGCACCTGGACCTGCGCTATCAGCTGCAGACCGCCGAGCTACTCCGGCGCGTGAACGCCGAGCAGGGCACCACCGTGCTGCTCGTCTCCCACGATCTGGATCTGGCCGCCGAGGTGTGCGACCGCCTGCTCCTGCTCGACGGTGGCCGTGTCGCCTGCGTGGGCACTCCGGCGACCGTGCTCGAGCAGAGCGTGCTGGAGCCGGTGTTCCGGTGTCCGGTGGCCGTGGATCGAAATCCGGCGAGCGGCCGACCGCTCGTGCGTGTCGCCTGGCCGTCTCAGCCCGGCGCCGCGAGAGGGAGGTGAGCGAAGAGCGTTCGATCGATCAAGGGTCCCGGAGCGAGGGAAGCCGGTGAGGCGAGCAGAGGCGTCGCCGAAGCCGGCACGGTCGCGCCACTGTGAGTGGGGAGCGCCGCCCAGGTCCCGCGCAACGCGCGCGGGAGCCACTGTCCGGTGTCGCCGGGCGGGAAGGCATGGGCGGTGGCGACGATCCACGAGTCAGGAGACCTTTCCGGGGCCGAGGCGTCCACCCTTTCGCCAGAGAAGGAGCGGAGCACATGGCCCGAGTCTTGGTAGTTCTGCTGCTGCTCATGCTGGCTGTCGCCATGCCGGCGGCGGCCCAGGAGACGAAGAAGCTGGACCCGGTGATCGTGACCGGCACGAAGATCGAGACCCCCGCCGAGCAGGTCGGCGCGACGGTGACGGTCATCGACGGCGAGGAGATCGAGACGCGCATCTATCCGACCGTCGACGAGGCGCTCCGCCAGGTGCCGGGCGTGGAGATCCGCCGCTCGGGGTCGTTCGGCAAGACCACGTCGATCAGTATCCGCGGCGCCAATCCCAACCAGGTGCAGGTGCTGGTGGACGGCGTGCGCGTGAAGAGCCCGACCCTCGGCCAGGTCGACCTGGCCGACATCGCGCCCGAGTCGATCGAGCGGATCGAGATCATTCGCGGACCGCAGTCGACCATCTACGGCGCCGACGCCATCGGCGGCGTGGTGCAGATCATCACCAAGCGGGGAAGCGGGCCGCCCACCGCGTACGCCTCCCAGGAGGTCGGCAACTACGACACCTACCGGGCTAAGACCGGCATCAGCGGCGCCTGGAAGGCCTTCGACTACTCGCTCGGCTACTACCACCTGGAGTCCAACGGCCTCACCATCAACGACGGCATGAACCAGAACGCGGTGGCCGGTCGCTTCGGCCTGGACATCCCGTGGGGCAACACGCGTCTGAGCGGCGCCGTCCGCTACAACAAGACCGATACCGGCGTGCCGATCGAGTTCGTGGGCAACCCGGCGCCCATCGTTCCCACGATCGATCCCAACACACACCAGGAGAGCGAGACCTACACCGCCACCGTCGACCTGCGCACGCGGCCGGTCTCCTGGTGGGAGGGCGAGGTGCGCTACGGGCGATACTGGAACAAGCAGTCCTTCATCGATCCACCCGACCCCTTCACCTGTCCGCCAGCTACCTTCGGTCCGCCCTGCAATTTCCCCGGCACATTCCAGTCGAGCCGCAACGAGGTCGAGGGGCTCAGCCATTTCCACCTCGGCAAGTGGAGTACCTCCACCTTCGGCGTCGAGTGGCGGGAGGAGCAGGCCGACGTGCAGGGCACCAGCGGCTTCGGACCCTACAGCCGGACTTGGTCGGGGCTCTTCCAGCAGCAGTTCCGCTTCTTCGACCGCCTCTTCATGAGCGCCGGCGTGCGGGTGGAGGACAACAACAACTTCGGCCGCTCGACCACCGAGCGCGGCTCGCTCGCCTACGTGGTGAAGGAGTGGGGCTCGCGGCTGCACGGCAGCGCCGGCAGCGGCTTCCGGGCGCCGACCTTCAACGACCTCTTCTTCCCCGGCTTCTCTAACCCCAACCTGACGCCCGAGACGTCGTTCTCATGGGACGTGGGATTCGACCAGAAGCTGTGGAACGACCGCATCACGTTCGGGTTCACGTACTTCGACAACAAGTTCACCAACCTGATCGCGTGCTGCGTGCCGCTGCCCGGGCCCCCGTTCGCCACCACGGCCAACATCGGCCGGGCCACGAGCCGGGGCGTCGAGGTCGTCTCCCAGGTCGTCATCCTCGACAACCTGGTCGCGACGTTCAACTACACGCACACCGACACCGAGAACCTCGACACCGGCCGGCCGCTGCCGCGCGAGCCGGCCAACCGCTACAACGGCTCGCTCACCTGGGAGCCGATGAAGCGGCTGTCGCTGTTCAGCGAGATCCAGGTCGCGTCCAAGCAGTTCGAGCCCCTGGGCGACCTCTACAATTCCGGCCACACGACGGTCAACCTGGGCGGGACCTGGCGGATCCTGGAGCGCTGGGGCCATCTCAAGGCGCTCGATTTCACGACGCGGATCCAGAACGTGTTCAACGAGCAGTACCAGGAGGTCCGCGGCTTCCCGGCGCTCGGCATCAACGCCCTGGTAGGATTGCGAGCCACGCTGCAGTGATGGCCGGGTGATGTCGAGCATCGAAGGCGTCGAGATCGAGATTGACGAGGAGGCGGTCGTGGTCACCGCGGCCGCGCCGCTGACCGTGCTGTCCTCCGCAGTGGAGGGCGGGGGGCTCGGCCCCGCCCGCACGATCGTCAATCTGCACGTGCACAAGCACTGCCCGTGGGAGGACGTGGCTCTCCGTCTCGACGCCTTCGTGGCTCGTCGCCGTCTTCCGGCTCCGCGCGTGGGGCTGCTGACCGCGGCCTGGACCGCCCAGGCTCAGGTGGCCTCCGAACGGGCCGCCGACATCGACGCGCTGGTCGTCGTCACCGTGGGACTCGGCAACCTGATCGCGGCCGGCTGGAGTGCGGCCGCCGCGGCCCCGGTGGGAACGATCAACACGATCGTCGTGCTCGACGCCAATCCCGAGCCGGCGGCGCTCGTGAACCTGGCGCTCACCGTGACCGAGGTGAAGTCCCTCGTCCTCGGCGAGGCCGGTCGGCAGTGCGCGGACGGCCGGCCCGCCAGCGGCACATCGACGGACGCCGTCGTCATCGCCGCCACCGGGCGTGGACGAGCCGTGCGCTTCGGGGGCCCGATCAGCGAGGCGGGCTGGCTCGTGGCACGCGTGGCGCGGCGGGCGCTCGGCGACGGCGTCCGCCGCTGGATCGAGGAGCACCGATGAATCGAGCCCCGGTGAAAGGCCGGCTGCTCGGCCTGGCGCTCTCGGGCCTCGTGCACCTGACGCTCGTCGCGGCCGTCATCGCGCTCGTGCGCGGCGTGGACCCGCCCATGCTCTTCGTGGACCTCGCCCACGGTCTCGATCTGGCCGAGCACGCGGTCGCTGGTCTTGGACGCGCGGTCGCCGATGCGCGATCGCACGTCGCGCCGCGCGCTGAAGGATTACGAGGCAAGCCAGACGGAGGGTCACGGGGCCGTGCCGCCCGGTCGCCCGCTCCGCCGCCGCCATCAGCGGTCACCGAGCCGACCGAGACCCGACGTGCGGAGGCGCCGGCGCCACCGGCGCCACCGGCGCCACCGGAGCCCGCGCGCGCGGCGGTCGAACCCCCTCCGATCACTGTGCCTGCCGCACCGCAGCCACGAGTCGTCGATCCAGCGCCGTCGGCGCTGGCTTCGGCCGCCGGTGAAACGACGGCGCCGGCCGCGCCGGCCGAGCAGCCGGCGGCGGCGCGCTCCACCAGCGCAGGGGACAGTCCGGGTCGCGGAGCTTCTGGAGGCGGAGCTTCGGGCCACGAAGGCTCGAACGGGGTGGTCAGCCTCAGCGATGCTGGCGGTGGTGGAGGCCAGGGTGGGGGGGCCAGATCGGGATCGCGCGATGGCAGCCCGCTCGCGCTGGCGATGCCCGGCGGCGGCGGCGGCGGGGATCCCGCCGCCGCCGACTACGCCGGCTACTACGACACGCTGTGGCGCCGGCTGTACGAGTCCCTCACGTATCCACCGCTGGCGCGGCGCCGCGGCCTCAGCGGCACGGTGCTCGTCGACGTCGAGATCGATGCCTCCGGCCGGCTCGGGCGGGTGACGCTGGTCACCTCGTCGTCGCACGCGCTGCTCGACGACGCGGCGCTGGAGGCCGTGCGCGGCGTGTCGCGTGTACCGTTTCCGCCCGGCGTGCCGCCGCGGCGGCTGCTGGTCCGCCTGCCGGTCGTCTTCGAGATGCGCTGACGCCGGGCGCGCCGCTTTCGCGGTAGGATGCGCGCCATGACATCCGAGACCAGCCGAACTGTCGTGCGCGAGGCCGACGGCACCACGACCGAGTACGACGAGGTCCCGGTCGCCGGCGACACCGTCGAACGGCTCATGACGGAGATCTTTCGCGAGCACTGGAACGCGATCTTCGCGGGGCCGGTCATCGAGGGCGCGGCGTACGAGATCCGCTTTCCCACGGCACCGCGCGTGTCCATGCTCGACGGCTACCTCACGGTGGATACCGGTCCCTGGCACTTCCACCTGTGCGTGAACGACCATCGCGGAGCCCGGACGCCCGAGCAGGCCCGCCTGCGGAGAGTGGCGCGGGCGGCGTTCTTCCGGTCCGAGGGAGAGACGTGTGTGCCCGGCGCCTGGGGCCTGCGGCTCTGGAACGGGCGCGACGAGCAGATGGTCACTATCTACTTTCCCAATCCGTGGCTCGACGACGACGCCGAGCGCGTTCGCGCGCCTCGCTGGGAGCGTACGGCCCTCTGGGAGGATCTGCGTCGGCGCTACGCCGGCGCGCGATGAGGCTCCTGGCGGCGATGGGCCTCGTCGTCGCGTTGCCGCTCGCCGCGTGGGCGGTGGACGACGCCGAGCCCATCTCGCCGGACCGCGCGGGCGCCGCCGTCAGCGCCACCACGGTGGGACGGGGCGTGACCCAGGTCGAGACCGGGCTGCAGTACACGCACGAGAGCATCGGCGGCAGTCCCGCCCAGCGTCGGTTCTCGGTCCAGCTGGCGGTGCGCGGTGGCCTGACGGACCACCTCGAGGTGGGCGTCGACGGCGAGCCGCTGGTGTCGCTGAGCGGCGCCAGCGACGCCACCAACATCGGCGCGCTGACGCTCAACGCCAAGTACCTGTTCTTCGACGCGCCGTCGGACTCGGCGTGGCCGACGCTGGGGCTGCAGCCATTCGTGAAGCTGCCGGTGGCCCGGCAGCCCATCGACTCGGGCAAGACCAACTTCGGTCTGCTGCTGCTCGCCAGCTTCGACCTGCCGGCGGAATTCAGTATGGACGTGAACGCGGGAGTCGCCGGCATCGGTCAATCGTCAGGTGGATATCTCGCCCAGGCGCAGGCGGCTCTGGGCCTGGCGCGCGACGTCACGAAGACGCTGCAGCTGTTCACCGATCTCTCGTACGCCTCGCGCGACGAGCACCACGGGCGCAGCAGTCTCGGCTTCGACGCCGGCGTGCTCTGGTGGCCCACCCCCAACGTCGCGATCGACGCCTCGGCCGTCACCTCGCTCGTCGGCCAGGGGCCCGACTGGGGGCTGCGGGCCGGCGTGAGCGTGCGCTTCGGCCATTGAGCCGCGCCGCGTGCCTGATGCTGCAGGGCACGTCGTCGGGCGTGGGCAAGAGCCTGCTGGCGACGGCCTTCTGTCGCATCTTCGCGCGCGCCGGTCTCCGGGTGGCGCCGTTCAAGGCGCAGAACATGTCGCTCAACGCCGCGGTCACCGCCGACGGCGGCGAGATCGGCCGGGCTCAGGCCGCGCAGGCGGAGGCCGCGGGCGTCGAGGCGACGGTGGAGATGAACCCGATCCTCCTGAAGCCCGAGACGGACGACCGCTCGCAGCTCGTCGTCCGCGGTCGGGCCATCGCCCGCGTGAGCTTCGGCGAGTACCGCGCGCGTCAGGCGGAGCTGGCGCCGATCGTGGCCGAGTGCCTGGCGCGCCTGCGGGCGACGCACGACGTGGTGGTCATCGAGGGCGCGGGGAGCCCGGCCGAGATCAACCTGCGCGACGCCGATCTCGTGAACATGCACGTCGCCCGGCTGGCGGAGGCGCCGGTCCTGCTGGTGGGCGACATCGACCGTGGCGGCGTGTTCGGAGCTCTCGTCGGCACGCTGGCGCTGCTGCCCCCGGCCGACCGCGCGCGGGTGGCCGGGCTCATCATCAATCGGCTGCGTGGGGATGCGGAGATCCTCCGACCCGGCCTCGCCGAGCTGCACGCCCTGACCGGCGTGCCGGTGCTGGGCGTGGTGCCGTGGATCTCCGAGCGTCTCGTGCCCTCGGAGGATTCGCTCGACCTCACGCCGGACGCCGGTGACGACGCGGCCGTCGTCGACATCGCGGTGGTACGCCTGCCGCGCCTGGCCAACTTCGACGACTTCGAGTGGCTGGCGGCCGAGCCCGGCGTCCGCGTGCGCTGGGTGACGAGCGCGGCCGCTCTCGGATGCCCCGATCTGATCGTGCTGCCGGGGAGCAAGAGCACGCTGGCCGATCTCGCCTGGCTGCGCGAGCGCCGGCTGGCCGACGCGATCGTCGCCGCGGCCGCCGCGGGGCGGCCCGTCCTCGGTGTGTGCGGTGGCTACCAGATGCTCGGCCGCGCCCTACTCGACCCCGACGGTGTCGAGTCCTCGACCGCGTCGGCGCGGGGACTGGGATTGCTCCCCGTCGAGACGGTGTTCGTGCGCGACAAGACCACCGTTCGGGTGCGGGCCCGGGCCACGGGTGCGCCGGGACCCTTCGAGCGTGCGGCCGGTGTCCTGACCGACGCCTACGAGATCCACGCGGGCGTCACGCGCCTGCTCGATCCCACCGTCGCCCGGCCGCTGGCCGTCGTCGCGCGCGGTGGATTGGCGGTCGAGGATCGCGACGGCGCGGCCGATGCGACGGGCACCGTGACCGGGACGTACCTGCACGGGATCTTCCAGAGCGGTGCGGCGCGCCGCGCGTTGCTAGGCTGGCTCGCCGCGCGCTCGGGGAGCGCGGCGCGCCCCGAGTGGGGACACGAGGACGCGGCACGCGGCCGCTGGGATCGGCTCGCCGATATCGTCGCGGGGGCCCTGGACGTCAAGACCGTCGGCCGTCTCGTCGGCATCGCGCTCTGAGCGCCCGTGTCGCCGGGCCTGCACGCCGTCGCCGTGGTTGTCCTGGCCGTCGCGCTCGATCTGGCGCTCGGCGATCCTCCCAACGCAATTCATCCGGTCGCCTGGATGGGACGGGCGATCGCGGTCGGTCGGCGCCGACTCTGTCGTGGCGGGCCGGTTGTCCTCTTGGTCGCCGGCGGCGCGCTCACGCTCGGGGTGCTGACGATCGCCGGGCTCGCCGGATGGCTGGTCACCCTCGCCGGTAGCGCGCTCGGCCCCGCCGGCCTGCTGCTCGAGGCGGCGGCGCTCAAGTCCACCCTCGCCCTGCGCGGCCTGACGGCGGCGGGGCGCGAGGTCGCCGTCGCGCTGGAGCGTGGCGACCTGGCGGCGGCGCGCACGAGCGTCGGTCGCCATCTGGTGAGCCGGCCGACCGCGACGCTCCGGGCCGAGCAGGTGGCGGCAGGGGTGGTCGAGTCCCTGGCGGAGAACCTCACCGACGCGTTCGTCTCACCGCTCATGTTCTATCTCGTGCTCGGCCTGCCGGGGGCGCTCGCGTACCGCGCGCTGAATACGGCCGACTCCATGCTCGGCTATCGACAAGGCGCGCTCGAGTACTTCGGAAAGCTCGCGGCCCGTCTCGACGACGTCGCCAATCTCATCCCGGCGCGCCTGGCCGCGCTGGCACTCGTGATCGTCGCCGGCCGCCGCGTACGCTCCGCGTGGTCGACGATGCTGAGCGATCATCGCCTCACGGCGAGTCCCAATGCGGGGTGGACCATGGCCGCGATGGCAGGCGCGCTCGGCGTCATGCTGGCCAAGCCGGGCGCTTACAGTCTGGGCCACGGCCGCGAGCCGGACGTGACCGACATCGCGCGCGCGCTTCGTCTGCTGGGCCGGGCCATCGCCTTGACTCTGGCCCTCGCCACAATATCAGCAATAGTGTTGGGTTGATGCCCATGACGTCAGATCGAGCCCGAGGACCAGAAGAGGACCGGTCAGCCGGCTGATCCAGGCGGCCATCGTTGCTCGCCCTGGAGCACTTCGCTCGGCACTTCGCACTGCGGGTGCGAGATGAGCCGCGGTCGCCGAGCGCGGACTCGCCAGGGGTGCGGTCGATGTGCGCGGGTTCCGCGCGGCTCTTCACGTCTCGCCGATGCCACGCGCACGACGTGCCGCGGTCCGCGCGTCCGACGACAATTCCTCGTGAACGCTCCGGTCCACGCCGTATGGTGGCGCCGACCGCCGCCGCCGCGCGGCATTTTGTATTTGTGAAGAGCCTGACTGAACGACTGACCGAGGGAGTGCAGACGGCGCCTATCACCACTACGTGAAGTTCGGCGCCACCGACCGCCTCATCAACCTGCTCGGTCCCGATCACCACGGGTATCTCGGCCGCATGTGGTGGCGCGCGCGGTTAGGAGCGCGCTCGGCGAGGGCGTCAGCCTATGGATCGAGCGGCATCGATGAATCGAGCTGTCCGATGAGACGACGGTTGCTCGGGCTGGCGCTGTCCGGGATATTCCACGCACCGGTCATCCTCGCGCTGCTCTCGCTCGTCCGCTTCACGGCCGAGCCCGTTCTCTTCGTCGATCTCGCTCGCGGCGTGGATCTGGCGGAGCAGGCCGTCTCCGACATCCGTCGCGCCGAGGCCCAGGTGCGGTCCCGCGTCTCGGTGCGCGCTGACGCCCCCTCTCGGGGCAAGCCCGCCCCGGAGCCCTCGGCCCCACCATCACCGGCCGCCGCCACGCCGGTCCCGCCTCGCCAGAACGAACCGCCCGCGCTCCCGGCATCGCCGCCGCCCGAGCCGGTTCGGGGGGCGCCCGCACCCCCGCGCCCCGTGGACCCATCAGGCGCCGTGCCGGAGGTGAGGTCGCCGCCACCGGTACGGAGCGTCGAGGTCACCCCATCGGCGTCGGCGGGGGCGAGAGCGTGGCGGCTTCTGCTCTGACCACGGCCCGGGCGCCCGCCGGCGGAGACAACGCCAGCCGAGCGACCTCGGGAGCGGGAGCGCCGGGGGCAAGCGGTAGCCTCAGCGACCTCGGCGGTGGCCCCGCGGGCCCGGGCGCACGCTCGGCGTCACGCGATGGCGGCGCGCTCGCGCTCGCGATTCCCGGCAGTGGTGGCGGAGATCCCGCTTCGGCCGACTACGCCGGCTACTACGACACGCTGCGACGGCGGCTGTACGAGTCGCTGACGTACCCGACGATGGCGCGCCGGCGCAGCCTGAGCGGCACGGTGGTCGTCGACGTCGAGATCGATGCGTTCGGAAAGGTGGGGCGCGTGACGCTCGTCAACTCGTCGTCGCACGCGCCGCTCGACGAGGCCGCGCTCGACGCCGTGCGGGCCGTGTCCCGCGTGCCGTTCCCGTCCGGCGTGCCGCCGCGGCGGCTGCTCGTCCGCCTGCCGGTCGTCTTCGAGATCCGCTGACGCCGTTCAAGGGCCCCTTGCAACGGGAATAGGAGGAGACGGCGAAGGCTACGCGAGCAGGTGCGACATCGACGACGCCGCCGGGCTTGAAGGCGCCGGTCTTGCTCGCTAGCCGCCACCGAGAGCGAGTTGGACCATGGTCAGGCAGTTCCGTAACGCCTCGCCAAGGATTTCCACGTTCGGCTCATCGAAGATCGTCCGGTGATCGCCCGGGACCGCGTAGACCTCCAAGCCGTCCAGGACCAGTTCCCGCCAGCCGGCGACCGGGTCCCACGGGTGCTCGGAATCCGGGTTTGCCGCCGTGAACAGAGCGACTCGTCCCGGGTACGGACGTGGGCGGTAGGCGTGGTATGCAGACAGCATCGCCTGATACCACAGCATGGCATCGACCTGGCGCCCGGTCCACCGATGAAGAGCAGACAGTCCACGCCAGCCATGCACCCGCAGGAATTCCTCGCACTTGGCGGCGACGTACCCGGGGACTTGCCGGAACTTGCCCTGGCGGAGGATGCCCCAACGGGTTTTCAGCCTATGCCTGTAGAGTTGCGCTTGCCTCACCATCGGCTGCCGAGGCGTCGTCTTGTACGTGGGGTTCACGGCATCGAACAGCGCCAGCAGCGCGACTTCCTCCCTCTGTGACTGCAGTTGCTGGGCGATCTCGTACGCGACGGCCCCGCCGTTGGACCAGCCTCCTATGAAGTACGGGCCACGGGCTTGCACCTCGCGGATCGTCCTCACGTAGCAGGCAGCCACCTGCTCGAGGGTGAAAGGAGGCGGCAGGGCCTCGGCGGGGGACGGGAGACCAAGAAACGGCTGCTCGAACCCCAGTCGGTATGCCAGCGGCCGGAACAGAGGGCTCCCATTGACACAGAAGAATGGGGGCCGTTCCCCTCGGGGCTGGATGACCGCCACGCGTGGCCACGATCGCTGAGCTCCTCCCTCGCGGAGCGCGGCGGCAAGTTGCTCGACCGTGGGCGCCGAGAAGACCGCGGTGTCCGGGAGGGTCCTGCCGAACGCCTTCTCCAACCGCGTGACGAGTTCGACGACCCGCAGCGAGTCGCCGCCGAGCAGGAAGAAGTCATCGGTCACCCCGATGGGCCGGACCCCGAGAACCTCTTCCCATATCTCCACCAGCCGCGCCTCGAGGTCGTCGCGGGCGGCGACTGAACCCCACGTGTCCGGAAGAAGGTCAGAGCGACGAGGTGCCGGAAGCGCCTGTCGATCCACCTTGCCGTTGACAGTCACGGGCAGCCGGCTGAGTTCGACGAAGGCCCAGGGAACCATGTACGGAGGAAGTAGATCGGTGAGGTACTGTCGAAGGGCCTGGGGTGAGAGCGCGGCATCCCCGCGGGCCGTCACGTAGGCGACCAGATGCTTGTCGCGCGGTGTCTCCTCCCACACGACGACCGCGACATCTCGGACACCTGGGTGCCGGCCAAGGACAGCTTCGACCTCTCCCAACTCGATTCGGTATCCACGGATCTTCACCTGGTGGTCGAGGCGGCCCAAAAACTCCAGGTTGCCGTCCGGGAGGTATCTGACGAGGTCGCCGGTCCTGTACAGACGCGCGCCGGCGACGCCGCTGAACGGGTCAGAAACGAAACGCGCGGCCGTCAATTCCGGGCGATTCAGGTATCCACGCCCCACTCCGTCTCCGCCGATGTAGAGTTCCCCCGGCACGCCGACAGGCACCAGCTCCCCGTGTCGTCCCAGGACATAGAGCCGGGTATTCGCGATCGGCCGGCCGATCGGCACCGCTCCCGATCGGCCCGTCTCGCGCGAGGCCTCGTAGACGCAGCACCCCACCACGGTCTCCGTCGGCCCGTACTCGTTGATGAGTCTCGTCGCGGGAGCGTGCCGCTGCCACAACGCCAGGCTCTCCCACGAGAGGGCTTCGCCGCCAATGACCATGACGCGCGCCCGCCCCGCCATCTCTTCCTCCCGAAGCCGCTGGCTGAGCAGCGACAGGTGCGCCGGGGTGATCTTGACGGGGTTGAAGTCGCCTCCCGACCGCAGCGTGGCGGCGAGCGTGTCGATTCCCTGCTCTTCGGGCAGCATGACCACGGGCCGCCCAACCAGCAGCGGTGAGAACAGACTCGTGATCGTGAGATCGAAGCCGAGTGGCGTGTGAACCGGCGCGCCGGCCCCGTCCGCCGCAGCGTACGCGCGGATGGCCCAGCTCAGGTAGTTGACGAGGCCCCGATGGGGGATCATGACTCCCTTCGGCTCCCCCGTGGACCCCGATGTGTATATGACGTAGGCGAGATTCTCGACCCCGGCGTCGACTTCCGGATTCTCCTCGGAGTCCTCGGGCAAGGGGGTCGTCTCGCTACCGTCCAGGCAGACGACCTGCGCGTCGGTGGTCGGGAGCCTCGCCATCAAGCGCCGCTCGATGAGTAACACTGCCGGCCGGGCATCATCCAACATGAACGCCAAGCGACTTTCGGGAAGGGTCGGGTCCAGCGGCAGATACGCACCGCCCGCCTTGAGGATACCCAGGAGCCCCACGACCATTTCCAGGGAGCGTTCGACGCAGATGCCAACGAGTCGTTCCGGGCTAACGCCCAGCGCCTGCAGTCGGTGCGCCAGTCGGTTTGCTTGCCGGTTCAGCTCGCGGTAGGTCAGCTGCCGCTGGCGGGAGATCAGCGCGGGAGCATCCGGGGTTCGCTCCACCTGACGCTCGAACAGCCGATGGACGCACTCCTGCGGATAGTCGGCATGCGTGTCGTTCCAGTCCTCCAAGAGCTGTTGCTGCTCCGACTTGGACAAGAGCGGCAAGAGCGACAGGTGCCGCCCGGGATCGGCGGCGATTCCCCAGACGAGCGTCTCGAGGTGCACGAGCATGCGCCGGACCGTCGCCGCCTCGAACAGGTCGCTGTCGTACTCCATGAACCCGACCAGGCCCTCGGACGTGCGATCGAGGGACAGGTGCAGATCGCACTTCGATGTCCTGGTGTCGACCTCTACCGGATGTTCCGCGAGGCCCGGGAGAGAGAGGTCTGCCGCCGCGTCGTCGACGGTCAGCATGACCTGGAACAGCGGAGCGTGACGCGGAGGGTGTCCCGGATCGAGCTGCTCGCTCAGCTTCGCGAAGGGAAGATTCTGATGGTCGTAGGCAGCGAGCGTGATCGCGCGGACCCGGGCGAGCAGCTCGAGGAACGTCGGGTTGCCGGACAGGTCCGCGCGAAGCACGAGCGTGTTGGCGAAACAGCCGATCACCCGCTCGAGGTCGGGCCATGGCCGGCCGGCGACGAGCGTGGCAACGGCGATGTCGTCCTGGCCGCAGTAGCGCCAGAGAAGCGTCTGGAAGGCGGCCAGCACGGTCATGAAGAGCGTCGCCTTCTGCTTTTCGCCGATGCGCTCCAACGCCGCCGCGAGCTCGACCGGCACCCGGAACGGCACCCGCCCGCCCTGGAAACGAGGCCGTGCCGGTCTCGGACGGTCGGCCGGGAACGCGAGCGGAGTCGGCGCCGCAAGCTTCCGTTCCCAGTAGGTGAGCTCGTGCTGCGTTCGCTGGGCAACCAGCTCGTCACGCTGCCACCGAGCGTAGTCGACGTACTGGACCGGGAGGTCCGGCAGCCTCGGTTCGGCTCCGGATGCCTCGTTCCTGTAGATTTCAGCGACCTCCCGGACGAGGATGCGCAGGGAAGGGCGGTCACACACGATCTCGTGCGTGACGAGGAGCAGGATGTGCTGGTCCGGGTTGAACTGGAGGACCGTGGCGCGGAGCAACGGGCCGTACTCCAAGTCGACGGGGCGGCGCGCCTCGTCGACGAGGAGCTGCTGGACGTCACTCGCGTCGGCACCACCAGCCGGATCCGCGAGGTCGACGATCGAGACACTGATCGGAAGCGACGGCGCGATCACCGGCACCGGCCGACCGTTCTCCGATCTGAACGTTGTGCGCAGCCCAGCGTGGCGGGCCACGACCGCATCGAGCGCCTTCTGCAAGATGCCCAGCTCGAGCCGTCCGCGCAGTTGGACGCCCAGAACGACGTTGTACGCTGAATTCGCGGGCGCTGACTGGACGAGGCTCCAGACTCTCTCTTGCGCCAGCGAGGGCGTGAGGGGCGCATCCCGGCCACGAATCGACACCCCAACCAGCGACGCCATGGTGTCTCCTACACAAATCTTCTCCCTGTCGTCTACACAAATCTTACTCCCTGTCGTCAAGGGGATCCCCAGAGGTGTGTAGAGAGCGCATGATCTGTCCGCTCTCGAGAGCAAGTGAGTTGTCCGTGACCGTGTGTGGCGGATGGGTGTGATGGTCGACCGGGACGTCGACCATGCTCTTCCCGCCGGCGGCCCTGGAGCGGGCCATGACCATTCGGGAGGTTGTGATCGCCTGTCGCGACCATGCCGTCACGCTGTCCTACACCTAATGTCACCTATGTGAAACTCGCCCTGAGCGCCGCCGGCCTCGCGGGATGGCTCGTCACTTCGCTCGGTAGCGCGCTTGGCCCCGCCGGCCTGCTACCCGAGGCGGTGGCGCTCAAGTCCACCCTGCGATGCGCGGCGTGATGGCGGCGGGGCGCGCGGTGGCCGTCGCGCTGGAGCGCGGCGACCGCGTGGCGGCGCGCGCGAGCATCGGCCGCCATCTCGTGAGCCGACCGACCGCGACACTCCGGGCCGAGCAGGTGGCGGCGGGTACTTCGGCAAGCTCGCCGCCCGTCTCGACGACGTCGCCAATCTCATCCCGGCGCGGATGGCCGGGATGGCGCTGGTCGTCGCCTCGGGCCGGCGCGCACGAGCCGCGTGGTCGACGATGCTCCGCGACCATCGCCGCACGGCGAGCCCCAACGCAGGCTGGACGATGGCCGCGACGGCGGGGGCCCTCGGCGTCACGCTGGCCAAGCCGGGCGCCTACAGTCTGGGCCACGGCCGTGAGCCGGACGTCGGCGACATCGCGCGCGCTCCGTCTGCTGTGGCGGGCCAACGCCCTCGTTATAGTGATCGCTGTAATACTAATAATCACTAATAGTTGTATGACATAGAGTCAGATCTGACACGAAGATGTGGGAGAGGGCCGGCCCTCCACCGATCGGCCAGCCGTCGCTGCGGCGCTGGCCGGGCGTCGGTCGAGAACGCGCAGGCCGACGTCGCCGTCGTTCCGGACGCCAACCCACGCCGTCGTCGATC
>Ga0070669_100000948_pt1 | contig 21176 bp, 15 predicted proteins | sample KBSS53metaG_FD_64680 | JGI IMG/M metagenome (GOLD analysis project Ga0070669, IMG submission 64680) | Switchgrass rhizosphere microbial communities from Kellogg Biological Station, Michigan, USA - KBS S5-3 metaG | ecosystem: Host-associated > Plants > Roots > Rhizosphere > Soil ...
GCTCGCGGGTCTGCCCGTCGGCCAGCGGCAGGGCGCGGTACCAGCCTTCGACGACCTCGCGCCAGCGCGCCGGATCGTCCACCCAGCCGGCAATCCCCTGGACCTCCGGCGCGGGGCCGGCAGCCGGCGAGTGCCACATGTCACGCAGGCCGCCGGCGAGCTTCTCCCACGGTTCGATCAGGGCCGCCTGCGGGCTGCTGCCCCAGTCGGGAACAGCAAGGCCCCCAAACGCCGACATCACCGACCGGGTCATCTCGCCCTGCAGGCGGAGCATGCCCGAGAACAGGTCAGGCCAGAAACTTGCTGGTGAATTGTCGGCCACTCATCACTCCTGCGGGAGACGCGCTGCGCGTGCGGGGCGTTCCGCGCCACGAGGCCGCGCGATCAGGTCGCCGCAATTCGGAACTTTCAATTTTTGCGTACCGACGGCCATGGGCCCCTCGTGAGCTGAGCTGCTCATGAGGCCTTGCGCATCGGTTCTTGCTACACAATCGCCAATTCGATGATTCACAGGCCCGCGCTTGATGAAAGCCAGTCAGCGAACTCCGTCGTACGAGAGATCGCCGCCAGCTCGTCCTGCTCCATTATTCTGCCATTTGCAGAGGCTCTGTAGCGCCAGCGATCATCGGCCGGACGAGTTTGCACGAATGCCACGGCTGCTCCCAATGGCAACGCACCCAGGCATGGGGACGTGTCGTCAGCAACAGCCGCAGAAGAGTACCCAATTTTTCCAAGAAAAAGCTGAACAATATCCCAGGGACTTGGGGTGGTCATAAAAGTCTCCAACTTGGCCTTATCCCTCGTTATAGTCCAAAAGTTATGTAGAACTTCCGGATCACCGGCGGCCTTCATACCGATTCGTCAGACGCGGATAAACTTCTGTAATTGCGTCTAATTTCTGAAGATGCTTCGGAGCTGCCCCGTGTTTCCGCAAGGCGAATGACGCGTGTGTCTGCCGCCGGCACATGGCGGTCAGTCCAGCCGGGACAGTCACCCAATCTGGCCGCAGCTAACGTGAGGTTTGGACCTTCTCGATGCTTGTCGCGAGGCAAGTGATCACATGACCAGAGTACACGTCAGCGCATAATGACCGAGCACGGAAACACGGTCCGCGCATCCTTTGCACCCAAACTAGCCCGTCAGGGGAACCGGACGCCTGGTTTTGCGTTGGCGCACCATCGAACGAGCTGCATTCGTTCTTATGCGCGTCCTCTTCGTGAGTCGATGCGCGTGGAACGCTTAGTATGCCGCAAGTTCTTAACCAAAAATCTCAGTTTAGTGTCTGTAATGCCCCATTGAATGGAAGCATTGCACCAATCGCACCTGAGATTGCATCAATATGAAATTGATCGAAAATTTGATTTGACTCTGCGCGAATCGAAGCAGATTAATTAACATAGTTAACAGGGCCGCCATACATCCGTCAAAGATGGACTTCAAATGCTGTCCGAGAATCTGCTCGGGCGCTGTGTTGTGTGCTGGGCTGATCTGCGGGACGTCCTTCGCCGCCTCGTTCCTGACGCTCAGGCAGATCGAAGGAGAGCGCCATGACTCTGACTATCACCAGCGACATCATTATAGACGAAGAATTCCGGGCAACGCAGACCGGTACTTTGGATGACGACGATACTACTCTGGCGGCCTACAATGGGAGCGCCTTCAAATCGGCGTTCGATGCGTTGTCGCTGGCAGTTCCCACCACCCCGCCGACCGGCTTCCCGCAATACGCGGAGCAGCAAGGCTTCGTCACCAGTTCCAATCCAGTGACGAACTATTTCCTCGTTGCCGACGGCTCAGGCGGTGCATTCTCGGCGGGCGGCACGGGAACGAACCTCTATGTCGGCAGCAACCGGGTGTTCCTGTTCGCCACCGCCAACAGCGACATCATCATCGGCCGGATCGGCAGCGGCACCACCGCCGACCCGACCGGTGCAATTGCTCTGGTCATCGGGATCGAGGAGAACAAGACCGGCTCTACGGTCGACAGCGCTGACCTGTGGCTTACGCTTTACGCACCCATCACCCAGAACAGACTGAACCTGATCGATTCGGCCGACCAGCTCAATCTGGACGACCTGGTCTATCTCGGCGCGAACTACGAAACGACGACGCAGATCCCCTTCGAGAACTTCAGCGGGGTGCCCTCGGGCAACAACCTCTTCAATGTGATCTTCCCGAGCGACGGATCCAGTGCCGTCCAGCTGCTGGTGACCGGCTCGACAGGCGAGACGCTCAGCACCGTTAATGTGAGCACCACCGGGATCGGCGCCGGCTCGCAGCACATCGACGTTGGCGCGACGCTGCGCATCGACACGGTTCAGGGAATGGTCAAGAGCACGGTCGATTCCGCGCCCGAGGTGAACAACGCCAACAACATCGTCTATACTGACACCGCTGATCCGGGCACCGACCCGAGGGTCGAGATCGTCAAGGCCGATTTCGAAGTGACCCAGCTGAACCCCGGATCGACTCCGGAGCGGGTGACGATCCTGGTCTCCGCGTTCAACGCGGTCGGCGCGGCGCAGCAGGGCGCCTATCTCACCGATGCGATCGCCAGTGACGGAGTGCCGGTGACGATCGACGCGGCCGACGTCGTGGTGCTCAACGGTGCGGGGCAAGACATCACCTCGACCTTGCAGATCACGCAGCAGGGCGATTCAGTGGTCATCGCCGGCCTCGACGACGGCACCAGCGCCGACAAGACCGACGGCTACCAGGTGTTCTTCAGCACCGACGGCGTGCGCTTCGATCGCTTCCTGATCACCAACATGGATCCGGACGGAACGACGCTCGATGTAGGCAATATCCACGTGACCGCGGTCGAGGGCGGCACCGGCACCGAGTACAAGGAACTCGGCGACCGCATCATTTACCAGGACGATGGCCCCCAGATTGTCGGCACCGGCTCGGCCGCGCCGACGGTGCAGGCCGACGATTCCACGCTCAGCGTCAATCCCACCGGCGATTTCTCCGGCGTATTCGGAACCAAGGATTACGGGGCCGATGGAGCCGGTACGGACGCATACACCCTTGCCGTGAAGACCGCGAACGTGGCCAGCGGTCTGGTTGATACTGCCACCGGCCAGAATGTTCTGCTCAGCTACGATTCAGTCAACAATAAGGTGATCGGCAAGACCTCCGGCACGGGGCAGACCGTGTTCGAGATCTCGGTCAACGCGTCGGGAGTGGTCACGCTCGACCAGCAGCGCGCGATCAAGCATACCGACACCAACGACTTCAATTCCTCCGTCTCGATGACCACCGCCGACCTGGTCACGCTGACACTCAAGATCACCGATGGCGAAGCAGCCAACCACAACGACAGCGCGACCCAGACGGTGAATATCGCTGCGGATTTCATCTTCTACGACGATGGTCCCAAAATCGCCGTCTCTGCTGATGCGAATGCGCCCAATGACCTGGTGGTCAAGAATCTCACCACCAGCGCCGGTCAGGATTCGAGCTCCTATGGCCTGACCCCGGGGGCAGACGGGCTGAAGAGCTTCGAGATCCTAAATCCGGACGGCACCGGCGACTTCACATGGCAGTATTTCGACGTCGACGGCGTCAACGGAACCGAACACAACGAAATCAAGGGCTTCTACAAGGGTGTCGATCTCTACACGTTGGAGTTGCAGGACAACGGCTCCTACGTGTTCAAGATGATCGGGACCCTGCCGAGTTCGACCCTCAATCTCAGCACCGCCGAGATCAAGGCGGGCGCGCCTGATACCAATGCGATCCTGGTCGGCGCGATCGAGAACGACGACTATGTCCAGATCGCCGGCGGCGGGGGCGCGATCAACGAGAGCAACGGCTTCGTCGGCGTCAAGAACGGCAACCTGGATACCGGCGAATCGCTGACCTTCAAGCTCTACGATCAGAAGGACGGGACTTCGGCACCCGATCCGACGGCCGATACGCAATTGTCGTTCCAGGGCCTGGTAATCGGCAGCAAGTCGGCCCAGTCCTCGACCTATCACGTGGAAGCCAAGGCCGCGGCCGGCGGGACTGACTTCTCGGGCGACATCCCGGTCGGCAAGAACCAGCCGCTGATTTTTGATCCGGCCGGCGATCAGCTTTACACCGAGGTGACGATCACCAAGGTGAGCGGCCCCGCGCTCAAGATCGGGGTTGGCGATATCGACATCCTGATCCCGCCGAACGATGTCCAGCTTGGCTTCACCGTGCGCGAAACCGATGGCGACAGCGACTATGTCGATGCCAGCTTCACGGTCTCCATCGACGGCAACAACGACGGCGTGTTCAACGGCACCCTGGTGCTCTGACCGCGCCGCGGGCCAGTTCTTCCTCGCAGGAGGGAGGCCGGCCTTGCGTCGACTGACAGGGGCATGTCCGATGCGACAAGGGGCGAGTGACGATACTGACGGCTGGTTCGGCCTCGCCCGCTCGGGCGAGCTGCTGCACGCGCTGCCCGGCGGCCGGCAGGTGTTGGGCATGATCTTCGGGATGAGCGCGGCGCTCAACGTGCTGCTGCTGTCCGGCTCGATCTTCATGCTGATGGTCTATGATCAGGTGCTGCCGAGCCATTCGGTGCCGAGCCTGATCGGGCTGGTCGTGCTGCTAGTCGTCGCCTTCGCCTTCCAGGCAGGGCTCGAGCACCTGCGCCATCGCATTGCCGGGGCTTCTGGGGAAATGCTCGAACGCAGGCTGTCGGACAGGGTGTTCGGCCTGGTGCTGGAAGCCGAACTGGTGCGCGGCGGCCGCGATGCCGGCCAGCCGGTGCGCGACCTTGACCTGCTGCGCAGTTTCCTCGCCAGCCCCGCCCCGATGGCGATCCTAGACCTGCCGTGGATGCTGCTGTTCATGGGCGTGCTGTTCATGTTCCACTGGATCCTCGGGCTCGTCTGCCTGGTCGGCGCGGCGCTGGTGATCGGTCTCACCTTGTGGACCGACCGGATGACGACCGCGCAGGTCGAGGCCGGCACCCGCAGCGGCTCCGATCGCGCGGTGTTCCTCGAAGCCTGCCGCCGCAATGCCGAAGTGATCCGCGCGCTCGGCATGCGAGGTTCAATCGAAGGCGGCTGGCAGCGCCTTTCGCAAAGCTATGCCGAAGCGAACGACGCGGCCGGCGAACGGCTCTCCGCGATGCGCACCTTCAGCCGCACCTTCCGTATGCTGCTCCAATCGCTGATCCTCGCCACCGGTGCCGCGCTGGTGATCGAGGGCAAGGCATCCGGCGGGGTGATAATTGCGAGCTCGATCCTGTCCTCCCGCGCGCTCGGCCCGATCGACAGCGCGATCGCCAACTGGCGCACCCTCATCTCCGCGCGGCAGGCATGGAACCGGCTCGCCCCGCGCCTTGCCTCCAGTCCCAAGGGCATCGCCCGCACCGAGTTGCCCCGCCCGGGAAAGAGCTTTGCCGTAGAAGCGCTCAGCGCAGTCGTCCCTGGCACGCAAATCGTGCTATTCCATGATGTTACCCTCAACCTCGCTGCGGGCGAGGCGATCGCCATCGTTGGCGCCAGCGGCTCGGGAAAATCCTCACTGGTTCGCGCGCTGGTCGGCGTGCTCTCACCGATCCGCGGCGCGGCCCGGCTCGACGGGGCCGCGCTGGACCAGTGGGATCCGGACGCCGCCGGCCAGTTCATCGGCTATTTGCCGCAGGACGTCGAGTTGTTCGATGGGACCGTGGCGCAGAACATCGCCCGATTCGATCCCGAGGTGACGAGCGAGGAGGTCGTCGCCGCGGCCACCCAGGCGGGAGTGCATGAGCTGATAGTGCACATGCCGCAGGGCTATGACACCGTGATCGGCCCCGGCGGGCGAAACCTTTCGGCCGGGCAGCGCCAGCGCATTGCGCTAGCCCGCGCGCTACTGCGCGATCCGTTTCTCGTCGTGCTCGATGAGCCCAACTCGAACCTCGATGCGAGCGGCGACAATGCGCTCAATCATGCGATTGCGTCGGCCAAGGCACGCGGTGCGATCGTGATCATGGTCGCCCATCGCCCGAGCGCACTCGCCGAGATCGACAGGCTGCTCTGGCTAGACAGCGGCGTCGTTCGGGCCTGCGGGCCCAAGGCCGAAGTGCTCCCGCGCCTCACCGGAGCAATACCGCCAGTTCGCACCACAACGCCTGAGCCCTCGAAGATCCGAACAAGCAGGAAGATCTCGGCATGAAAAGCGTGCTGTCCGTTCCAGGCACCGCGCCTGTGCATCACGAATACGTACTCCGCCGCTCCCTGCACAAATCCAGGCTCCTGCTCGGCGCGCTGGTCCTCGGCCTGGCCCTGCCGATGGCGGTGATCCCGATCTCGGGAGCCGTCATCGCCAGTGGCGAGGTGTCCGTCGCCAGCAAGGTCAAGAAGATCGCCCATCCGCGCGGCGGGGTGATCGCCGAAATCCCGGTCAGCAACGGCACGCGGGTAAAGGCCGGCCAGCTCCTCATGCGGCTCGATACCAACGTCTCCGCCGCCAGCGCCGAGATGACCGTGGAGTCCATCGACCAGCTGCGCGCCCGCGAAGCGCGCCTCAGGGCTGAGCGCGATGCCCTGCCCGGGATCGACTTCCCGGCCGATCTCCTCGCCCGCCAGGCCGAACCGCTGGTCGCCCAGGCGATCGGCGAGGAACGCCGCATCTTCGCGCTCGACCGGCAGACCGTCGCCGGGCAGGTCGCCGCGATCCAGGCCCAGATCGCCCAGGCCGGCAAGGCCGCGGGCAATTACCGCGTCCAGGCCGACGTCTATCGCCAACAGGCCGATCTCATCGCCGAGGAACGCCGCGCCAATGATGAGCTGTGGGAGAAGCGCTACACCACGCTCCAGCGCCGCAACGAACTGGCCCGCGCCGCGGTCGGCCTCGGCGGCTCGGTCGCCTCGGCCGAGGCCCAGGCCTCGCAGCTCGGCTCGAAGGTCGCCGAACTGCGCCAGCAGATGATCGTGATCGCCCAGGATTCGCGCGCCCGCGCCGGGGCCGAGCTGGCCCAGGTCCAGTCCAAGCTGATCGAACTCAAGCAGAACAACGTCGTCGCCCAGGACGCCAACGAGCGCAACCTGATCCGCGCGCCCTATGCCGGCGTGGTCGACAAGCTGGCCTTCACCACCATCGGCGGGGTCATCCCGGCCGGAGAGACGATCATGGAGATCGTGCCCGACAAGGATCCCTACGTGGTCACCGCCCGCGTCAGCCCGGCCGATGTGGATGAGTTGACCACCGGGCAGAAGGTGTTGATCCGCTTCTCCGCGTTCAACTCGCGCACCACGCCCGAACTGGAAGGCCGCCTCACCAGGATCGGGGCTGACCGCACGGTCGACCAGCAGCGCGGCATGGCCTTCTACACCGTCGAGGCCGAGGTCCTGCCCGGCGAGCTCGCCAAGCTTGGCGAACTCAAGCTGCGCCCCGGCATGCCCGCCGAAGCCTTCATCCAGACCGGCTCGCGGACCATGCTCTCCTACCTGTTCAAGCCCCTGTCGGACCAGTTCGCCCGCGCATTCCGCTGAACCTCGAGAAGTCGATCAATCACGTGCTACGTCCCGGATGCATGCTCAATCGGCGGCTTTCCGGAACGAACCCCGGAAAGCTGCCATTCGCGGCCGAGCAAGGCAGTGTCGGCGTAAGCAGGACGGGGTAGCACCCGCGAGCCGGCGTCGGCGCTCACACACAGCCGCTGGCGGGCAGATTACGACCGCGACATCAGCCAATCTTTGGCAAAACTTCATTTGCTTTCAATCGGAAAAAGGCAGGAATTCTGAGGTCCAGGCACAAGACGTGCCGTGCCCGGAGTAGCAGCGGGCGTGCCCGCATAAGCACCGTCAATGAGCCCCACCAGTTCACGCGCGGCTGCTTACATCTAGTCACAAGGAAGCCGACCCATGACAGAAAGCAACATGAACAAGCGCGGATTGCCACAAGGGACCTCGCGCGCACTGGCTCGAACTGCGGTTCTGACGACGGGCCTGGCCCTGTGTGTAACTTCTGCCGGCGCCACCCCTCCGTCGGGATTCTATCCGACGGGAGTTGCTCTAGGCAGCTATAGCCAAATCGATGTTTCACCCTCCGACCGCACAGGGGCATGGCGGCTTCTCGCCAAGGCTGACGATCCCACCGATATTGGCGTCGACGACGTGGTGCTGGACGCGGGCGGTTCGACCGGATGGCATTCTCATGATGGGGCTGTGTTTGAAACGGTCAAATCAGGTTCGATCAAGGTTTATCACGCGGCCGATTGTTCATTTACGACCTACACTGTTGGGCAAAGTTATTACGCTGCTGCGCACGAGGTCCACGACGTTCGTTCCAGCAGCGGCGGGGAATTTGTTGCTGTGCAGATCCGCCCCCACGGGGCACCTCCGGTGGAGGACCAGCCCGCGCCCCGTAAGTGCAATTGAGGGCGAGCGCCTGGCGGGCGGCATGTCCGCCCGCCAACTCAGCACTAGGCATAGGCAAGGCTCGGGACGCGGTGCATACTGACATTGACCGGTGACGGGCGACCTGTTCCTCGAGGGCATGACATGTCGGAGACTGACTCCGAGCGTTGGCTGGTAGATGACCTGACCATTGACGTTGGCAGTCTCACCGTGTTGCGAGACGGCGCGGCGATACCACTTCCGCATCTGTCGTTTGCATTTCTCTTGGCGCTCGTTCGGGCCGCGCCGAACGTGGCTTCGATCGACGCGCTGATGGCACAGGTCTGGAAAGGCATATTCGTCAACAACGAGACGGTGACACAGCGCGCCAAGCTCCTGCGTGACGCGCTTCAGGACGACCACAGGTCTCCCCGCTACTTTACCGTCCGTAGGGGCTCTGGCTACCAACTCCTGCCCACTCCGGTGCGCTTGGATGGGGGGGTGCCACCTGCTGGGCCGCCGGCCAGGCTCCGTAACCGGAGCCTGGCGGCAATTGCGTTCGGCCTGCTCGCACTAACCGGTGTGGCTGCGGTGCAATTTCGGCCAGATCGCCGGGAGACCTCCGCTGAACATTCGCCGAGAATTGCGGTGCTGCCCTTTGACAATTTGAGCAGCGATCCATCCGACGCCTACATCGCCCGCGGCATTTCCGAGATGGTGTTGAGCCGGCTGGCGGCGACGCGAGGTCTCACCGTAATCGCGCGCGACTCAGCCCTCATTGGGTCTGCTTCACGGCTTTCTCCGCAAGACGCCGGCAAGGAATTGCAGACGGACTACCTGATCAGGGGCAGCGTTCAACGGAATGGCGGCACGCTTCGGGTCATCAGCTTCGTGGAAGATACGCGATCTGGAACGCGGCGGTGGTCGGAGAACTTCGACTGGCCTGTTAATCGCGTCTACGCCCTACAGGATCGGATTGCCGACAGGATAGCAGCGTCGTTTCGCACCCAGAACGACAGCGATGGCGTAGAAGCTTCGGCATCGGCCATGACGCATAATGCAGATGCCTATCTCGCCTACCTCAAAGGCAAGTCGCTCCTCGGCCGGTTCACCATCGCGGAAACCGAGGCAGCAGCCGAGCAGTTCGAGCGCGCTGTACGGTATGATCCGTCATTCGCACCGGCACTCGTCGCGTTGTTTGACTCGCGCATGCAGGCCGCTGACTTGCGCCGCGACGACCTGGAAGCCATTCGCGCACGCTACCAGCCGTTGCTGGATCGCGCATTGCAACTCGCCCCCAATTCCGGTGAAGCTCTGTTTGCCAAGGCGATGTGGAGCAATCTGCCACGCGAAGGAAAAGCCGAATTGTTTCGGCACGCCGCCGCGCTCGAGCCAAACAATAGCCGCGGACTGATCGCCTATGCCCAGTTCCTCGGCGGGGGCTCAAACGGTGGCGCCTACGACGGCATCGGAGACGGGACGGTCACGCGTGACGGCGAGAATGGCACGGAACGCAAGCGGCTGCTCGACCACGTGCTGGCTATCGACCCTCTCAATCCGCGGGCACGGTTCATCGCCATCATGCAAAGGCTGGGCGAATTGACGCCAAGCCAAGTCGAGGAGGAGCAGCGCAAGGCCCTGGATCTCGATCCGGACAATTACCCGTTGGCCAACCGCTATGCCGCGCGCCTGTGGATGTTTCATGGCGAAACTGCGGAGGCTATCGTCCGAATGGAACGGGTCATCGCCACAGACCCGCAGAACCCCTGGGGCCCTCACATCATCACGGCCTTCTATCTGGATGCCAACGATCCGGTGGCCGCGTGGGCGGCCGCGCAGTCGACGCCGACGTCGCGCGAGTCCTCCCGAACGATCCTTGCCCAGTATCGCGGGGATTGGCGCGCGGCCGGACAGGCGGCGCTTGGTCCGCGCGGCTTCCTGTTCAATCGGTATCAAACGTGGCTATGGCCCGAGACGGTCCGCGACTACGCCTTGCAGACCAAGCAATACCAGCTTGGCGCGGAGCTGATCGCGTCCCGCTACGGCTTCGACCTGCGCAACCCCCGCACCACCAGTTTGCCCCATACCACGGCGGCACCCGCGCTCGGCCACCTCTTGCTGGCAGCGGGTAACCGCGCGGCGGGAGAGCGATTGCTGGCTCAGACCGTGCAGTGGATCGATGATCATCCGCGCTATGGCTTGTCCGGCCTCGCGCGGGTGCGGGCGGAAGCCTTGATGCTGCTGGGGCAGCGGTCGCAGGCATTAAGCGACCTCAAGGCAGCGATCGATACGGCTCATGACATCCGCCACTGGTGGTATCTGGTCGATCGAGATCCGGTGTGGGCAGCTGTCCACGACGATCCACGGTTCCGCGAGATCGTCGCGCATTGCCGCGCTGCGGCCCAGGTGCAACGCGAGAAGCTTGATGTCCTGCGTCGCGCGGGCGTTGTGCCCCAGAGGCCTCCGCTTGGAAGGGCCTGACATGGCCCTCACCACTATTCGCCGCGCGGTCAGATCACCTTGGTCCCACTGCGCCCTGCTGCTGGCTACGGCTGTGCCAGTGCAGGCGAAGGAGGCCACTCACGAGGAAATCGTAGTCACAGCGCGCCGGTATGCCGAACAGTTGCACGATGTCCCTCTGGCGGTCGAAGTCGTGCCAGGAACCGCAATTAGGTCAGGCGGCATCGCCGATCTGCAGTCGCTTGCCGCTCATCTGCCTGGTCTGTCATTTGAAGCGGCCTGGGGCGGGTTTAATTCCTTCCCGGTCCTGCGGGGCCAAAGTCAGCCAAGCATCGCCGGGGACAATGTCGGCATGTTCGTCGATGGGGTCTACCAGGCGAGCCGCGATGCGCTGGATGTCGAGCCGCTCGACCTCGACCGGATCGAAGTGGTGGAAGGGCCACAAAGCGCGCATTTCGGCCACAGCACCTTCGCCGGATTGATCAGCTATGTCCCCGCACCGCCCACTGAGGCGCCGCTCATACTGGGCTCTGCCGATGCGGGCACCGATGGGCTCTACGGTCTGAGCGGGACCTTAAGCGGACCACTTGATCACTTATTCGAGGGCCGACTGGCGGCAAGTTGGCGGCAGGCCAACGGCACCTGGACCAATTCCGCCGCGCCCGGCCAACAGCTTGGCAACACGCGGCGGTTGGCGATTGCTGGCACCCTGGCAACCCGAGATGGCAGCGGGCCACTCAGTGTGCGGCTATCGGCCCGCCTTGGCGAAAACCGCATGAGCCAGCCGGCGTTTTTCGCCCTCGACTTCCGCTCCAACAATTGCGGCAGTCGCGACCCGCTCGCCGGCGCGTGGAGTTACTATTGTGGAGAGGCGCCGCTTCCCGTCACCGTTGCCCTGTCGCCGCGCTTGCCTGACAGCCGCTCGCACACGGGACAGGTCGCCTTGCATCTCGCGCTCGATCTGGGAGCCGTCGAATTGCAGTCGGACACGAGCCTGTACCACGCTCGGTCTGACTCGATCCGCGACCTTGATGGCAGTGCCGAAGGCGATCTTTACGGGGTGTGCGTGCAGGGCAAGAGCTGCAGCGGCATCGGCAGTCTGACCACCCCCGTCGCTCGTCTGCAGCGCGTCAACATCGTCCTCGACCGGGCGCTGTCGGCACGCGAAGTCGCGCAGGAAGTGCGGGTCAGAAGCACCGGTAAGGGCTTTCTGGTATGGGAAGTGGGCGCCACGCTATTCTGGACCCGAACCCGGACGGCGCTGGCCTTCGGCGGGGAACGCGGTGCGTTGGCGGCCAACGAACGGTTCGCCGCGCCTGTTCTGACCGACCTCCAACGGGTCGGCGCTCCCGCAGCGATCAATGCGGCATTGGTGAACGACCCTGATCTCTCGCAGGTACCGTTCAGCGATAGTACCGAACGCCGGCGCACCATTGCCGCGTTCGTCGTCGCAGATGTTCGCGTTCGGCGAAATCTCGGTCTGCGCGGCGAACTCCGCTCGACCTGGGAGCGGCTGGAACTGGACAGCCGTCTCGCCAACTTCCTGCCGAGCTTCGGGGCCAGTCTCGGGCCGCGGTACTTCCGCGATGTCACCCCCCGCATCAGCCTCGACTGGCGGCCGGATGCCAGTTGGCTAGCCTACGTTTCCTACGCCAAGGGCTCGCGATCGGGCGGGTTCAACGCGTTCCCGCAATTGCGCCTCGACGAACAGACCTATGCGCCCGAGACCAACTGGACGGCCGAACTGGGGCTAAAGTATGCCGGATCCGGGGTGCTGCGCTCGGCGCAGATCGCAGCCTACGACATCAACTGGCGCAATACGCAAATCCAGGGGCTGTCGACGACACCGGGTGTTTCCGCGCTGATCATCCGCAACACCATCGGCATACATACGCGCGGCTTCGAAATTGCGGCCACACTCGCGCCGACTGGCTGGCTGGGTGTCGATCTCGCCTGGAGCCGTGCCGATCCCCGGTTCAAGTCCGGCAGCGAAGATCCGGGCAGCAGCGGGTTTTGTGGGCTCACCACCACCAATGCATCATCGTCGTTCTGCACGATCCGTCCCAGTACGATCAACCCGAGCCAACTTGTCCCCGATGTGTCGGGCAACCTTCTCGCCCGCGCGGCAACGAGCCAATGGGCTATCGCCGCCGTGGTGGCGCCGCAGACAGGTGCGCTGCGCGGCTTGCGGCTGCGTATTGAGGCTACCCACCAGGGCAACGTCTTCGAGCGCCAGATCGACGGGCTCTACTACGGCGTCCGGACCCTAATCGGCGCGCGCTTGAGCGTGCCAGTCGGCAGGGCAGAGATAGAATTTTGGGGCACTAACCTCGGCGACGAACGGTATGCCCGCGTGGCCGCCCCGCGCCAGCCGACTTTTTATACAGGACTTCCCCGGCCAGTTGACCTCATTCTGGCCGATCGGCGCCGCATCGGCGTGACGGTTCGCTTCCACAGCTGACCCCCGCCCTCGCGGAAATTTCGGCGCAGCTTTGGCCAGTCTTCACAGTCGCTTCACCGCACTTGCCCGCGCCTCGTCGTATGTTCGTCCTCCACGGCGGAGATGCCGCGAGTTGCAGATCGTCAGGAGCGGACCCATGCTGAACATCGCTAAAATTCAACTCGGGACAGTGCGCAGGGGCTTACCGGCTGTATCGCTGGTGGCGGCCGGGTGCACCTTGCTCTCCGCCTGTGGCGGAGGCGACGGGGGAGCCGACGTCGCCTCGCTGCCCCCACCGCCGCCGCCCGTCACATCCCCAGCCGCCGTCACGGCTGTGTCCATGTCAGCTGACACGGTGGTCATTCCGTCACCGGCGACAGACCCCGGCACCAAGGCTGCGATCGCGTTGATCGAGCACGGCGGCTCGGCTCCTTCGCTCCGCCTTGCTGGGCCAACGGACGTCCGGATCACCAATTACCAGGTGGTGCCAAACTTTGTTAACTACACCATTGCCTTTTCCACGGCCGACCTGCCTGGCGGGATAACTTCTCTGACCGAGAGCATGGAAGATGCCACCGATCAGTTTCGCCTATGGTTTGGCGACAGGACCACGGTGACGACCCACTATTCAGATGGGACAAACACGGTGGCCGTCCACGAGCGCGCCTCGGATCTGAGCACGACAAACTCTCAAACCGTTGGCACCAATCAACATCTGGTGGACCAGCTGTTCTACAGCACCGGACTATCGCATGTTGCGTTGGGCGAATGGATGTGGGCAACGTACAATGCCGATGGCAATCGCAGCGAGCCGGCGAGAATCTACTTCGTCAACGGAGATCGCACCCCGGCCATAGACATCCCGACGAGCGGCACCGCGACGTATTCGGGCGCGTCGCTCGGCTACGACACCGAAAACATCGAGTCGAACTTGCCAGGCTATTCCACTCCCGTTCGGGTCGCATTGACTGCGGATTTCGGTCAGAGCGCGATCTCGGCTCAGCTCAATCGCGAATCCGAATTCCAGGGCGATGCAGTAGGTGGGTACACGAGCGTGGGCGCGCTCGATGTGCACGGGGCGGGCAAGATCAACGCCCCGGGCGATTTCACCATCCCGTTGTCCGGAACCTATGGCTATCCGGGTGACGTAAGCGGTTCGATATCGGCCAGCGTCGCCGCGACAGGTTCGCTCAGCGGCGCGTTTTTCGGGCCGCGGGCGGAGCAGGTTGGCGGCGTGTTTTCCATCGGCGACACCTTGGGTCATTCGCTGGTCAACGACGCCTTCGTCGCAGTGAAGAATTGACTCCGGTCGGAGCGCTGGGCGGTGCGCTGGATGGCACCTGTGATACTCGCGCCTGCTGCGGCGTTATGCGTGCCGGCCGGCGCTGCAGCGCCGCCGCTGCAACGTGAGGTGCGTCTCGAGCATCTCAGCGCGCGCGAAGTGCTTGCCGTCGCGGCAACATGGATTGAGGCAGGACGGTACGACGAGGCACAAGCGCTGCTGGACCGGCTCACTACCGATGGCATCGATGATGCGGAGCTCCATTTCCTCAGTGGCAAGATCGCGCTCGCGAGGAAGGACTACCCTCGCGCGGAGCGTCAGTTCCGCACGATCCTGACGCGTGAACCCAATCTGGTTCGGGTAAGACTGGAACTCGCCCGCACCTTGTTCATGATGAAGAGCGACGAGCAGGCTGATTATCATTTTCGTCTGGCTACCGCGGCACAGCCTCCGGCCGCGGTGCTTGCCAACATCGCCCGTTTCCGCGCAGCCATCCGTGAGCGTCGCGCGTGGCGTATCAATGTCACGCTGGCGATTGCACCGGATTCCAACATCAATGCGGCAACGGGCCGGGAAAACGTCGACATCCTGGGTCTGCCGTTCAAGCTGAACCCGGATGCGCGGGCGCATTCGGGGACCGGCATGATTGTCGGCGGCGACGCGTCTCTGCGCTTGGCACGAAACAACCCAGTAGGACTCTATCTGGCCGCCTATGGCCGAGTGACCAACTATCAAAGATCAGAGTTCGACGATGTGTACCTGGGGGGCGAAATCGGCCCCGAGATCCGGCTGGACGGGGGCCATCTGCGCGCAACGGCCACGGTGTTCCACCGGTGGTACGGAGGGCGGGCGCTCAACACCAGCGTCGGAGGCAAGCTCGAATTCGACCGGATCTACCACGGCAAGACCGCGGTGGATGCCTCTTTGGCCCTGCGCCACGACGATTACGTCGGGCGGGAAGATGTGGACGGCTGGGTTATCGAGGCGGCTCTGAGCGCCAACCGCGCGCTGTCCCCTTCCCTCGCGGGGTTCGGCTACGCAACAGTCACGCGAAGCGCGGCGCGTGATCCCGGCTACGCCTATTGGGGCGGGCGCGTCGGGGGCGGCGTGTTGAAAGAAATTTTCTGGGGCCTTCGCCCCCAGCTTGCGGTGGAGGTGGGCGGGCAAGTTAACGACGGACCGATGTCGTTGTTTGGCAGATTGCGCCGCGATTGGAGCATCAAAGCCTCCGCGAGCATCTACAAGCGCGATTGGCGGATCGCCGGCTTCGCGCCATCGCTGCGCGTGAGTTATATCCGCAATTTTTCGACCATCCCCCTCTACGACCAGCGGCGCCTTCGTGCCGAACTCGGGATCACCAAAGCTTTTTAGGGCTACCTCCGATCCTAATCTGACGCCTGAAATGCAAAAAGCCGACACCGAAGGGCCGGTGATAGCGCTGGTCGCAGGCCTGTCCGCCTATGATGTGCAATCGAAAAACCATTTATCTTCCCTTGAAAATACTTTGAGGGACACGATATTAGAGAGATCGGCGGACTATCCCATGTAGGCACCGCCGGCTGAGAGACCGTCGCGCTCCCGCTTACACCGGGAGTTTGTCATGGATCTCAACCTTCAGTACTTCAAGCATCAGCTGTCGTTGCTGCAGGCAGCAGAAACGCCGAGCCGCCTCAGGCGCACGCTGCATCTCGCTGCTGCCGGCTCGGCAGCTAACCGGATTCGAAATTTCCAACTTGCCGCGGGAGCGCCGGCCGCCACGGGATGGATGGCCAGCATGGAAAACTGCGACCATTTCGCCATTAGCCCGTGGAGTTGTTCGTGATGATCATACCCGAAGGAGCCACTCCCCGCGCCAATCGCAATGCCCGCAACTGGTCCCGTCGAAGCTCGCCATTTCCGGCTGAAACCATGAAGAGCCAGGGGCTGCTAATCAGGCTGGTCTACGCGCAATTCGGCGACCGGGACAAATCCATTCTGTTTCTGAATTCTCATCACGCCGGCCTCGGCGCAAAGCCGCTCAACCTGGCTGCGGAAAGTGCGGCAGGGTACGAGGCGGTGCGGTGCGAGGTCCGACGCTTGGGTGCTCTGGCAGAAAACACGGCGCCATGAGCCGGGCGATAAACCTGGCTCTCCCCTTGGCGGAAGTTCGCAATCTGTGCGCACGATGGGGCATCTCGGTCAGCGCAATCGAGCCACTCCCCCAGGGCGGGACCCACGTGGTATGCACGAGTGGCGAGGGTGCGGATGAAATCCGCTTGACGCTTGGCGACCATGTCATCACCCGGCGCGTCAGCCGGTTCCCGTTCTACCGTGGCTGATACCGACCGGGCCGGCAGGGCCGAACGGGGCCGCGTCGAGGAATCCGCCCGGTCAACCATCGATCGCCCCCGCCAGCATGGCGCCGACGATGCCGCCTTGCTGCGGCACCTGCGGCAAGTCCGTCGCCAGCATCGGGACCGTGTGGGATCGGAGCCCCAAGCCGTGCTGACTCCAGGTCAGCGTATCGCCGACTTTGTTGCGGCAACAATGGGCTCGTGGCGCTTCATCATTATCCAGACGACGATCCTCATCTTCTGGATCGCTCTCAATGTGACCGCTTATGTCGAGCGCTGGGATCCCTATCCATTCATCCTGCTGAACCTGGCTCTGTCGTTCCAGGCAGCCTATGCGGCGCCGTTCATCATGATGAGCCAGAACCGGCAGCAGGACGTGGACCGCGTCGAGGCCGCGGCGGACTATCAGATCAACATCAAGGCCGAGCTGGAGATCGAGCTGCTTCACCAGAAGCTCGATGAACTGCGGGAACGGGAAGTGCTCGCTCTCACTGAAGCCGTGAAGGCCCTGTCCGATTTGCTACACGCCCGAGATGAAGATCCAGCCCGCAAAGTGTGAACGACTGCTCTACTTATTTGCATCCGTGATCTGCACAATTTCCTTAGGTTGATAGCAACTTAAATGGTAGGCGAAGGTCTCGACCGGGTGCATGCCACGCACCCGGGCCCGCGAGTACCGGGGAACGGCTTTCGCACTGCGAGCCTCCGGCCTCCTAAGGCACCAGCCATGACGTCTCGCGCTCCACTCCCGCCCTCTGCAGCGAGCAGCCTGGGCATCGCCCTTGTCCTGTCTTCGCCCACCCCGCTTCTGCTGCTGGACAGGGACTTGCAGGTTCATGCTGCGAGCAGCTCGTTCTGCCGTGCATTTTCGCTCGCACTGGCCGCAACCGTCGGCAGCTCGCTGTTCGATCTTGGTGGCGGCGAATGGAATGTGCCGGAGCTGCGTTCGTTGCTTGAATCCACCGCCGCGGAAGGGACCCGGGTAGATGCCTACGAGATGGACCTCGTACGTCCCGGACAAGGTATTCGGAACCTTGTCCTGAGCGCCCATGTGCTGGATCTGCCTGCCAGCGAACGCCGCTGTGTGGTCCTGGCGATATTCGATGCGACCGAGGCCCGGGCGGCAGAGCGGCTGAAGAACGAACTGATCCGCGACAAGGAATTGTTGCTTCAGGAGCAGCAGCACAGGGTGGCGAACAGCCTGCAGATCATCGCCAGCATCCTCATGCAAAGCGCGCGCTCGGTCCAATCGGAAGAATCCCGCTCTCACCTGCGCAATGCGCACGACCGGGTGATGTCTATCGCCACGCTCCAACGCCAACTGGCGCTGAGTACATCCAGCGAGGTCGCGATCGGGCCCTATTTTACCGACCTGTGCCACAGCATCGCAGCCTCGATGATCGTCGATCCGGACGTGATCCGCCTCACGGTTCACGTCGACGCCACGGTCACCAGCGCCGATGTTTCCGTCAGCCTCGGACTCATTGTCACGGAACTGGTCATCAACTCCCTGAAACATGCCTTTCCCGAGAACCGGGCTGGCGGCGCCATCGCCGTGGAGTTTCGCTCCGCAGCGGCCGGCTGGACGCTGACGGTAAGCGACAACGGCGTCGGGATTTCAGGCGGGCCAGCCCCCGTCAAAGCGGGACTCGGCACGGGCATCGTCAGTGCCCTGGCGGGTAAGCTGCAGGCCCAGGTGCATATGTCCGACAATCGGCCCGGGACCACGGTGACCGTGATCAACGCGGGTGGCCGGGACACCTCGGGAGCGTTCGGCACGGAACAAGCCGCTCGCTGAGGGATACAAATAACCCGTGCCCGGAAAATTGGGCCGGTCCGCGGTGCACGATTTTCCGGGCCAGACCAGATATCGAGAAAGCCCATGCCCCTGGCCTGTATGGCCCCTGCGCCACACCCCCTCATTCTCTATGTCGAGGATGAAATTCTCATCCAAGCCATGGTACTGACGGCTTTTGAACATACCCGATTTGCGATGGTGACGGCGATCAGCGCCGCCCAAGCGCTGGAAATGCTGGCCGACCCGGCGTCGGGCATCGACGGGCTGATCACCGACATCAACCTCAACTCTCGGCTGAACGGCTGGGATGTCGCGCGCGCGGGACGGGCGAACAACAGCACCCTGCCGGTGATCTACGTGAGCGGCGCGAGCGGTCACGAATGGACCGTGCAAGGCGTGTCGGGGAGTGAAATGGTTATCAAGCCATTTGCGGCATCCTTCCTCGTGGAAGCGATGGATCGTTGTTTCCCAACGGATGAATATTGTAATTCTAAAATATTGTGATGCGTTTTTTCGTTGACTTAAAAGTCAATTCCGGACCGATATTTTTATATTAAAAATAATTTCTCGAATTAAATGTAGTCATGGAACTATTTTGTGTAATAACCGTTATCGCTTCATGAAACCAGCATCCGCGGTTTCTGGAGCATTTTCCCCATGCATAGACATATTCTCGCGGCCAGCGTTGCCGTGGCCGCACTCGTTCCCTCCGTCGCCCTTGCCCAGGACAGTTGCGAGCGCCAGCGCTCCACCCAGGTCGTCGGCACAGTCGCCGGCGCGGGGGCCGGTGCGGTCCTTGGCAATGTTGTCGCCGGCCGGGGCGACAAGCTCCTCGGCACGGCGATCGGAGCCGGTCTCGGCGGTGTGATCGGCAATCAGGTGGCCAGGCCCGACCAGGACTGCCGCCACGCGCTGGGCTTCTACGACCAGCAGAACCGCTGGCATTCGACCGCTGTCGCAGCTGCCGATGCCCGCGGATATTACGACCGCGACGGGCACTGGATCGACGGCACGCCCGACGGCTATTATGACGAGGGCAACCGCTGGGTCGCCCGCAGTGGGTCGGGCGGCGCATACGTGCGCGGCAGTTGGGTGCCGGCCTCGGCCAATGGCTATTACGACCGTGACGGCCAGTGGGTCGCCGGATCGGCCGACGGACACCGTGACGATGGCGGCCGCTGGATCGCGGCTGTCAGCCGCAGCGGCCCCGACGGCCGCGGCATGTCCTACGGGTCCTACGATCAGGACGGGCGCTGGCACGCGAACGCCGATGAGACTCGTCGTTCGACCGGCTACTACGATCGCAACAACACCTGGGTGATCGGCGCCCCGAACGGTCAGTATGACACTCGCGGCAACTGGATCCCCGGCCGCGACGATGGAACGCCGAGCGGCAGTTACGACAGCCAGAACCGCTGGATACCCTCATCCTCGGCCGGCTACTACGACAACAACGGCCAATGGATCGCCGGCAGCACGAGCGGCTACTATGACCAGCGGGGGCAATGGGTAGCCGGAGTGACGACGGGCCGGTATGACGAGCGCGGTCGCTGGATCGCCGGTGAAGCAGCGGGTCATCGCGATGACCGTGGCAACTGGATCGCCGATCCGCAGCCCGGCTACTACGGAGCCGACCGACGTTGGCACGCCGGTCCTGCAATGGGCTATTACGATGCACGCGGGCGCTGGATTGCCTCGGACCAGGCAAGGTCCTCGGCCCAGCCTGGACCAATGCTCGACCAGATCATGCGGCTCGAAGACTACGCCCGTTCGCCCAACGGCAGGAGCGCGGTCGGCCGTGGCAATACCAAGGCGGCCCTTCGTGAACTGAACGCCATCCGCAAGAGCGAAAGTCGCTTACGGCGTGACCGCGACGGAAACCTGTCAATCGGAGATGAAGCGATGCTGCAGCTACGGGTTGATCGGGTCCGCAGCCGCCTTGGAATGGGATCATCGCAATGAGCGCGGCGGTGCGGGATCCCGCTGATCGCGGGGGGATCTCCCGGAATCGGCGGCCGACAGCGGGGGCGAACCGCCGCCGGGCCGCTGCGGCCCAGATCGACCGGTGGGAAAACGAAGAAGGGACTGTGGGCCTGTCCAGCCGGGATCAACCAGGGCTCCGTCGCACCCATTGGGGCCCCGTGTTTAACGGGCCTCGACGGTTTTCTCCAAGTGGAACTGCGTCGACCGCGACTGGCTTTATCCTTTCTCAAGCTCACGCACAGACGGGGACTTGGCGATTAGAAGGGTTTTGTTGATGGATACGAACCTCGTGATGATATTTACACTCATAATGGCCGCTGGCGGCTTTAGCCTCATCGCCGTTCGCAGCCGCAAGTCGATCAAAGCCGCGGCACGGCGGCCATGAAACCGTCGGCCTGACCTGTCCGGCCCCAGAGCGCGGCGACAAAAGAGATCATCCGCGGAAAATCGATTCGGGCCGTCCAGTGGCGCCCGACCTGACGCGAGATCCGCCCTCGGAGTTACCATGTGCTTGCTGAAACGAAAAAGGCCGACCCCGAGGGGCCGGCCTGTTTTCCCAAGTCCTTGTTTCCCC
>Ga0070669_100000966_pt1 | contig 20987 bp, 19 predicted proteins | sample KBSS53metaG_FD_64680 | JGI IMG/M metagenome (GOLD analysis project Ga0070669, IMG submission 64680) | Switchgrass rhizosphere microbial communities from Kellogg Biological Station, Michigan, USA - KBS S5-3 metaG | ecosystem: Host-associated > Plants > Roots > Rhizosphere > Soil ...
GAGCGGTTCGGCGCGCCGACGCGGCCCATCTGCGAGGAGACGTTGACGATCGCGCCGCCGCAGCGCGCGTCAAGCATCCGCCGCGCGACCGCCTGCGCCATCAGGAACGTCCCGCGCACGTTGACGGCGAGCAGCAGGTCGAGGTGGGACTCCGGCACCTCGACGAACGGCTCGGGGACGTTCGTGCCCGCGCTGTTGACGAGGATGTCCACCGCGCCGGCCTCGGCCACCGTGCGGGCGACGTCGGCCGCGTCGGTCACGTCACACGGCAGCGGCGTCGCGCTCCCACCCGCGGCCGCGATCTCGTTCGCGAGCTGCTCGAGCTCCGGCCGCGTGCGGCTGACAAGCGCAACGCGCGCACCAGCCGCCGCCACGGCCAGCGCGCACGCGCGCCCGATCCCCCGACCCGCGCCGGTGATGAGCGCGGTCCGGCCGTCGAGGCGAAGGCCCTCACTCACGCGTCGGCTCCCGCTGCGTCTCGAGCTGGTCCGCCGCGCGCGTCGCGGCCTCCGCGGCCGCAGCGGCAGCGGTGGCGTAGATGCGCGCGTCGGAGGAGTACAGGAGCATCCGGGGACGCACGCCCGCCCGCTCTGCGAGCTGGGCCGCGCCGTCGCCCGCCGCGAGACCGAGCGCCACGCCGGCGGCGGCCACCGCTTCCCCGACCGTCCGCAGTGCGTCCGTCAACGCGGGAGCCGCGAGGTCGAGCGCAACGCCGAGCTCGACCGACAGGTCGGCGCAGCCGACGACGACGACATCGACACCGTCGACGGCCGCGATCTCATGACACGCCTCGACCCCGGCGGCGGTCTCTACCTGGACGACGCAGGCGGGCCGTTCGCCCAGCGCGTGCTCTCCCGTGCGCTGACCGAAGCCGTTCACGCGCCGCGGCGCGTAGCCGCGCGCTCCGCCGGGTGGGAGGTGCAGGCGCCGCACGAGCGCGGCGGCCTGCGCGGCCGACTCGACGCGCGGCGCGACGATCCCATCGGCGCCAAAGTCCACGACGGCTTGCAGCAGCTCACTGCCGCTCGAAGGCACGCGCACGAGCGCGTGCGTCCCCGCGCCCTGCACGGCGGCGATCAGGCCGGCGACGTCGCGCGGCGAGAGCAGGCTGTGCTCGAGGTCGATCCAGACGAAGTCGAACACCCGCGCAGTCAGCTCCGCGAGTGCGACGTCGGCGAACGAGACGATCGTGCCGGTACGCGGACGCTGCGCGTCCAGCGCCTGCATCAGCGCTGTCGACCGACTCGTGTCGTCTGCCTGGATCCTCACGCTTGCCTTCTCTCCCGGAATGAGCTTTAGTCATTATATGACTGCCGCAAAATCGACGCCTCGCCTCGCCCACCAGGGAAACGACGAGCTCGGCGAGGGGCCGGTGTGGGATACCCGCGCCGAGGTGCTGCTACGGGTTGACATCGGCGCGGGACGCGCGCTCGCATGGGATCCCGCAAGCGATGCCTCGCACGCGCTCGCGCGCGGCCCGGAGGTGAGCGCCGTGCTGCCGCGCTCCGCGGGCGGCTGGGTGCTCGCCGCTGGGCACGACCTGCTGCTGCTCGACACGATCGGTGCGCCGACCGCCCTGCTCGCGACGCTCCCCGGCGAGTCCGTCGACAACCGCCTCAACGACTGCGCCTGCGATCCGCAGGGGCGGCTGTGGGCGGGGACGATGTCGAGGGAGTACGCGCCCGGGACCGCGGCGCTCTACCGCGTGGACGCGGACAAGCGGGTCGAGCGGATGCTGGCGGGCACGACGATCTCCAACGGGCTCGGGTGGAGCCCCGACGGCCACCGCATGTACTTCGTTGACAGCCCCACCCAGCGCGTGGACGCGCTCGACTTCGATCCGGCCACTGGCACGCTCGGCGAGCGGCGGACATTCGCGACGATCGACCCACGCGACGGAATGCCGGACGGCCTGACGGTCGATGCCGAGGGAGGCGTCTGGGTGTGCCTGTTCGGCGGCGGCGCAATCCGGCGCTACGACGAGCGTGGCCGGCTCGACGCGATCGTGCAGCTGCCCGTCACGAACCCGACGAGCGCCACCTTCGGCGGCGCCGAGCTGCGCACGCTCTACATCACGAGCGCACGCCGCCGCCTCACGCCGGCGCAACTGGAGCAGGAGCCGTCAGCGGGCGCCGTGCTGGCGCTCGAGCCGGGCGTTCACGGACTCGCGGTCACGCCGTTCGCCGGCTGAGCGCACCGCACGATCAGGCGGGCGCCTGCGCCGCCAGGCGCTCCAGGCGCATGAGCGCCGTCTGCGCGTGGCCGCCGAACTGCTCGGCGTCGCAGATCGCCGCGACCGCTGGGGCGACGTGGCGCGTGCCCTCGTCGGTCAGGCGCTGGAACGTGACCGTCTTGAGGAACTTGCCGACCCACAGGCCGCCGGTGTAGCGCGCGGCGCGCATCGTCGGGAGCACGTGGTTGGTGCCGATCGCCTTGTCGCCGTAGGCGACGGTCGCTCGGCTGCCGAGGAACAGCGACCCGTAGTTGCGCAGGCGCGCCAGATAGTCGTCGAGCTTGCCCTCCGCGACCTGCACCTCGACGTGCTCGGAGGCGATCTCGTTCGCCAGCGCGATCATTGCGTCGTCGTCATCGACAACGAGCACTTCGCCGCAGCTGCGCCACGCCTCGCCCGCGACCTCGGCCGTCGGCCACGTCGTCGCGAGCAGCCGCTCGACGGCCTCGATCGCCGCGCGCGCCAGCTCGCGCGAGGTCGACACGAGTACGGCCGCGGACGTCGGCCCGTGCTCGGCCTGGCCGAGCAGGTCGGCCGCCACGAGCTCCGGATCGGCCGTCTCGTCCGCGAGCACAAGCACCTCCGTCGGGCCGGCGAGCAGGTCGATCCCGACGCGCCCGAACAGCTGGCGCTTGGCCTCCGCGACGTACGCGTTGCCGGCCCCGACGATCATGTCGACGGGCGGCAGTCCCTCGATCCCGAACGCCATCGCAGCGAGCGCCTGTACGCCACCGAGGCAGACGATCTCGTCCGCACCCGAGGTGGCCATCGCGTAGAGCATCGTCGGGTGGATCCCCGTGCTGCCGCGCGGCGGCGCGCACGCGACGACACGCCCGACGCCCGCGACCTTCGCGACGATCACCGTCATGAAGGAGGAGGCGAGCATCGGATAGCGACCGCCCGGCACGTAAGCGCCGACGGCGTCGACCGGGATGAGGCGGTGACCGAGCGTGACACCCGGGAGCGTCTCGACGCTGAGCTCGGAGAGCGTGCCGCGCTGATGCTCGGCGAAGCCGCGGACCTGCTGCTGCGCGAACGCGATGTGGGCGCGCAGCTCCTCCGACACCTGACGCTCGGCGGCGCGCAGCTCGTCCTCCCCGACGCGGAAGCGCCGCGCGTCCCATCCATCGAGGCGCTCGGAGTGCTCGCACACAGCGTCCATCCCGCGACGCTCGATGTCGAGCAGCATCGCGGTGACCGTCTCCTGCACCTCGCGGTCGGCGACCGCCGGGGGCGTCGTCGCCCGCTTCAGGTACTCGGCCATCGGCTTCTCGTTCGTCACGTCGTCGCTTTCCTCGGTTGACGGTCTGATCCAGCGTCAGTCGACAAGCGCGCCGTGGAGCGCCTGCAGCAGCGCATGCGAACGGGGGTCGACAGGCATGTCGGCGCGCAGCGCGTTCATCGCATAGGAGACGCCCACGCGGCGCGACGGCCAGGCGCAGTGCATCGAGCCGCCAGCGCCGCCGTGCCCGAAGGCGTCGGCGGGCGGCCCGAGGCGATGCGCCACGTTCTGCAACTGGAAGCCGACGCCGAACACGTGCGGCTCGTCGATCAGCGGGTCGACGCGCCGCGTCAGCTCGCGCGTGCCGTCCGCGAGCGTCTGCTCGCGCAGCAGGCGCACGCCGTCGAGCTCGCCGCCGCGGGCGAGACAGCCGTACAGGCGCGCGAGCGAGCGGGCGCTTGCGATCCCGCCTGCCGAGGGAATCTCGGCCCGGTGCCACGCGGGGCGGTTCCATGGCAGGGGACCGGGCGGGAAGACCGGCGGGTTGCGGAGCACGCAGACCATGAGCGGGTCATTCGCGACCTCGGCCTCGTCCCGACGCCCGTCCCACCAGCTGGGCGCATACTCGAGCGTCGCGACGCGGCCCTCGAGCTCCGGAGGGAGGCCGATCCAGACGTCCAGCCCGAGCGGCCGCGCGACCTCGTCGTCGAAGAAGGCTCCGATGCTGCGTCCGTCGACACGCCGCACGAGCTCGCCGCAGAGCCATCCGAACGTCAACGCGTGGTAGGCGTCGCCAGCGCGCGGATCGGTCTCCTGCGGCTGGTCGGCGAGCAGCGCGGCCATCCGCCGGTCGTCGAGGATCTCGTCCTCCTCCAGCGGCGTGCGGATGCCCGGCAGGCGCGCTCGATGCGACGCCAGCTCCAGCACGCGCACCGCCCCCTTGCCGTGGGCCGCGAACTCGGGCCAGTAGCGAGCGACCGGTGCCTCCAGCTCGAGCTCGTCGCGATCGACGAGCAGCAGCAGACACAACGCGACGAGGCCCTTCGTGCCGGAGAAGATGACCTGCAGCGTGTCCTCTTGCCACGGGGACCCGGATGCCGGATCGGCAAGTCCGCCCCACAGATCGACGACGGGCTCGCCGTCGACGGTCGCGGCGAAGGCGGCGCCGCGCTCTCCGTGCTCGGCGAAGTTGCGCTCGAACGCGATGCGCACCGCTTCATAGCCGTCGCCGACCCAGCCGTGAATGTTCACCTGCGCCTGCGCTGTCTCCTCCGTTGCCATCGCAAGAAATTCAATCACTGGATCACTGTGATTGTCAAGCGCTTCTCGCCCTCATCGCATGACGAGGCAAAGCGGCAAGTCGGTGCGCGGTTCAGGCGCTCGCGGCGGCGCGGGGGGCACGCCCGCCGGCACGACTGCGCTGCTTGGTGCGGCGACGCGGCGTGACGCGCTCTTCGAGCGCCTGCGCGACGGTCGCGAGGTGGGCGCGCATCGCCTCGCGCGCGCCCTCGGCGTCGCGGGCCAGGATCGCCGCGAGGATTCGCTCGTGCTCCGGCAGCCCCTGCTGAAAGCGCAACTCCGGGTTCGCAGAGCGCTGCAGCGAAGCCGCAAGCGTGCGGTGGATCGGCTCGGTGATGCGCGTGAGCGCACGATTCTCGGCAGCGCCGACGACCGCACGGTGGAACGCGATGTCAGCCTCGTGATAGCGCGACTCGGCGGCCGGGTTCGCGCGGGCGCGCTCGGCGGCCGCGGTCATCGCCTCGAACGCGGCCGTGAGCTCGTCGAGGTCTCGCTGCGTCGCGCGCTCCGCCGCGAGCCCGGCCGCCTCGACCTCCAGGATGCGCCGGCACTCGAGGTATTCGCCGAGGACCGCATGGCCTTCCGCGCTGACCAGCAGGGCGCTCAGCACGTCGGGATCGAACACGTCCCACTGATCGGACGGGGTGACCGTCGCCCCGATACCGTGCTTGACGGTGATCAGCCCGCGCTCTTCGAGCCCCCGGATGCACTCACGCGCGACGCCGCGGCTCACGTCATGCTGCTGCGCCAGATCGGCCTCGCGCGGCAGCATGTCGCCGGGCACGAGAACACCGCCGACGATCTCGCCGACGAGGAAGCGCATGACCTCTTTATGGAGGCGGGGCATATAGTCATCTGATCTTATCGTGCTCGCGCTCGTCCGTGCTCGCCAGCGCATACCGCTCGACGTCCACCCACGTGCCAGCTTCGGCCGAGCGAAGCGCAGCATCGATCACCTCGCTGCAGCGCAGCCCGTCGAGGAAGTCGGGCGTCGCGGGTCGGCCGGCGCGCACGGCGTCCAGCAGCTCGCAGTACGAGATGGTGATCACGTCGCCGTAGCCGAGGCCGGCGCCCGGCACCGGCCAGAACGCCTCGCCGCCGGGGTGCATCGGTCCGGTGATGACGGTCTTGAAGCCGCGACCGTCGGCGGCATCCTCGGCCGAGTAGACCTCCAGCTCGTTCAGGCGCTGCCAGTTGAAGCGCACCGCCCCGCGGTCGCCCCCGACCTCGAAGCCGAAGTCGTACTTGTGCCCGGCGGCGACCCAGTTGGTACGGATCGCGCCGATCGCCCCGTTGTCGAACTCGCACAGCACGTCGGCCGCGTCATCCACGTCGACCGTCGCCATCTGCTGCTGCGCGAAGGCGTTGACCGTGTGGAAGGCGGACTCCGCCGCCTCGACGGCGACCGGACGCTGCCGGATGAACGTCCGGGTGCGCGCGCACACGCGCACGATGTCGCCGACCAGATAACGCGCGAGGTCGATGACGTGCGACCCGACGTCGCCGATGCTGCCGGCGCCCGCGCGAGCGCGCTGGAGCCGCCACACCGCAGGCAGCGAGGCGTCGAGCGCGTAGTCCTGATGGAAGTAGCCGTCGAAGTGGAGGACCGTCCCGACCGCGCCGTCGCGGATCAACTGGCGCGCCAACTGCATCGCCGGCCAGAAGCGGTAGACGAACGCGACCTGGTTCACGACGCCCGCCGACACGACTGCGTCGTACATCTCGCGAGCGGCGGCGAGGTCGTGCGCGAGTGGCTTCTCGCACAGCACGCTCTTGCCGTGGCGCGCCGCGTCGATCGCGATCTCCGCGTGCATGTCGTTCGGCGTGGCCACATCGACGAGGCCGACGTCGTCGGCCCGCGTCACGCGACGCCAGTCGTCGGTGTGGTCCGCCCAGCCCCATCGCTCGGCGCCGTCGCGCGCGAGCGCGTCCGTGAGCCCAGCCATGCGCACCTTCTCGACGGCCGGCAGGTCAGGCCAGTAGAGGCTCGTCACCGCGTCGTAGGCCAGCGTGTGCGCCTTGGCCATGAAGCCGGACCCGATGATCCCCACGCGGACCGCATCGTTGCCATTGCTCATCCCGTGTCGCTCTCCTCGTAGATGTCGTACGCGCTCACGCGCTCGGGACGGGCGCCATCAGCGACCAGCCGCCGCCGTCGAGCAGCTCGCCGTTGACGACGTGCTGCGGACGCTCGCCGCGCGCAAGCAGCTCGAGCCCGCGCGCGAGCGTGCCGAACACGCGCGCGTTCCAACCGGCCGTCAAGCCGATCGCGTGCGGCGTACAGACGACGTCCGGATGCGCGAGCAGCGGGTCGTCCTTGCGCGGCGGCTCGTGCTCGAAGACGTCGAGCCCGACCGCCGACAGCCAGCCGGCCTCGAGCGCGTCGAGCAGCGTCTCGCCGCTCTCGACGATCCCGCCGCGTGCCACGTTGACAAGCACCGCGCCAGGCTTGCAGCGCGCGAGCAGCCGACGGTCGAACAGCCCGCGCGTCTGCTCCGTCAACGCACAGTGCAGCGTGATCACGTCCGCGCAGCCAACGAGCTGCTCCAGTCCGACGAGCTCGACGTCGGTGGGGACCGCGTCAGACGCCAGCAGCGGGTCGTGTGCGATCACGCGCATGCCGAACGCTTCTCCGAGGCGCCCGACGGCGCGCCCGATGCGGCCGTAGCCGACGATGCCCAGCACGGCGCCCTCGAGGTCCGCGACGTGGACGCCATAGCGGCCGTCCCAGTCGCTGCGCTGCAGCACGTTGCCGAGGCGCCGCAATCGCTTCGCCGCCGCCAGGATGAGGGCGAAGGTCCCCTCGGCGACGGGGGTGACGCCAGCGTCCGGGGCGTAGAGGACCACGACGTCGCGGGCCGTCGCGGCCGCGACGTCAACGCTGTCGTAGCCGGCGCCAGTGCGCGCCACGACGCGCAGCCGCGGAGCCGCCTCCAAGAGCGCGGCGTCGACGACGCCCGCGCGCACGACGAGTACCTCGACGTCGCCGAGGAACGAGCGGTCGGCCGGATCGCGCACCTCGATCCCGCCGAACGGCGCGAACAGCTCCCGAGCCACAGCGGGCACAGCGGACGTACAGACGATCTTCACCGGTCTCCGCTCAGTGGTAGAAGCGCTGGGCGCGGCGCGCGGCGGCGTTCTCCGCGGAGAGCCGCCGCGTCTCCTCGCGCTCGGACTCCTCGGCGACGCCGACGTCCCACCAGCAGTCGGAGCCGAGCATGAGCCGCAGCGGCTCGGTGCGGCAGACGATCACGGCCGGACGCGGCTGTGCTCGCACCTCGTCGAGCGCCCGCTCGAACTCCGCGACGGTGTCGGCGCGCAGCGCGAGACAGCCGAGGCTCGCAGCGTTTGCGACGAGGTCAAGCTCGACGAAGTCGCCGATGAGGCGATCGGCGGCCGGGTCGCGCTCGCGGAACTCGAGCCCGAAGCTGCGGCCGGTCCGGTTGCGCTGCAGGCCGTGGATCGACTGATAGCCGTGGTTCTCGAACACCACGACCGTGATCTTCAGCCCCTCCTGCGCAGCCGTCACCAGCTCGGTCGGGTTCATCAGGTAGGTGCCGTCGCCGATCGTGGCATAGACCTCGCCCGCGTCGGAGTCGCCGAGGCGGACGCCGATCGCAGCCGGGATCTCGTGTCCCATGCAGGAGAAGCCGACCTCCATGTAGCAGCGGCCGCCGTACGTGCAGTCCCAGATCTTGTGCACGTCGACGTGGGGCGTCCCCGACGCGACCACGAGGTGGTCGCCCGCACGGCACGCGCGGTTGAGTGCCGTCAACAATTGGCCCTGCGTCGTGCGCTCTCCGGGCCGCGGCTGGAGATCCTCCTCCAGTGCACGCTGCCAGCGCACGCGCTGCTCGCGACCGCGCTCGCCCCAGGCGTCGGGCGCCGCGTAGCCGTCGGCCGCGAGCGCTTCGGTCAGAGCCGTCAACGCCTCGCGCGCGTCGGCGACGATCGGCGCGGCGCCGAGCTTGATCGCGTCCGCCCCGCGCGCGTTGACGCCGACGAAGCGCACGCCGGGATCCTGAAAGAGCGTGTGCGAGCCGGTCGTCAGGTCGATGAGGCGGGTGCCGACGCAGATGACGACGTCCGCCTCGCGCGCGAGCGCGTTGGCGGCGCGCGTGCCGGTGTGGCCGACGCCGCCGAGGCCGAGCTCGCCGCGCATCAGCGCGCCCTTGCCGGCCGACGTCTCCGTGACGGGGATGCCGCAACGCTCGGACAGCGCCGCCAGCTCCTCGCGTGCGCCCGAGTAGTGGACGCCGCCGCCGGCGACGATGAGCGGGCGCTCGGCGCCGCGGATCGCCTCGACGGCAGCCGCGATCTCTCCCTCGGCGGGCGGCCGGCGGATCACGCGCCAGGTGCGCGGGTCGAACAGCTCGAGCGGGAAGTCGTAGGCCTCGGCCTGGACGTCCTGGTGGAGCGACAGCGTCACGGCGCCCGTCTCGGCCGGGTCGAGCAGGATGCGCATCGCCTGCGGCAGCGCCGTCAACAGCTGCTCCGGCCGCGTGATGCGGTCAAAGAAGGCGCTCACCGGGCGCAGCGCATCGTTGACCGTCAGGTCGCCCGCCGCGGGGTTCTCGAGCGCCTGCATGACGGGCCCTTGCCGACGGTTGGCGAACGTGTCGGAGGGCAGCAACAACACCGGGACGCGGTTCACGGTCGCGGTCGCCGCTCCGGTCACGAGGTTGGTCGACCCCGGACCGATCGAGGCGGTGCATGCGAGCGTCGACAGCAGGTCGTGGGCCTTCGCGTAGCCGATCGCGGCATGGACCATCGCCTGCTCGCTCTTGGGCTGGAAGAAGCGCAGCGGGTCACGCTCGTCCTCCTCGAGCGCGGGGCCGATCCCGCACACGTTGCCGTGCCCGAAGATGCCGAAGATTCCGCCGATGAGCGGGCGCGAGATGCCATCGCGCTCGCTCGACTGAAGCTTGAGGAAGCGCACGATCGCCTGGGCGGCCGTGAGTCGCACCGTCCCGCGCCCGCCGCTGTGGCGGATCGCCGAGCCGTCCTCGACGACGCTCATCGCGCCACCTCCTTCGCGGCGAGCAAGTCCTGCGCGACGAGGCCGACGCGACGCAGGTGCGCAAGGCTCGCGCGAGCGTCGTCGCACGGATCGCTGGCGTCGGTCGGGAGCCGGTCCTGCTCGAGGGTTCCCCAGCCGTCGTAGCCGCCCTGCTCGAGCGCGTCGCGCAGCGCGGCGAAGTCGACAGCACCCTCGCCGAGCGGACAGAAGACGCGCGCGGCAACCGCCGCTTCGAAGCTCAGCTCGCGCTCCAGGCACTGCGCGAGCAGGTCGAGCCGCAGATCCTTGAGATGCAGGTGGGTGGTGCGCTCGGCGTGGCGCCGGTAGAGGTCGACCGGATCGACGCCGGCGTAGAGGCTGTGCGCGGTGTCGATGCAGAGATGGACGAGCGCCGGGTCGGTCGCGGCCAGCAGACGCTCGATCTCTGGCGCGAACTCGACGTAGGTGCCCGCGTGCGGATGGAAGGCGGCGACGAGCTCGCGCTGGGCTGCGATCCGCGCCACCGCTTCGACGCAGTCGACCAGCCGCTCCCAGCCGGCGTCGTCGAGCGCGGGGGCGGCCTCCGCACGCCCGGCCGTGCGCGAGCGCACCGGCACGAGCGCCTCCATCAGCAGCAGCTGCGAGGCGCCGAGCGCCGACAGCAAGTCACAGGTCGTCACGGCCAGCTGCTCGATGCGTTCCCGCTCGGCGGGGTCGTGGAACGGCTGCATCACGAAGCCGCCGACGAGCCCGAGCCCGCGCTCACGCAGTGCGCCCCCGAGATCGTCCGCCCGCGACGGCAGGAAGCCGAGCGGGCCCAGCTCGGTGCCCGGGAAGCCGGCGGCGGCGAGCTCGTCGAGCACGCGGGTCCAGGCAGGGTTCGCGGGGTCGTCGGGCGTCTCGACGCCCCAGGCGCCGGGAGCGCTACAGGGCCGCAGCGGCATGACGAAGAGGATCAAAGGGCATTGGGTGATTATATCTCTTTTGGCCGCAACCAACCTTGCCGGCCGGCATCAGTCCAACGGCGGTCGTGAGAAGCTCGTGCGGGCCGTCGTGCCGCCATCGACGTAGACGACCTGCCCGGTGATGAAGGCGGCGGCGTCGGAAACGAGGAACGCGACCAGCGGAGCGACATCTCCCGGCAGTCCCACCCGCCCGAGCGGAATCGCGTCGCGATAGAGGTCGCGGTGGTAGCCCGGCCGGTCGCGATAGCGCGGCACCTCGACCACGCCGGGGCCGACGGCGTTGACGCGGATTCCGCGTTCAGCCAGCTCGACCGCGAGCGCGCGCGTCCACGCATTGATCGCGCCCTTCGTCGCCGCGTACGCCGTGTGCCGGGGCAGCGCGCTGTGCGCGTGCATCGACGTGATGTTGACGATGCCGCCGCGGGGCGACGCGCCGAAGTGCTCGAGCGCACGCTGTGCACAGAAGTAGTAGCCGCGGATGTTGAGGTCGAACAGCTCGGCGAAGTCCGCCGGGCTCGTGTCCTCGAACGCGAGCTCCTTCGTGACGCCGGCGTTGTTGACGAGCACGTCGAGCCCTCCCAGCTCGCGCGCCGCGGCGTCGACCGTCGCATGGCAGCCCTCGACCTGCGTGAGGTCGCCCTGAATCGCGACCGCGGAGGCGCCGGACTCCTCCAAGGCCGCGATCGTCGCCGCCGGCTCGGTGTGGGCGTAGTGGACCGCGATCGCAGCGCCTTGGCGGCCCAGCTCGATCGCGATCTCCTGCCCGATGCCCTGCCCCGCGCCCGTGACCAGGGCGCGACGACCGGCCAGTGGCGGCGTGGCTGGTCCTGTCGTCATGACGCGGTTCTCCTAGGTCTCGTGGACCGACGCGGCCCGCCTGCCCAGGCACCGCAACGTCGCCGCGATCAGCGGCTGCGTCGCCGCATCGGCGCCGACGCGCGCAGGCAACTGATCCGTCGTGAACGCGAACGCCAGTCTGCTCGCTGGATGCGCGAAGGCCAGGGCCCCTCCGAAGCCGTCATGGCCGAACGATCCCTCCCCCGCCATCGGGATGCGCGCAAACGGCAGCTGGAATCCGAGGCCGAAGCGGTTCTCCTCCCTGGAGAGGACGTCGTAGCCCGCCGACCGCGTCTCGCGGACGAGCTCGATCGTGTCGTCGCTCAGGAGGCGGCGCCCGTCGACCTCGGAGACGCAGCTCGCATACAGCCGCGCCAGTCCGTGCGCCGATCCGAACGCGTTGACGGCGGGCAGCTCGTCACGATGGAGCTCCGGATCGTCGTACGCCTCGAGCGGCAGATCGGGGTGCAGGTGGAAGCCCGACGCCATCCGGTCGACGAGCGGTTGCAGCGCGACGGGAACCGGATTGTCGGGGCCCTGCGGCGGCGGGTCCGAAACGATCAGCGGAGCGACGCGCGCCTCGAGCTCCGCCGGCAGGCCGATCCAGGCGTCAATGCCCAGCGGTCCGGCGATCTCCTCCGCGAGGAAGCGGCCGACCGAGCGCCCGTCGACCCGCCGCATCAGCGCATTGAGCAGCACGCCGTACGTCCAGGCGTGGTAGCCGTGCAACGTGTCCGGCTTCCACAGCGGTGCCTGTGCCGCGAGCAGCTCCGCCGCGCGCCCGTCGTGCCATGCCGCCACGGGCAGGTCCGCGGCCAGCACCGGCAGTCCGGCGCGGTGGCTCATCAGCTGTCCGACGGTCACCCGCTCCTTCCCGGCCGCAGCAAACTCCGGCCAGTAGGCAGCCACGGGCCGGTCGACGTCGAGCCGGCCCTCCTGGACGAGCAGCGCGACGCAGATCGCCGCGATGCCCTTGCTGACGGAGAACAGGAACGTCAGCGTGTCATGGCGGTACGTCGCTCCGGCGCACAGGTCCACGACTGGCGCGCCGTCGACGTAGACGCACATCGCCGCCCCGCTTCCCCGACGCTCTGCCAGCAGCCGCCCGAACAACTCGGCGACCTCCTCGAAGCCCGGGGCGACGAGGTCGCGCTCGCGCGCGGCGATTGACGAGGGCTCAGCCATGCTCGGCCACCCCGATCGATTCCGTCACCGGACGGCGTCGATCGTCCGACGCCGCCAGCAGGTCGCGGCCGTATGCGGACCGTGGACCGGCGAAGAACTCGGCCGCCGGCCCGTGCTCTTCGACGACGCCGTTGCGCAGCACCATGAGCTCGTCGGCCATCGTCCTCGCGATGCCGAGGTCGTGGGTCACGAGCACGCACGCGAAGCCGGACTCCGCCTGGAGGTCGAGCAGCAGGTTCACGATCTGCGCCTGCACGGAGACGTCGAGCGCCGAAGTGGGCTCGTCGCAGAGCAGCACGCGCGGATCGGCGGCGAGCGCCCGCGCCAGGACGATCCGTTGCAGCTGGCCGCCACTGAATCCCCGCGGTCGCTCGCTTGCCCGCTTCGCGTCGATCCCGACGCGGGCGAGCAGTTCGGCGACCCGTTCCGCCCGCTCGCGCCGCGGACGCCGCCGCAGCGCCTCGCCCACGCTCGTCGCGACGGACAGATGCCTGCTGAGCGCGTCGCGAGGATCTTGGAACACCATCTGGATCGGCGACACGCTGCCCGGGCGCAGGCGGAGCTCCCGTCCCTCCACGTGGATGGACCCGGCCGTCGGCACCTGCAGACCCGCGAGCATCCGCGCGAGCGTCGACTTGCCGGCGCCGCTCTCCCCGACGACAGCCAGCGTCTGACCGGCGTCAAGCCGAAACGAGACCTCCTGCACGGCGACGTAGCGGGTACTCCCGCGGCCGAACTCCCGCCGCAGGCCCTCGACCTCGAGCAGGGGCACCTGATCGTTCGCGGCAGCCATCATGCCTCCTCCTGCCCGAGTGCAGCGAAATGGCAGGCCGCAGCCCGTCCCTGCCCGTGGCGCAGGGCCGGGCGCTCCGCTCGACAGCGATCGACCGCCATCGGGCAGCGCGGCGCGTAGACGCATCCGGCCGGCCACTGACCGGGCGTGGGCGGCGCACCGGCGATCGCCGCGAGCCGCGCCCGCGACTGCGCGTCGATCGTCGGCGAGCAGGCCACGAGCCCCCGCGTGTACGGATGCTCCGGCTCGCGCAGCACGGCGTCGGCAGGTCCCTGCTCGACGATGCGCCCGCCGTACATGACGACGATCACGTCGCAGTACCGGCTGACGGAGAACAGATCGTGGCTGATCAGGAACGTGGCAGCCTGCTCGGAGATCGTCAGCTCGCGCAACAGCTCGAGCACCTCGTGCCGGACGTGGGCGTCCAGCGCCGACGTCGGCTCGTCGACGAACAGAACCTTCGGCCTCGTCATCAGCGCCATCGCGATCGCAACCCGTTGGATCATTCCCCCGCTGAGCTGGTGGGGATACAGGCGCAGCACGCGATCGGGATCGTTGAAGCCCAGCCGCGCGAGCAGCTCCCTCGCCCGCGCCGTCGCCGTTTGGCGTGGGACGTCGTGCAGCACCAACCCCTCGACGAGCTGGCGGCCCATCCGCACCAGCGGGTCGAACATCGCGGGTGGATGCTGGAAGACGACGCCACTGCGCCGGAGCACCTCTCGTTGCGCCGTCGCGCTGAGGTCCATCCACTCGCCATCCCCCATCCGAATCCGGCCGCTGCCCGCGACGCCCGCTGGCAGCAGCTGCAGCAGCGCCCGCATCGTCATCGTCTTGCCCGCTCCCGTCTCGCCGACGACTCCCGTCACGGAGCACGCGTCAATCGTCAGGTCCACCCCGTCGACGAGCGCCAGCTCCCCGGCGGACGTCGACGCGTGCACGCGGACCGACTCCGCGCAAAGCGCCGGCCCGGCCGTCATCGTCCACCTCCCCGTGCGAGCAGCTCAGCGTCGTCGGTCCGTCCGTCGCGCAGCCCGTCGCCGATGACGTTGAACGCGAGCACGAGCAGCACGATCGCGATGCCAGGCATCACGACCACCCACCAGGCGCCCACGAGGTCGGCCTGGCCCTGCGCGATCATGTAGCCGAGGCTCGCACGCGGCGGCTGGATGCCCATGCCGAGGAAGCTCAGCGCCGACTCGGCCAGCAGCACGAAGCCGGCGTTCAGCGATGCCAGCACGAGCGTGACGCTCGCCGTCGCCGGCAGGAGGTAGAGCCGCAGGACGCGCAGGCGGCTGGCGCCAGCCAAGCGAGCTGCGGCGACGTACCCCCGCTCTCGCTCGGACAGGATGGCCGTCCGCACGAGCCGCGCGTACGGGACCCAGCCGACGATGCTCAGCAGGACGATGAGCGTGAGCGCCGACGTGTGCACGAGCACCGACGAGGCCGTGATGAAGATCAGCAGCCCCGGCACCGCGAGCTGCAGGTCGACGAGCCGCATCAGGATCGCGTCAGCTGCCCCACCAACGTAGCCGGCGACGAGTCCGACGACGATGCCCACCGTCGCAGTGAGCGCCACGACCCCGACGCTGATGAGCAGGCCGGTGCGAATCCCGCCGGCAGTCCACGCCAGGACGTCGCGCCCGAGCTGATCGGTCCCGAGCGGATGCGCGCCGAGCCGGGGCGGCTGCAGGCCGTTCGCGAGCTCCTGATGGTTCGGCGCCGGGCCGATGAGCGACACGATCACCGACAGCGCCCCGAGCGCGATCAGGATCCCGACGCCCAGCCGCAGTGAGGCGCTGGTTCCGCGCAGCCTGCGGGGCATCAGCCGCGGCAACGACGAACGGCGCGCGTGGACGACGCTGCCCGCGCTCATCGCCGCCCCGTCCGGATCCGCGGATCGAGCGCCATGACCAGCAGGTCGGCAGCGAGGTTGAGCGCGACAAAGCAGAGACCGACGAAGATGACAACCGCCTGGACGACCACCACGTCGCGTGCGGAGACCGCCTCGAGCAGCAGGCTTCCCATGCCCGGCCAGCCGAACACGGCCTCGATCACGATCGTTCCGCTGATCAGGTAGCCGGTCTGGAGCGCGAGGAACGTCACCACCTGCGGCAGGGCGTTGTGCAAGCCGTGCGTCATGACGATGCGAGCGTCCGACAGGCCCTTGGCCCGGAGCGTCGTGACGAAGTCCAGGTCCATCACGTCGAGCAATTGGGCGCGCACGAGCCGCAGCAAGGTCGAGGTGAACGGCACCGCGAGCGCGATCGTCGGGAGGACCGCCGACTCCAGCCCCCGGTAGCCGACGGTCGGAAGTACCTGGAGCCACACCGCGAAGACGAGCATCAGCACCAGCGCCAGCCAGAACTCCGGCACGCCCTGGGCGACGATGAGGCTCCGGCGCACCGTGCGGTCTGCCGTGCTGTCCCGCCGCAACACGCTCAGCAGCGCCGCCGGGAACGCGACGAGCGACGCCAGCAGCATGGCTCCTCCAACGAGCATGAGCGTGTACGGCAGCGCAGCCATCACGAGGCCGGCGGCAGACTCGCCGGTCCGGTAGGACGCTCCGAAGTCCCCGTGGAGCAGCCGCTCGACATAGCGCGCGAACCGCTCGGGCGCGGGCACGTCGTAGCCGAGCGCGTCCTTGAGCGTGGCCAGCGACTCGGGCGTCGTGAAGCCGGATCCGCGCAGCACGTCGGCGGGGTTCCCGATCAGTGACGTGAGCGCGAAGCTGATCACCACGGCGCCGAAGACGACGACGAGGCCCTGGAGGGCACGGCCGCCGATGTAGCGGGCGGCCGTGCCCAGGTCACTTCCCCCGCGCCCCACCGAACGCGCTCCTACGTCACCGCCCATGGTCGGGACGCGCACGGTGGTGCTCGGGTTACTCACCGAAATACGCCCCTTCGAGGCGCGGGATGAAGCCGTCGATCGGCGCCGTGAAGCCCTCGAGCCGACTAACGCTGACGTCGATCTCGTTGCGCTGGTAGAGCGGCACGATCGGGACGTCTCTGGCGACGATCTCTTCGATGTCCGCGATCGCCTTCAGGCGGTCTGGGCCATCCGGCAGGGTCGTGATCTTCGCGAGCAGCGCGGTGTACTCGGGGGTGGCGTAGCCGGTGTTGCCGCCGATGTTGTTGATCGTCCAGTGGAACGGCCCGCCGTTGATCCATCCGCTGGTCGCCACGAACACGTTGAAGCGCGGTCTCTTGGTGACGAGCTCCTTGTTGAACAGCCCCACCTCGAGCGCCTTCGTCTCGACGTCGAACCCGACGTCGCCGAGCTGCGAGGCGATCGCCTCGACCGCGCGGTCATCGGCGTTGCCGCCGGGCACGTATGCGATCGCGATCTTCGCGCCGTTCTCCGCACCGGCCTCCCGCAGCAGCTCCTTGGCGCGGTCGGGGTCATGCGGATAGGTCGTTCTCGGGGCCTGGTAGCCGTAGGTCCCCGGCATCTGGAAGCCGTCGTTGACGGTGGCGTTCCCGTCGAACACGCTCTCCGCGATCGCCTCGCGATCGATCGCGAACGCCAGCGCCTGGCGCACGTGGACGTCGTCGAGCGGCGCGGCCTTCACCTTGAGGAACAGGCTGGTCTTCGCCCACGCAGGGACGTTGAACGTGCGGTACCGGTCGTCCGCGCTGAAGCGCGCCAGCGCCGTCGGGTCGAGCGTGAGCAGTAGATCGACGTCCCCGGCGTTCAGCGCCGCCATCCGCGCGCTCGCCTGCGGGATCGGGATGAACTGGATCCGCTCGAAGTGCGCGCCCTCGGTGGTGGGGTTCGGCTCGAGGACGATCGCCTGTCCCCGCTTCCAGCTCGCGAGGCGGTATGGCCCGGATCCAACCGGGTGCTGCGCCACGGCGTTGGGCCCTCTCGCCACGAGGCGGGGTGAGATCATCCAGACGAACGTGAGGTTACGAAGCAGGTCGGGGACGGGTGTCTTGGAGACGACACGCACGCGTGCAGGGTCGGAGTCGTCGATCACCTTGAACTCCGGCAGCAACAGCCCGAGCACGGACGTCGGGAGCTTGTAATACTCGAACGTCTTGCGCACCGCCGTGGCGTCGACGGGCTCGCCGTCGCTGAACGTGCGCCCCGGCGCCAACTCGAACGTCCACTCCCTGCTGTCTGCGCTGGAGTGCCAGGCCGTCGCGAGCTGCGGGACGACTCTCTTGTAGGCGGGATCCCACTGTACGAGGCCTTCGTAGATGGCCCGCTGGACGCCGAGCTCGCTCGCCGTGAACGATCGCGTCGGATCCAGATAACCCGGCTCGAAGACGTTCGCAACCCGCAGCGTGCCGGTCGGCCGAGCGGGGACGCCGCCGACACTGGTGGCCGTGCCCGTCGCGCCCGAGTCACCGCCACATGCACTCAGGACGCCGGCCGAGCCGACCACCAGCGCCGACGCGCCGGCCTTGACGAGAAATCCCCGTCGATCGATGGGATCCATGAACTCCATGCTCCTCCTCCTCCAAAGGTTTGGACCCGCTGGGCCCACCTCACACACGCAGTGATCTAATCACTACATCATCTAAAATGCAAGCACAGAGCCCGCGACCTTCGAGGCGAGCTGCCCGGCGGCCAGCGGAAGAGATCCCGGCCGACCCGGCGCGACGCCGGCCAGCTCAGCGCTTGCGGCCCTCGCGCAACATCGCGAGCGCCTTCTCGATTCGGCGCGCACGCGTCTCCGGCTTCGCCGCCTGCTCAATCGGCAGCACATACCACTGCTGCTGGCTATGGGAGAGCGTGTCGTAGAAGCGTCTCGCCTGCTCGTCCGCGTCCAGCGCCCGCGCGAGGTCAGGCGGCACCGCTACGACGCGCGGCTCGTTGTCCAATACGAGCTCCACCTCGAGCTCGTCGCCGACAGCGACGCCCGCGCTCGCACGGTTCTCAGCGCTGACACCGAGCAGATAACGGCCACCCCGCGTCGCGATCGTGCTGCGATACGTGTGACCGTGAATCGTCACCTTCACCGGCGGCTTTCTCCCGGCGCCCAGTGCCTCCACGACCTCCGACGGGATGACGAACCCCGCTGCCGTCTTGCCATTGCCTTCAAGCGTCAGACGCACTCTCATCAGCCGATCCTCGCTTCGTTCGGGGGTTCTCCGATCGTAGGAGGGATATCGGCTGCGCGTACCGCCCAGCGAGCTCGCCGAGGTCGGCGCAGCCGAGCAGCACGAGCGTCGCTCGCAGCTCCTCGGTCAGCAGGTGCAGTGCGTGCGCCGCGCCGCGTTCCCCGGCACAGGCAAGGCCGTAGACCAGCGGCCGACCGACGAGGCAGGCGCGTGCGCCGAGCGCGAGCGCAGCGGCGACGTGCCAGCCGCGCCGTACGCCGCCGTCGAGGTAGACCTCGGCCTCGCCGCCGACCGCGTCAACGACCTCGGGCAACGCGGCGATCGAGGAGGGCACGAGGTCGAGCTGGCGGCCGCCGTGGTTCGAGACGCAGACGGCGTCGGCCCCGGCGCGCACGGCCGCGGCCGCGTCGACCGCCGTGAGCAGGCCCTTGACGACGATCGGGCCGTCCCACGCCTCGCGCAGCCAGGCGAGATCGCGCCAGCTCATCGCCGGGTCGAACTGGCCGTTGATGTACTCCGCCAGCCCGACCGCGCTCTGCGGCCCGCCGCCGCGCCCCGCCGCGTTCGCGATCGTCATGCGCGGGCGGCGCACGAAGCCGCTCGACCAGGCCGGCCGCAGCAGGCCTTCGCCGAGCGAGCGCAGCGTGAGCCGCGGCGGGATGCCGAAGCCGTTGCGGCGGTCGCGTTCGCGCGCGCCGGCGACCGGCACGTCGACGGTCAATACGAGTGCGCCGAAGCCGCGCTCGCGCGCTCGCGCGATCAGCTCCCGCACAAGGCCGCGGTCACGCCACAGGTAGATCTGCAGCCAGCTTGTCCCGTCCGTGCCAGCGACGACCTCCTCGATCGCATACGACGCCATCGCCGACAGCACATAGATCGTCCCGGCCTCGTGCATGGCGCGCGCGATGCCGAGCTCGCCCTCGTGGTGCACGAGGCCGGTGAGGCCGGTCGGAGCGGCGAAGATCGGCATCGCGACCGGCTGGTCGAGGACCGTCGTGGTGAGCGCCGGCGCGGACGCGCCGGTCATCGCGGTCGGCCGCAGCGTCAGGCGGTCGAAGTCCTCGATGTTGCGTCGCGCCGTCACCTCGTCGCCCGCGGCGCCGTCAACGAAGTCAAACACCGCGCGCGGAAGCCGCCGGCGCGCGAGTCGCCGCATGTCCGCCACGTTCAGGCAGCGGTCAAGCCGCGCGGCCACGCGGCCCTCGGGCGAGAGGCGCTGCGGGAGCGCGCGCACGTCGGCCGCGAGCTGGTGGCGCGCGAGCGCGAGGAAGTCGTTTATCGGCACGCCATCGCGTTCGCGTCCCGCAGCAGCGCCGTGACGCGCTCGGCGGCTGCCGGCTCGAGCCCGATCGCGCGCGCGAGGTCGGTCGCCGCCAGGCCGAGAACGCGGTAGACGTTCGCCGGCGTCGAGCTCTCCACGCGCGCGAGCGCGTCGAGGTGGTGCGCGATCGTGTCGACGTCCCCGCGACGCAGCGGCCCGGTGATCGCGTCCGGGACGCCTTCGTTCGCGAGGTTCTCGAGCGTGCCGCCGATCAGCGGGATGAGCGCGACGAGCGCTTCCTTGCGGCTCCACCCGAGCGCCTGCAGCAGCTGCTGGGCCTGCGCCGCCAGCGCCACGACGTAGGTCGACGCCATCACGGCGGCCGCGTGGTAGAGCGCCCGGTCGGCGTCCGGGACCGGCCGCGCGTGGGCGCCGAGCCGCTCCGCCAGCTGCGGCAGGAAGCGACGCAACGCGTCGTCGTCCGCGTCGATCCCGATTGTGGCGCCGTGGAAGGCGGTCGGCGGCCGCTCCGCCGCGAATGGCTGAAACGGATGGAAGGAGCCGACCGCGCAGCCGCGCTCGCGCAGCGGCGCCAGCACCTCGAGGCCGAGCGCACCGCTCAGGTGGACGAAGCAGGTGCTGGGACGCGGGCCGGCCGCGGCGAGCTCCGCCGCCTTCTCGGCGATCGCCTGATCCGGCACGGCAAGGATCGCGAGTGTCGCCTCGTGCAGCGCGGCCTGGGGGACCGGCTCCCGGCCCGAGGCGGCGCGAACGGTCAGACCCGCATGTTCGAACGCGCCCTGCAGCGAGCGCCCCAGGCGCCCTGAACCGAGGATCAAGAGCGCGCTGTCGTCCAGCTTCGCCGGAGCGCTTTGGCTGCTCTGGGGGGTCGGGGTCGTCATCCGTCCGCGCGCGAACCGGTCGCCTCGGTCCAGTCGATCGGCGGACGCGGGCTGGCAGGGATCGCGCGCCGCAGCACCTCGACGGTTTGCGCGAGCGTGTCGTCCGGCGTCATGAACGGGTCCTCGCACTCGATGCTCAGCGCGCCCGCATATCCGACGTCGCGCAGCGCGCGCACGTAGCGCGACCAGAAGTGCTCCGAGTGGCCGTAACCGGGCGTGCTG
>Ga0070669_100000969_pt1 | contig 20968 bp, 15 predicted proteins | sample KBSS53metaG_FD_64680 | JGI IMG/M metagenome (GOLD analysis project Ga0070669, IMG submission 64680) | Switchgrass rhizosphere microbial communities from Kellogg Biological Station, Michigan, USA - KBS S5-3 metaG | ecosystem: Host-associated > Plants > Roots > Rhizosphere > Soil ...
GTGTCCGAAGGCGCCACTGAACTGCATATCACCGGCGGTTTGAATACAAAGTTACCGTTCACTTATTTCACGGATCTTCTGTCGGCATTGAAACGACACTATCCACAGCTGCATTTGAAAGCGTTCACGATGGTTGAGTTCGACCACTTCGCGCATTTTTACAAAATGGCCGATGAAGCTGTTATTCAGAAACTCATCGAAGCAGGTCTCGATTCATGCCCTGGTGGAGGTGCGGAGATCTTTCGTGAGCCGACGCGCTCTATGATTTGCGCTCATAAGTGTGACTCAAATCGCTGGTTGGAATTGGCCGGCAAGGTCCACGCGGCGGGTCTTAAAACGAATGCAACGATGCTCTATGGCCATATCGAATCGATCGAAGATCGTGTAGATCATCTGATCAGACTGCGCGAGCAACAGGACAAGTCGGGCGGCTTCCAATGCTTTATCCCACTCGCTTTTTATCCACCTGAAACGCAGCTATCGCACTTGCCAGGTCCATCCGGGGTCGACTCGCTCAAGACAATGGCGGTGTCGCGGCTGTTACTCGACAACTTCGACCATGTAAAGGCCTATTGGGTAATGCTTGGGAAACGCCTCGCTCAAGTTGCATTGCACTACGGCGCCAACGACATTGATGGGACCATTACTGAAGGTGGCGAACTGACAACCAGCTACTCAGTCGAAGCAAACAACGAGGTTCGAATGAGCAAAACGGAACTGGTCGGCCTAATTGAAGAGGCCGGTTTCGAGGCTGTTGAACGCGATACTGTCTACAACCGCCTCGACCGAACGAACGTTAGCCTCGTTTGAGATCTGAGCTTTGAGATGAACTGAGAGATCTGAGTCTTAGATCTGAGTTTTGAGATTTGAAATACTGAAAGCGCTATGACACCTGCAATTCAACAATCTACGATCACACTTGCTCATTCTCCCGATTCCGACGATGCCTTCATGTTCTACGGTCTCGCAACCAATAAGATCGATACAGGGCCGCTTCGTTTCGTTCATCTGCTGAAAGACATTCAAACACTCAATGAAGAAGCGATGCGTGGAACTTACGATGTTACCGCTATTAGTTTTCACGCCTACGCGTACATTGCCGACAAGTATGCTTTGTTACCACACGGCGCTTCTATTGGCGATAACTATGGCCCAATCGTGGTCTCGAAAGAACCGGCAACCGCTGACGACATTCCGCGTTTGAAAATAGCTGTGCCCGGCAAGTTAACGAGTGCGTTCCTGGCGCTACGCATTTTCAATCAGGACTTCGAGTACGTCGTCGTTCCTTTCGACAAAATAATCGACACGGTTACCGAGGGAAAATGCGACGCTGGACTACTTATCCATGAAGGTCAGTTGTTTTACTCAAAGCTAGGTTTGCACAAAGTTCTCGATCTCGGCGAATGGTGGCATGGGAGAACTGGCTTACCACTCCCGATGGGCGGCAATGCAATCAGGCGTGAGCTCGGCACCGAATTAACAAAGACAGTTTCGGGTTTTCTGCGCGAGAGCATTCGTTACTCACTGGAGAATCGTCAGGACGCGCTTCAGTACGCGATGCAGTTCGCAAGAGACATGGACACCGATACAGCCGATCGCTTCGTGGCAATGTGGGTGAATGATCTTACGCTCGATTACACCGACAGAGGCCGCGAAGCCGTGAAGCAGCTCCTAACGGAAGGTTTTGAACATGGAATCATCCCGAAACGAGTAGAAGTTGATTTTGTTGAAGGATAATAAAACGCTGGCTAATTCTGAGTAAGGTGATATTTTAAGCAAGCTGGGGTGTGCGCGGTGATGTAATAAGCCACCCCGCCCAGAAGGAGCAGCTAAATCACCGCGCACATCATCGGCCACAGACTACGTAAACCAAGCTCCTCCCAAAGCCCGGTTATTGCCCACCGTGTAAGCAACGCCGCCGCTCGGCGTCACGTCTGCGCTCCCGCGCTGTAAAGCTTCCACGGAATGGGACAAGTATTCTGTTGCCGACATGAGGACCCTGAGAACTCTTAATCGCCGCGAGGCGGGACCACGCGAATCGGATTTCAAAAATATCAGCCACTATAACAGTGCAACAAGCTAACTTGTTCTAGTACGGGCACCTTACACTAGTTGCAGGGAAATTTGCAACTGGAAAGATGGGATCCTAGCTTTTGGCTGGCGAGCTTGGCAACAAGAGACTTCGCGACCGGCATCTGAGCAGATGCTGATTTTCTTGGCCGAATCCTTGAATTCTTGCGAAAGTGAATAGACCATTGAAGAAGTTCTGCCTTTATACCTGCGTCGTTCTCATGTCCGTTTTTTTGCTGGAGGCCAGTATCTTCGCTCAGAACGGCAGCGACCTAAGCCCGGCTGAGACCCAGCGAATCGTCGGAGCGTTCAGCGCCAAGGAAGCTCAATTTCGAGCTGCCCTGAACCAATATGCGTTCAAACGAGACGCCTTGGTTCAAAGAATCGGGATGGGCGGTCAGGTCACCGGCGAATACCACCGAGTGTCAACCTTCACGTTTGACGACAACGGCCAGCGGTACGAGAAGATTACCTTCATGCCGATGTCTTCGATGGGTGAAAACATCACAAAAGAAGATGTCGAGGACCTTGGAGGGGTTTCGCCTTTCGCCCTCGACCCCACGAAGGTCGACTTGTACAACTTCAAATACATCGGGAAGGAAAAGATCGACGAGTTAAATCTCTACGTTTTCGACGTTGCACCCAAAATCATGCCTAAACCCAAGGACCCTAAGGATCGCTTGTTCATGGGTCGAATCTGGGTCGACGATCAAGATCTCCAAATTGTAAAAACTAGAGGCAAGGGTGTTCCCGAAACGAAACAGAACAAATTCCCAATTGTTGAGACTTATCGAGAACACATCGATGGCCGCTATTGGTTTCCGACTTACTCGTATTCTGACGATGAACTGATCTTCGACAGCGGTGACACGCTGCACTTGCGAATGAAAGTAAAATATTTCGACTTTACTCTCGCTCGAGCAACGCTAAAGGTGACTGAAGTCGGCGAAGAGGACGCCGCTAACGCAAATCCCACCAAAGGTGCTCCATCCAAGGGCGTTGCGAAACCGGTGGAGATGGGCCAACTGAATGCCAAAGCATTGACGCTGCCCAAAGCGAAGTATCCAGAAGAAGCTCGAAGACTACACGCTTCAGGAAAAGTGAACGTGCGTGTCGTAGTAGACGAAAACGGCAAGGTGATTTCAGCGAAAGCTACAGATGGACCACCTTCCTTGCGCGCTGCGGCCGAAGAAGCGGCGCGACTCGCAACGTTTGCTCCAACTGTTCAGGACGGGATAACTGTGAAGGTGACGGGCTTGCTAACTTATGAATTCACTCCGTAGCTTACTCAGACGTTGACGTCTCGAGTTCGGTCGCAATTGACTTGCGAACGGTGCTGATGAGATCAGCGATCTCCTGATCTGAGTCCACGCCAACTGTCGATAAAGGCGGCATGATTACCATATCAATAGTGCCGCCTTTTGCTTCGCCGATACCTTTTCCCATCAACACATCTGAATTTCTGATCGCGATTGGCACTACCGGTACACCTGCTTGAGTTGCCATGTAGAATGCGCCCTTCTTAAAAGGAAGCAACTCCCCGGGCTTCGCCCGCGTGCCTTCGACAAAAACTGCGAACGACACACCGGATTGAATACGTCGAACGGCGTCGTCGGCAGTTCGAAGGGCGCTCTCCCGGTTAGTTCGATCAATCGCCATTACGTTTACGAACCCCATTCCTACACCGAGGATCGGAACTTTCAGCAACTCCTTTTTCGCAAGTAGCCCGATCCGACGTCCGACGTATACAAACACAGTGGCGGTGTCGAGATATGACCGGTGATTAGAAACGAAGACATAGGTTTGTTTTGGATCCAACAATTCAAGACCGTGGACTCGAACTCGAACGCCACTCAGCCGCAGCCATGCACTTGCACCGAAGGATGCCACTGGATAAACCAGGTCATGTTTGTTGACCAGCCACGCAAGAATCAAAATTGGCGGCGCAAGGAACAGTAGCAACGCACCGGCTACGGATAACGACCACCAATAATGCAACCTGCGGATCAAGCTCGGCTGCCTCGGTGTGTTAGACTCATGCACCGTACCGTTTCCTATTCTCGTGCTCTCTTCCATTTGTTCTGGTAAAGGAAAACTCTACCATGCGTGCTCGCACAATAGTCGTTGGACTGTTTGCAATACTCTATCTGTCAGCAGCTACTTCTGCGTGGGCCCAAAACGGATCGCGCGTAGGAATTATCCCATCACCCAAGTCGGTGTTGGCATTTTCTCCTGGAGACGACCGCACTATCGCTGACTGGAAACAGATCACCGACTATTTTGCACGCCTCGATAAGTCTTCAGATCGTGTTACGGTTCAGACCTTGGGCCAGTCAACTCTAAAACGCCCGTTGATCGTAGCGTACATCAGCGCGCGAGAGAATATACTGGCTCTACAGAAATACAAAGATATCCAGCGACAACTCGCCGACCCGCGCTTAGTCTCAGGCCCATTGCAACGCGATCGTTTGATCAGCCAGGGCAAGACTGTTGTTGTTATTTCTTGCTCAATTCATTCGACTGAGATCGTAGCCTCTCAGATGTCGATGCAACTCGCTTACGATCTGGCAACTGCGCAGGATCCTGAGACGCGCCAAATTCTACAAGACACCATACTGCTCCTGATTCCGTCGCCAAACCCTGATGGGATCGATATCGTCGCCAATTGGTATCGAAAGACGCTGGGTACACCCCAGGAAGGGAGCTCACCCCCTGAGCTTTATCATCACTATGCCGGGCACGATGATAATCGCGATTGGTTTATGCTCAACCTGAAGGAGACGCAACTGATCACTCGGCTGCTATGGCAGCAATGGCATCCGCAGATCGTTTACGACGTTCATCAGCAGGGATCAAACGGTTCGCGGTTCTTCATTCCACCATTCTTCGATCCACCAAATCCCAATATTGCACCGCTCCTACTACGACAAGTTGGTTTGGTTGGGCACAAGGTCGCAGCGGATCTTCAAGCCGCGGGTTTCAAGGGTGTGCTGACAAACGCACTATACGACACGTGGTGGCATGGCGGGTTTCGTACAGCACCTTACTTTCATAACTCGATAGGTATTCTCTCGGAAGCCGCGAGCGCACGATTGATGACACCGACCACGGTCGCACCTGAACAACTCACGCGTTCAAGCACGCGAGGCATGCGAAGCGCCTCGGAAGCGGTGACTAATTTCCCAGACCCATGGGCAGGTGGGACCTGGCGACCTAACGACATCATGCAAATGGAATTGATCGCCTCTCGGGCGATCCTCTCGCTGGCCGCAAAATATCGGGTCGACTATCTTCGAAACTTCTACGAGCTAAATCGAAAGAGCATTGAGCAACAAGCATCAGCGAACTCTCCGATCGCCTATCTCATTCCTGCGGGTCAGGCGAAGGACGAAGCAGTCGCGAAGGTGGGCTTGAGCCTCATCGACCAAGGCATTGAGGTTTTCCGTCTTGATAAGGAGCTGCACCTGACCTATGGACCACAGCTTCTGCAACGAACAAATGCGGCGAGTGAAAAACTCGGGACCTATCGGACTGTGATTGCCAACACAGCGTCAATGCAGGAAGTGCCGACAAGCAGCTACCTTATCTTTCTCGCACAGCCGCAGCGGTCGAATGTGCTCGCGCTTTTCGAGCCGCAGATTTATCCGAACCGACTGACGGGTCAAGGCGAAGCTGAACGCCCCTATGACGTTGCGGGATGGACCCTTCCCCTTCAAATGGGGATCGATGCTCCAGCCGTAACTGCAATCCGTGAAACACCCGGCGAAAGAAAGTTGACGTTGATTAAAGACATAAACGACGTCAGACGTGACCTAGCTCTGCCACTACAAACGGCTGATGTATCGCCGATTAAGAATCCGGTGGCAGCGGGCATTCGCGTGGGGATTTATCGCAGTCCGGCGCCGAACATGGACGAAGGCTGGACGCGGTTCATTTTTGATACTTTCAATGTTCCTTATTCGTCGGTGCGCGACACAGAAGTAAAACAAGGAGCGCTCAAGAACAAATACGATGTGCTTCTTCTTCCTTCGCAACGTTTGTCAGTACAGGAAACTCCGCAGAACACTTCGTCGGAAGAAACAGTGGCGGGATTGACGGATGCAAGCGTCGACAGTTTGAAAGATTTTGTTTCTGATGGCGGTACGTTGGTGTGTTTCGATGCGGCCTGTGAGATGGCAATCAAACAGTTCAAGCTACCAATCAAGAACGTACTGGAAGGCTTACGATCGTCTGACTTCTATTGTCCCGGATCAATTGTCTCGATCGATGTCGATAACACGAACCCGATCGCCCGCGGCGTTCCGCGTTCGTTGAATGCGTACTTCATCAACAGTTCCGCTTTCGAAGCGACTGATTCCAGCGTCCGAGTCATAGCGCGCTACGCCAAAGAGAACGTATTGCGATCTGGTTGGCTTCTTGGTGAGAGCAAGATGCGTGGTCAGATAGCTCTGGCCGAAACGCGTCTGGGCAAAGGTCGCGTAGTGATATTCGCATTTCGACCGCAGCATCGCGGCCAGACGTGGGGAACCCTGCCACTTATTTGGAACGCCCTCTCGGCAAGCAAATCCTGAGGGATGGCCGGGTGGTCTTGCCGACCGTGCGGTATAAGCGGTATCTTTAGAGCGCTAACTGGGTTTTTCTCTCCTCCTGACTAAGTCAGGAACCCCAAGCATCGATTAAGGCTGAATCGCATCCAACTGCTGCGACTCTCTCCGCGCAGTGTTGGAACTCTCCCGGCCTGTTTTCCAAACTCTCGTCGCTTCAATCTCCAAGGAGTTTGATATGAGAAAGCTATTCGTGTCTCTACTGTCGGCGACAGTTTTCGTCTGTTCGGTGTTGCCAATTCCTGCGCAAGTTCGACCCAGAAGGGTTGGCGACGGCCAGGGTCGGGCGTCTACAGCTCCAAGCACTCCAACCAAAGCCCCAATATTGGGCGGTGCAAATCGTCCCGCCGGCCAGCAACAACCAAAACCACAAGCGCCAGAGCCAACAGCGCCGGAGGAAGTGGACGCCGGCGATATCATCAAGGTCGATACGACGCTTGTAACAATCCCGGTGAGCGTCATGGATCGCGACGGCCGCTACGTGCCCAATCTGACTAAACGCGACTTTCGAATTTGGGAGGATGGCATCGAACAGGAAGTGGCATTCTTTGCTTCCGCGGAAAAGGCCTTCTCAGTTTTCCTCGTGCTCGATACAAGTCCGTCAACAAAGTTTCGGCTGGAGGACATACAGGACGCGGCAATCACCTTCGTGAATCAACTTCGGCCCGACGATAAAGTAATGGTGGTGTCGTTCAACAACGACATAAAGATCCTTGCGGAATTGACAACCGATCGACTGAAGCTGCAGCGCGCGATTTTGCGAGCTCGCACTGATAACGGAACGCGGCTGTACGACACCATGGATGTGTTAATGACCCAGTACATGAGCCGAATTCCAGGACGAAAGGCGATCGTGTTGTTCACGGATGGGGTCGATACTACGAGCCGGAATGCAGACTATCGAAGCACCGCGGTTGAAGCGGAGGAGTTAGACGCCTTGATTTATCCGGTTCGATACGACACGTCCATGGACGTGGCGGGTGTTCCTCAATTACCTGCGGATGTTTGGGGCCAGATATTGGGCGGAATATTTGGCGGGGGACGGCGTCGAGGAGGCGGCGGAGGTGGTGGTGGTGGCTGGCCCAATCGGGGCGACGATTATGGCTTGGCCCAACAATATCTGCGCCAGTTGGCCACGAGTACCGGCGGACGGCTTTATGACGCCGACACCGCGCAGAACATGTCTTACGCATTCGCCAACGTAGCCGAAGAACTGCGCCGCCAATACAGCCTTGGATACTATCCAAAGCGACGGCCTCAACCGGGCGAACGCCGCCAAATTCGAGTACGGACCAACCAAATGAATTTAGCTGTCCGTGCGCGGGATAGTTACGTCTTTAAATCGTCAGCAGCTATGGTGGATGCAGGCAGCCAACCGGCGAGCTCACCGGTTTTGCGACGCCAGGCACACCCGTTTGAATAGGAGTTCTTTAGACCATGATCGGCGCGGGCCAGACGCCATGTTTGGTATGACGTCTGGCCCGCTGTTTAGCAAGCGATTGATTGTGCCAATTATAGGTAGTCTAGAAATGGTTTCCGTACGTTGTCGAACAGAAATAGGACCGAGTTTCAATCGGGGCTGCTGATTATTGCGACTTGGTTGTGATTGTATGAAAAAAAGCGCGGCGAGTTTTTGCCATTCGCCGCGCTAAACTATACCCACAGGAGGAAAGGGGTATTCAACGGCGTCCAGTATAAAAGATCACGGCTATTCCGGCAATGAATCGCCAGCGGAGTCACCGGCAAGATGCAAAAAAGCCGACTCCAAAGGCTCGGGAGTTCCATTTGTCAGGGAGCCCGCCCCGAGTGGCAGGTCCACAAGAAACCTTCAGCAAACAGTTAAAGTCTTGGTTCTAAGGGAACTTATAAGCCGCAGCCTCCAAAACCAAAAGGGATCGGTTCGAAATCGTACAGACCGGCGCTCTTTGCAAGCGTAGATTCCGGCGCAAACAAACAAGCAGGGTGGCCGAGATCGTTCGCGTCCTTCCCGACTGACCTTGAGAACAAGCGTTAGATCTCGGCCTTTCTTAATTCATCCATTTAAATTCGAGAGTTGACCCAAACAGCACAATCCTAACCCCGACGTGTTGTCTAGGATCCCCTCATAGCGAGCAATTCAGCTATGCCCAAGAAACACATCCTCTATATCGAGGACCACGAAGACACTCGTGAATTAGTATCGTTTGTTCTCCAACGGCGAGACTACGAGGTCACCACTTCTTCCACAATCTCGAACGGAGTCAGACTCGCGTGTGAGAACAGCTACGATCTGTACCTGCTTGATTCCTGGTTGCCCGATGGATCGGGTCTGGATCTTTGCCGCAAGATTCGGGAGTTTGACGCACGCACACCCATTCTCTTCTACTCCGCAGCCGCCTATGAGATAGACCGCGAGCTTGCGTTGAACAGTGGCGCACAAGGCTATCTAACGAAGCCAACACTAAACACAGAACTTTGCGATCTTGTTTCGCGGCTAATTAATGGCGGAAGCAACGGACACCGTTAGACCTTGTCGACGTCAGGCATCGGTGTGGGCCATAGCCGGGCCAGCAGGTACGCTAACAGCCAGAGCACAAACGCTGTGGCTACAGCTACGGTAAGCGAGAACTGCCAGTAAGCGCTGAAAACGCGTTCGAAGCCGGGTTGGATTTTATGCGAAAGGTTGACGTTAAGATCCGCCGCCGTGAAAAGACGCGAAAGGATTTGGATTAGTAGATACCAACCAAACGCATACAGCCAGGCTTTTCGATCCATCCCCACTTTCTTTACTGCAACAATGCTGACGAGAATTCCTCCCACATGAGCCAGCACTGACGAAAAAAATAAGCCCCACTCGAGTACAACAAATCTGAACCAGACTACGAATCCAGGGATCATCCAGATTACTGCGATTCGAATCAGAACCGTTTGTCGAAAGAAGAGTCCGATCGCTAGCAGAAGATCTCCGACGTTGCACATCCAAAGCATGTGTCCGAGTTGCTGAATTCGCCAATAGTGAACCCCTTGTGCCAAAAAAAAGACGAGAGGGAAAACGCCAAGCAGGCGAAATCTAACGTCGGGCTCTTTTATTGAAACCAACTTTGTTATTCCTTAACGGTTCTGTTAATTCCGCTTATCATTCTCTTGATAGCTGCTGAGTTTGTCTAGAATAACATCGTCGTTCATGAGCAAGTAAAACTAAGAAGGTTCTTGACAACGAGTCGAATGAACAAGAGACTTGCTTTGAAAGATTCCAGGGTGGTTAATCCCGACTGATCGCCTGAACTTGATCAGGGGAGACTCCCTCAAAGTACAAATGCCTTCACTGGAAGAGTTGCTGCGAAAATCAATCCCCGAGTTAGCCGAATTGTTCGTGCAGCGTCGTCGAGCCGTACCTAAAGGTTTACTTGAAGCACTCGAAACGGATCCACGACAGGGTGCTCAGCTGCTGGCAAAACGCATTCGCGGACGTTATCGATCGAACCGTTCTGAGGGTCAACGTCTCCACAATCTGCTCCGCTTTGAGATTGAACTTTGGGCCGACGGGTTTGGTCTCGTCGCTGGCGTCGACGAAGCCGGAATGGCGCCGCTTGCGGGTCCAGTGGTGGCGGGTGCCGTCGTGTTGCCACAAAACTACAAGCTTCGCGGGCTGAATGATTCGAAAAAGATTCTCGATCCCGAGAAGCGCAGTGAACTTGCTACTCAAATCAAGCAGGACGCGATTTGTTGGTCGGTTGGCATTGCAGAGGTCGAAGAGATCGACAAAATAAACATCTACCACGCTGGTCTACTGGCGATGCAAAGGGCCGTACAAGGATTAACCACCGCCCCTAACTTTGTTCTGGTCGACGCGAGAAAGATTCCAAATTGCACCATTCCACAGCGAGGGATCATTCGCGGTGATGCGCTGTCTGCGAGTATCGCTGCCGCCTCCATCATTGCTAAGACGACGCGAGATGCACACATGCTTGAGTTGGATGGAGTGTACAGTGGCTACGGTTTGGCCTCTCACAAAGGCTATCCCACTCCCGAACATTGCCGCGCACTAAAGACGTTGGGAGCACTCCCTATCCATCGTCGAAGTTTCGCTCGAGTTCGTGAAGCACTTGGACTTGATCCGATTCAAACCGAACTCTTCCCCACAGAGTTAGATCTCGCTGCTGAGATGGCGGATGAGATGGCAGCTGCCACTGGCGCATAGTTGTCCCCACTGGTCTACTTAAAGAATAACTTTAGGCTGAGAAGATCATGGCTGCACTGACGGAATACAAGAAAAAGCGGAAGTTCGATAAGACGCCGGAGCCTGGTCCGACAAAGAAGCGCACAAAGACTGGACGGATTTTTGTAATACAAAAGCACCGAGCAACTCAACTTCATTACGACTTTCGGCTGGAAGCAGATGGCGTGTTGAAGTCGTGGGCAGTTCCGAAAGGTCCTTCACTCGATCCAACAGTCAAGCGACTCGCAATGCAAGTCGAGGATCATCCTGTAGATTACGCAAAGTTTGAGGGTGTTATCCCTGAAGGCGAATATGGTGGCGGTACTGTGATGGTGTGGGACTACGGAACGTATAGTCCCGAGACCGATGACGTTAGCACCGCACTCCGCAAAGGCGAGCTAAAGTTTGAGCTCAACGGGCAAAAGTTGAAAGGTTCGTGGGTTTTGGTGCGAACGCGAGATCGGCAGTGGTTGCTGATCAAACATCGCGATTACTACACGACCGAAGAAGAAGTCACGGAACTTGCGCCAGCATCGATCCTAACTCGCCGCACACTCGCGGAGATCGCCGAAGATGAAGGCGGAAACATAAAGAAGGCGGCTACAGGTGACCCGAAGAAAATCCCCCGTCGCACTGGCGTCAAGCGACGAAAGAAAGGTGCGAAGGCAAAGGTCTGGCACAGCAAGGGGGCGGGATGATAACAGGGAGCAGGAGCCGCAGGCAGGAGCACGAACAACGGACCTTGCTACTCCTCCTAATGAATAACTTTAACTACTCCGCCGGCAACAATCCTCCGTACGATAACTCTCCATCAACTATTCGCGCGGCACTCGTGTAGGGATGTATTTCCGTTTTATCCACCTTCAGTATATGAATCACTTCATGGCCTTTTGACTTTAAGTGGTCGGCGATAAGACTACGGTGGCATTTCCACCAAAGCGATTCTGCGCACATAAAAGCTGTCGGTGAGCTCCAAGCTATTTTGAGCAATTCGCTAATGCCATGGTTGAAAGTATCCGTCTCCATGTGATCTGCATAACCGCGAAAAGAAGCATTCTTCCATGCACTGTTCTTCGAATTCGGCAGCGGTTTACGCATGCCGCCCAGTGACGGGAGATGGCGATATTCAAGGCCGATGCGAGCTAGATCTTCGCTCAACTGCTTTTGATTGAAGTGAGGGAGTCGTCTTGAGATTGGATACGTGCGCACATCAACAAGCGTTTTGATCTGGTAAGCGAGAAGGAGTTCTTCGAACTCAACAGCAGTTCGCGTCGAGTGACCAATGGTCCAAATAGTCAGTGGCTTGATTCCCGTCATTCGCTCTTCAACGACTTGAAAACTAAGAAATAACTTCAACTGTAGGCCCGCCGACCCTTTAAGTCTTACGTCAAATGTGCTTGATGTCCTAAAGATAAACTTCAAGTCGAAACCGGCCACGCTTTGCTAACAACGGCTTCCACAAGTCGCCCAACCTCCGCACACGCGACGGAACATTATCGATCCTGAACTGCTCCATCTTGATTCCCTTCTCGAGCTCTTGCCACTTCACTGGCGTTGACACTGTTGCCGACTCAGTCGGCCTGATCGAGTAGATGGAAGCGAGTGTGCGTCCCCAGGCGTTTTGGTTGTAGTCCACGAGCACCCGTCCCTTCGGTCGTTTCGAAACCTGATAAACCGCCGTCAGCAATTCGGGCATCTGGCTCGCAACTGCATGAGAAAACTCTTTCGCAAAGCTCCACACCTGCTTCTGAGTTGGTCCACGCTGGATTGGGATATAGATGTGAATCCCCTTTGAACCTGTCGTCTTCGCGTAACTCGGCATCTTTAGAGAATCAAGCGCGGTCTTCAGGACTAACGCTGCTTCCACCACTTTTTCAAACGATGCGCCCGGCACAGGATCGAGATCGAAGTGGAGATAATCAGGCCGATCTACATCATCACACTTTGCATACCATTGGTTGAGATCGATGCAGCCAAGATTAATTACCCACATCAACGACGGCACATCCTGAATCATTGGGAAGTCAATTACATTTTCGGACTCATGCTCGATGAGACAGATTTCAATCCACGACGGCCTGGGTGATGGCGCCCTTTTCATGAAGAAGAAGTCCCCTGCTGCCCCATTCGGATAGCGCTTCATCACCATTGGGCGCTCTTGAATGTGTGGGAGCAAAACCGGCGCGACGTCCAAGTAGTATTGCAGGAGGTCTCGTTTTGTGATTCCCAACTTGGGCCAGAATGGCTTGTCGAGATTTGTGAGCTTAACGATGCGGCCGGCCACATCAACCTCAAGACCATTCTTGTTCTTTGGAAGCTTTATCGAAGGTATCCGCTTCAGCGGGGGCACTTGACTGCGTCGCACTTCCGCGGGATGGAATTCGCGTGTGGGAAAGAATTGCCTCGGCATTTAGTTAAGGTATGACTTGAGGCTACGGTTGGCTGGCCATGATAAAAGCTGAAGTATCACTTTAGAAAAACTGGGCTCAAACGTTCGACTACGTCTTCGACAACCCTTCGATTTCGGATTCAATTGCCTCTAATCCATTCATCAGCACTTTGCGATACGATGGATTTGTCGCGTGTTCCAGTTGCTGTAGCAAGCGAGACTTGGAAAGGTTCAGCGATTCAATCCGTTGCCGTCGTTGACGCTCTTCATTTGACTGGGCCCGGGCCGGGTCGTGGGGCCTCGCTGAATTCCCTTCCTCGATCTGGTCTGCAACCGCTTTGCTTTCCCAACCGCGTGCCATACAGGAGTTCCTAAATAACAGTGCCGTCTTTGATCACCGCATTCTTCGGCACGAGTATGATTCCATCACGAATGAAGTACGTTCCGTCTTCGGCACTTGCTTCATGGATTCCCGCTTCATTCAGAAGTCGAACGCCCGAACCGATGCGTGCATTCTTGTCGATTATCGCGCGTCGGATGATGCTGCCTTCGGCGATTCCCAGGCGCGGTACTCCTCTCGCCAGATCGGAGCGCATATCATCGAACGTTTGATAATAATCGGCGCCCATCATGTAAGAAGCGTCCAGCTGAACACCCTTAGAGATTCGACTGCGCAACCCAACTACAGAGTTTGTGATCTTCGCACCGCTGACGATGCACCCATCACCGATGATCGAATCGTTGATTACAGAGTCGTCGATCTTAGAGGGAGGCAGGTAACGCGCTCTCGTATAAACAGGAGCTTCGGCGTCGAACAAGTTGAACTTTGGAATCTTGGTTGTAAGGTCCAGATTCGCTCGATAGAAGGCCCCGATGGTTCCAATGTCTTCCCAGTATCCATCGAACATGTAGGCCTGCACGTTGTGAGTTTTGATTGATGCAGGAATTATTTCCCGACCGAAATCAACCCAACTTGAATCTTCCTGCAATAATCGCTCGAGTCGGTCGTATTTAAAAACGTAGATACCCATCGACGCGAGGTACGGACGGCGCGCAGCTTCGGCCGCATCGAGTCCGAGTTTGGATGTATCAACCTGCATCGATAGCAACTCATCGCCTTTGGGTTTTTCTTTAAACTCTATGATGCGTCCCTGCTGATCGGTTTTTAGCAAACCAAACTCGCTAGCCGCCTGTGGCCCACAAGGAACTACTGAAACAGTCACATCCGCCTTTGTGTCAGTGTGGCGAGCGAGGAAGTTTCGATAGTCCATTCGGTAGAGATGATCGCCTGACAAGATGAGCAACGTATCAATGCCCCAATCGCGAATGTGCGGTTGCACTTGTCGCACTGCGTCGGCTGTACCTTGAAACCACTGCGGACTCTCGGGCGTTTGCTCCGCGGCTAGTATCTCGACGAAGCCGTTTGAGAAATGCGAGAACCGATAAGTTTGAGCGATGTGGCGATTGAGTGAAGCGGAGTTGTATTGCGTCAGCACAAAGGTGCGCAAGACATCTGAGTTAATGCAGTTTGATAGCGCAATGTCGACAAGCCGGTACTTCCCTCCAACCGGAACGGCTGGCTTGGAACGCTGCTGAGTGAGCGGGTACAGACGGTTTCCGGCACCACCACCAAGAATAAGTGCCAGCAGTTTAGGATTCGCAGGCATTCAACAATCGTTCGTTATGTCGCACAGTGACTACCACCTCGCGGTCGCAGGTGGATTGCTGACTGCGCAACTTCAACTTAACTGTTTGGATTAACTACGAAAGAAGAATAGACGCAAACCGCCGCGGCTATCAAGAACGAGTCGTTAGTATGCGGAAGAAGTCGAAACCGCTGGTCTCGTGCCGGCAGCCTCCTGGGCGATTTTCACCCCAACACTCGCGCCAATCCGCGTCGCTCCGGCTTCAACCATCTTGCGCGCATCGTCCAATCCTTTTACGCCGCCTGATGCCTTGACTCCGAGCTCGGATCCCACTGTGCGACGCATCAACGCCACATCAGCAACGGTGGCTCCGCCTTTCGCAAAACCAGTTGATGTCTTCACGAAATCTGCGCCGGCATTTTTTGCGGCCAAACAAGCGCGGACTTTTTCGTCATCTGTTAGAAGGGCCGTTTCGATTATTACTTTGCAGATGACGTTGTATTCGTGAGCGACCTGGACCACGGATCGGATGTCATATTCAACGAGACAGTCGTCGCCACTTTTCAAGGCGCCGACGTTCAGGACCATGTCGACTTCTTTCGCGCCATCAAGAATCGCGCGCCGGGCTTCATAAGCCTTTACGTCAGGCACCGTTGCACCGAGGGGAAATCCAATCACGGTGCACACTGGAACGCCCGTGCCGCTGAGATTGCACGATGCGACACGCACCCAGGTCGGGTTCACACAAACAGAAGCGAAGTGATACGTCGCGGCTTCTTCACACAGCTTCTTAATGTCTTCGTCGGTTGCTTCGGGCTTTAACAGAGTGTGATCGACGAGGCTGGCCCAATCACGAGCCGAACCAGTTTGACCAAGAACCAGTCCGATACGAGCAGCGCCTGCATCGACGATGCGATGCATACGTTCAGGACAGCGATCAAAACACTCCGACGTACAACCGCACATCTTCGCCTGATCAGAACCATCGCCGTTCAAGCGCGCGACGATAGCATCAGTGATCTGTTCGATCAGGAGTTCGTAATCGCCGTTGTTTGAGTAAGACATTTTGGAGTGCGGTCCCAACGAGTCGGGATCACCGCTTTAGCCAAGGGTGACCAGCAATAGCTCAAAAAACCGATGCCTATTCTAACACGTTGGTCGTCCCGCACACTCTGGCTCAACTTGCTGTTGGTTGACGTGCAGTTTTCGATTTTCGTCCTGCTGGAGCAGTGGCGGCGCGTTTCGGCCCGGCGGCTTCGGCACGCGCGATTCTGAATGAGTAACGCGACACTCTAGGTGTGACGTCTCTCAGAGCGCAGAACATTTCCGCAGATTCATCCTTACCAGTCAGACTATCGAAAAATGTCTTCAGGCGGCTCCAGTCACTCTGTTTTGTTAGGTCGACGTTTTGTTCGAGCTTGTTTGAAAAGTCAGTTATCGTCGATGTCTTGTCTTCTGAGTTCCAGCTTTCTATCTCTTCAACAAGGTAGAGCGAAACAGTGGGAGCACCTGTGATGACACCCAGCAGGATCATCACGGCTTTGTATTTATAGCTCTCTCCGGCTTGCACAAATGTCTTCAACTCTGCTGGTGGAAGGCTTACTTTGATTAGCCTGTAACAGTTCAAAAATCTCTTGACCGCGCGTGGCGAACGGCCTATCAGCTTCGCGAGAGACGTCATGTAATCGATCTCGTGGTCGCTGAGAGTCAGACCGACGGGTGCTAAATCCAATTCATCGTCATCGTCACCCTCGCTGTCAACTTCGTCCCCTGTTTCGCTGTCACTCGCAGTTGTTGTTTGTTCCTGCTCTTCACTCGATTCGCCAGCGGTCATTTCGCCCTGTAGTACATTCGTTCCCGCATCGCTTTCCAACACCGCATCAGTAGCAGGCGACTCATCACTTTTTTCCAAATCATTCGCCGGCGAGGATTCGCTGCCCGCCGCTCCATTCGTGGGAGCGTCCACCTTCAATCCAGTGTCGCGGTCAGAGTCGTTTTCATTGGCGTGGCCGTTACCGCTTACCGAATCGCCAATCGGTTCAAGCGGCACCGAATCAATATGAGCGTCCGCTTTCTTATCTCCATTTGAATCCTGATCAACTTTCACAGGTGCGCGATAACGGATCTGGTCCGTCAGGCCCTGAATAAATGACTTGCAAACGCCTTCTTCCATCGGGCGCAGCCAAAACGGAATCTGAAAGATCTTCTCTAAGTAATCGTGAGGCGTTGCACCCTCCGTGCTTCCCTCTTCGTCGTCATCCTTTTCTCCATTCTTCTTCCCTTCATCATTATCCAGGCGTAACCATTCATAACTCTCCTGGAGCGAGCGCGTGACCCAGCGAGCATCGACGCCTACGACGACGACAAAGATCGGAAACGCCAACAACAAATGAATCGCCTGAAGCACTTCGACAACACGCTGAGGAGGGCAGCGATCAAGATCATCAATGTAAAGAACTATTCTATTGATGCGGTTTTTGTCGTGAGTTTCCTTCCCTTCCCTTTCTTCTGTACGCTGCTGCTCAAACAGATCGCGAAGTTTTTCAAAATCACGACGAATCAGGGCAAGCAATCCCAAGTGCCGGCGATAATCCTCCGCAGCAGCGCGGTCTTCGATAAACTCTGCGAGGATCTTGCTGGTAGTTGTCGTCTTGATCTTATGATCGAGATCTTCAATCTCCCGTCGTATCGCCGCTGCTTCAGTCTTAGCTTCGTTCATCTGTTGAGTCAGCGCAGTGACTTCCGCGTTTAATTCACTCATACGTTTTTGGCGTTCGCGCTCGACAGCAGCGTCATGATCCTCAAGAGCGCTTAATGCCTCGCTGAACTGTCGCCAGATCGGCAACGCCGCGGTGAGAAAAGTTCCGATGAGACCAACAACGGCCAGGAGACGCGCCGGAAGCGTTACCGTCCTGGATAACGAGGGCATGAACGATCCGACTAATGGAATCAGGGTTAATCCCGCTGCAAGAAGAAATCTTCTCCGCACTCTTGCGTCGGTGCTGAACAGTTTCCACTGAGCAGCGATGCGATTTCTAAGACCCTTTACTTCATCATAGTGCCGGCGGAAACCCGCGACCGTGGTCCATTGATCCGGTTGAATCCCGACGCGTCTTAGTAACACTTTGTCTTTCTCGCTCAGCTTGATCGGGATCTGAAGCTGGTTCAGCTGTTCTTCGGCTTGACTGCGAAAGCCGGCTAACTGAGTCGCGGCGATATCTTTCTTTTGCTCCGCCGTAGTCGCGAGGTTTGTTGCTTCTCTCTTCTTGACCTGAAGTTGATTCTTTTGTTCTTCAATTTTTGATTTGATCTTGGACTCGATCTCTTTCTTTACGCCAAGCTTGTTCATCAGTTCATCTCGTCGTGCTTCGACGATACTGATTTTTTCTTTTTCTGTTACTCTCAGGTTCGCAAAGATGTGATCGACAAGACTGGCCCATAGATTTCCTTCTATGTAGTGCCACGCGTTGAATTCAATCTGGACGATGTTTTTGTAATAGCCGATCTCGTTCTGTTTCTTCGTCTCGGCTTTGCGTGCCTTGCGCGAAAGCTTTTCGACTCGCTGACGCATCTGCCGCATGAAGTGACTTTTGCCGGATCCCCAATCACCGAACAAGCCGATCGACAGCGGTGGCTCAACACTCCATGCTGATACGAGTGATGCCAGCGCGTTCACGTCGTCTTCGATGTTGAGAAGATCTTTGCCGTTCCAGTAGTCGGTTGCGAAACCGGCGAGCGCTGGTCTCAGATCCGATTCGGATTGAACGTCATCGGCGGGTTCAGCGGTAGCCGTCGCATCTGGACGTTTCTCTACCAAAGGCTGCCATGGCGTAAATCCCTGCTGAGCTTGTTCAGTCGTTTCTGATGATGGACCTGCTGTACTGGTAGCGACAGATTCGGTTGTCGGTTCGACCGCTCCTACGGTGAGAATGCTCTGCCATTCATCAGGCTCATCATTGGGAAATGACTGAAGAATAAAATCAAAGAAACGTTGACGAACCGCGGCAACATCGATGGCCGCAACGAGTTGCCGCATCTCCCCCGGCCACGGTTCTTCATGCCAAATTCTAAGCGTCGCAGCGACAAGATGGCGCGAGTGAATCGTACCGTCCGACAGCGGTCCGGGTATATCGGTGCCTGAAAGTGGAGCCAACCTAATGGTTCTGATGGAGTAGGTTTGAGCTAATTCGAAAATTCTAAGTGTGCTTGGCGAGACTGGAGGTTTGCGAAGAACCGGCCGGCTCCAGTTCGGAAACATCTCACGGTATGTCCGTCTGTATTGCTCCAAATTCCCGGCTGTGAGTTCTTGCAGGAGAAATCCAGCCGCAGACAATGACTCTGACGAATAAAGTTCGCCTGCCTGAGTAAGACCAAATAATAAGCAGGCCGGCGAAATTGGCGTTTCTTGTGCTGCCGAGCCCGCCATTAGGCGCGCGAACTTTATTGATTCGTCGACCTCTTCAGTCCATGTGAACCTCTCTAGCTCATTCGGTATCCACCCACCAGAGGATTGTGACGGACTCCGTCGAGCAACGCCGGCCTTGCGTTTTGGTTCCGTCAACCCGGCGAGTCGTAGAACGCGCGCGGCGATACGTTGAAGTGTTGTCGTTTGCTCGTCAGGGGTCCCTTCTGCGATCGGCTTGACGTCGATCATCAGTGGTTCATTCCGATTACGAAAGAAGGGAATCTCTTCCCACGAACAATAGCGAACCAACAGAGTCAGAACCCGCACTCCTCGTTCCTTTTCCAACGACAGGAGCAGCTCGCCTTGATCATTCGTTATCCAGGAATTGCTCAAGTAGGTCGGTGACAACATCAGAAGCACGACCTTTGCGTCCGGCAACGCACTTAGCGTTTCTTCGTCCAACCTCCCTGGAAACTCCTCCACGCGATTGAACATCAGCCTAAAATCAACGTCGGTCGGAAAAAGAGAAACCAGTTGGTCTTTCCACTTCTCTTCTTCCTTCGAGTAACTGATTACGATCAGTGGGGGAATTGATTTGGGCGCGTCTGCGGGCATCCGATCCTCCCGGGTTTCGCAAGGCGTGTTCTAGGAAATAGAGGGCGGTTTTTGCGAGGCCGCCATCGCTGATGAAACTTCTTTGAGACGGGGTCTATAGTAGCCGACGAGCATCATGGTGCCAATGCGGAGCTACTCAGTAGGAGTGAGATGTTTATAGTATTAACAACAAAGGAGACACTTCGCAGTTAGGAGAAGCGGACAGGATCTTAAGGGTCACGATGAAGATCCGTTCCGCTCCTCTTAACTGCGGCGGAGGTATCTGTAGTTGCGTAATCTATAAACATTGGCCTCCTGACGGAGGCCATCCCAAACGGTCGTGGTCGTCTCACCTATGAACATTCGCCTCCTAACGGAGGCAAGCACTCACCGGAATCGCTACTGACTCGAATCAGTCCTGGATTGCTGGGGCAACTCCCACAGCAGTGCCGTATCTTTCCGAGCACCTGTCACCAACAGGCGACCATCACTGCTAAACGAGACTGGATAACGAGCTTCACTCAACGTCGTCAATAATTCGCCGGACGTTGTATCCCAGAGCTTCACTCCGCTGTCGTTCGCAGTCGCGAGGATTGTTCCGTCGTGGTTGAATTCGACTGAGACAGATCTAGAACCGATGCTCGGCAACGCTAGTTTGAGTTCACCAGTTGTCATATCCCAGATCTTCCCTGCCGAAAGCTTGTCGCTCGAAGCCGTCACTAACCAACGGCCGTCAGGACTGAACACTGCATCGGTCGTCTCACTCTTCGGAAGTTTATATTTGAGTTCTCCCGACGAAACGTCCCAGATTCTGGTATCGCCAAAGTAAAAGGTCGCGATGCTTTTGTTGTCAGGGCTAAATTCGAAACTCTTCATCAAGTCTTCAAGAAAACCTTTCTTCGCAACCTCAGCGACCAGCGACCCGTTTTCCACATTCCAGAGTTTCATGCCACCTTGTTGCTCAACGGTGAGCAGACGCGTGCCCGTCGGATCAAAACTCGCGCGATAGATACGCTCCTTGTTTTCGATAGACGCCTGCAATGCTCCAGTGCTCACATTCCA
>Ga0070669_100000970_pt1 | contig 20966 bp, 17 predicted proteins | sample KBSS53metaG_FD_64680 | JGI IMG/M metagenome (GOLD analysis project Ga0070669, IMG submission 64680) | Switchgrass rhizosphere microbial communities from Kellogg Biological Station, Michigan, USA - KBS S5-3 metaG | ecosystem: Host-associated > Plants > Roots > Rhizosphere > Soil ...
AGGTCCGTGCCCGGCTTCACTTCCGTCCAGGTATAGTTGTCGAGCGCGGAAATCTGGATCTCGCTGTCGAAGTGGCCGATGTTGCAGACGATGGCCATCGGCTTCATCGCCTTCATGTGATCGGCGGTGATCACGCCCTCGTTGCCGGTCGCGGTCACGAAGATGTCGGCGCGGCTGACCGCCTCTTCCATGGTGACGACTTCATAGCCTTCCATCGCCGCCTGCAGCGCGCAGATCGGGTCGATCTCGGTTACCATGACGCGCGCGCCGCCATTGCGGAGCGAGGCAGCGCTGCCCTTGCCGACATCGCCGAAGCCCGCCACGCAGGCGACCTTGCCGGCCAGCATGACATCGGTCGCCCGGCGGATCGCGTCGACCAGCGATTCCTTGCAGCCATAGAGGTTGTCGAACTTCGACTTGGTCACGCTGTCGTTCACGTTGATCGCAGGGAACGGCAGCTTGCCGTCCTTGGCGATCTGGTACAGCCGGTGGACGCCGGTGGTGGTTTCTTCCGAAACGCCCTTGATGTGGGCCACCGACATGGTGAGGTAGCCCGGCTTGCGCTTTAGGAACGCCTTCAGCGCCCGGCAGAACTCGATCTCTTCCGCGTTGCCCGGCTCGAACAGCGCCTCGCCCGCTTCAACCCGGGCGCCCCACAGCGCGAACATGGTGGCGTCGCCGCCATCATCCAGGATCATGTTGGCGGTCCGGCCGGTACCGTCGTCCCAATCGAAGATCGAGCCGACATAGTCCCAGTAGTCGGCAAGGCTCTCGCCCTTCACGGCAAACACGGGAATGCCCCGCGCCGCGATGGCAGCGGCGGCGTGGTCCTGGGTCGAGAAGATGTTGCAGGTCGCCCAGCGGACCTCGGCGCCGAGCGCGACCAGCGTCTCGATCAGCACGGCGGTCTGGATGGTCATGTGCAGCGAACCGGTAATCCGCGCGCCCTTCAGGGGCTGCGCCGCGCCGAATTCCTCGCGCAGGGCCATGAGACCGGGCATCTCGGTCTCGGCAATGGCGATCTCGGCGCGGCCGAAGTCAGCGAGGCCGATATCGGCGATGACATAGTCGTGAACGGCGTCGAGCGTTGCAGACACGGGGACATTCTCCTGAGCGGTGGCGGCCACCGCATACGAAAGGGCGGCGCCGGATGGCACCGCCCTTACCCCGTCCCTCGGAGAATATAAAGATGTCTTTATATGTGCCGGTCAGCGCCGGGCATAGGCGAACTTGCTGCCCTCGCTCGGTGCCAGCAGTTCGTCGGCGGCCTCGACCAGCGTGGCGCGGCCCTGCACCTTCGTCAGGACGCGGGTCACCTGCTTGAGCTGGGCGCAATCGAGCCAGGGGTGGCCCTGGCCATACTGGTTGGCCATGCCGGTGCTGATCCGGTCGAGCGCGCGGGCGGCCCCAGCCGGGCCGGCGCTGGCGGCCAGACCGTCACGCAACTCGGCGGCGGCGGCATTGAGGGTCGGCAGGTGCGCCTTCTCGAAGGCCGCGAAGTCGGCACGGAAGTCATCGGCCGTAGTGCGGCAGCGCAGTCCCGTCACCATCAGCATGATATCAAGCCGTCGCAGCTGCTCCGCCTCGCCCCGGGCGGCCGCCTGGGCCGGCACGGCCATGTTCGTCACCAGCGCCGCTGCGGCCATCGCCGCGCCTTTCCACCTGTTGCTCATCTGCCTGGTCTCCGCAAAAGATCCTTGTTTCCCCGCGGCAGAAATTGCGGCGCACAGGCTTAATTGCGGGTCACGCTTCGCACTTAACCCCATGGTTACCATGCTCGGTTCGTCGCATTTTACCTTTGGCGGCAAGGCCGGACCGGCTCGTGTGATCGGCGGTTGCGAAGCACTCGCAATGCGCCCTATGGCAGGACATCACCCCCACCCCGAAGATGGAGTGCAAGACCATGACGATTGCTGTTGGCGACAAGCTGCCCGACGTGAAGCTGATCAAGGCCACTGCCGAAGGCAACGAACCGGTGCAGACGGCCGAATACTTCAAGGGCAAGAAGGTCGCCCTGTTCTCGGTCCCCGGCGCCTTCACGCCGACCTGCTCGGCCAAGCACCTGCCCGGCTTCGTGGAAAAGGCCGCTGAACTCAAGGCCAAGGGGATTGACGAGATCGCCTGCACCGCCGTCAACGATGCCTTCGTGATGAAGGCCTGGGGCGCGGCCAACGGCTCGGACGACGTGACCATGCTGGCCGATGGCAATGGCGATCTGGTCAAGGCCCTCGGCCTCGTCATGGACGGCAGCGGCTTCGGCATGGGCCAGCGTGGCCAGCGCTTCTCGATGATCGTCAACGACGGCACGGTCGAGCAGCTGAACGTCGAAGGCCCCGGCGAATTCAAGGTCAGCGCGGCGGATTACATGCTCGGCCAGCTCTGAGCCGAAATCCCGCGCTTTCGCGATAAGGGCGTCCCGTTAGGGGCGCCCTTATCATTTGACCGGAACAAAGGCGATGGCCCTGCCCCCGCCCGGCAACTCGCGCCAGCGCGCCCGGTCCGCCCTGAGGGCTGCGACAAGCGGGGCGTTCCAGTCCGGATCGAGCAGGAAGGCGGCCGGATGCCAGGTCGCCTCCACGGCCGCGAGCGTCATCTCGCCCCGGCTCGCCGCCCCGTAGGCCTGCCATTCGGCGGGGGTATAGCGATAGTAGCGCCCGTCATAAGCCACCCGCCACGCCGGATAGCCCGCGTCGATCAGCGGACCGCCCCAGGGGAAATGGGCATAGATCGTTCCGTTGACGCCCGCCGCCCGCAGCTGCGCAACCTCGCCCAGCGGGAGCGAGGGGTCGAACCGCGTCGGCAGCAGGATGCCAAGGCCGATCGCCACGGCCAGCGGCATGGTCCGCAGATACCACGGCAAGCGGGCCTCGGCGCTTGGCGGCGCGGTGCGGGCGATGACCGGGACCAGCGCCACGGCCCAGAACAGCACAAAGCGATAGCTCACCACGGTCAGCACCAGCATGGCCAGAGCCGGCACTACCTCGTCCGCCGCCCAGCGCCCGGTCCGGCGCACCAGCCAACCGGACAGCAACGCCACCGCCAGGATCGGCACGGCAACCTGCCGGTTGACCGGGTGCCACAGCGCCAACCACTCGCTCACACCCATGGCCCGGCTGGCCGTGGCGTTGGCGGCGGAGACGGCGAAGATGCCAGGCCCCTCGGGCGTAAGCACCGTCGCCGCAGCCGCCATGGCTGCCAGCGCCACCGGCTCCCACGGCAGCGGGCCTTCTCGCGTCCGCAGCCACCCGGCGCACCGCAGCGCGGCCAGCGCGCCCAGCCAGACCGCGCCAATCGCCACCGAGGGATGCAGGTTCTGCCAGACGAGCAGCAGCAGCGCCGCCAGCACCAGCCGCGGACCTGCCCGCATCGGGCGGTAGGCCAGCACAATCAGCAGCCCGAAGCACAGCACGCCCATGCTCTGCGGACGAACCGAGGCCTGCGGCAGGGCCGCAATCAGCCCGAGCGCCAGCGCAAGCGCCAGCCCCAGGGCCGCAGCCCCGCGCCGCCGCGCCGCCAAGGCCGCCGCCCAGAACCCGCCAAGCCAGCACAGCGCGTCGACCGTCCGCAGCAGCGACCATCCGCCGATCTCGCGCAGGCCCGCATAAAGAGCCTGCCCCGCCCAGGCCAGCGCCGGCAGGTGTTCGCCCAGATGCCGGGCGGCAAACGGCTCGGCGGAAAGCGGACCGCGCGCGCCAAGGATCAGTTCCCCCAGACGCAGCTGCCAGAACACGTCGACATCCCACACCGGCCGCTCGATGAGCAGCAGCAGCGACAGCACGGCAACCAGCACCAGTGCCGCCGGCCCTCGGAGCGAAAGCCGCGCTACGGCCTCGTCAGTTTGCGCTGGTTCCCCCACGCCCGCCAAAGTGCCGCGTGGAGCGGAAAGGCGCAAGGCCCGTCGCCGCGGCGCTCATCGGACCTCACCCCACGGGGTCCATGGCACGACCGCCCGGTCACGCGGACCGGATCAGTCGCCGCACCGCGCTTGGGAACCGCCCCGCTTAGTAACCCATCAGGCTGAGGACTTCCTTGCGGCTCCGCTCATCCTCAAGGAACGTGCCCATCATCCGGCTGGTCACCATGTTGACCCCCGGCGTGCGCACGCCGCGCGCGGTCATGCAGGCATGGCTGGCCTCGATCACCACGGCCACGCCCAGCGGCTTGAGGTTGTCCCAGATGCACTGGGCGACCTCCGCCGTCAGCCGCTCCTGGATCTGCAGGCGGCGGGCGAAGCCGTGGAGCACGCGGGCCAGCTTGGAGATGCCGACCACGTGGTTGCGCGGCAGGTAGGCGATGGCCGCCGTGCCGATGATTGGCGCCATGTGGTGTTCGCAGTGCGACTGGAACGGGATGCCCTTGAGCAGGACGACCTCGTTGTAGCCGCCCACTTCCTCGAAGATGCGCGCCAGATGGATCGCCGGATCCTCGCCATAGCCCTGGCAATATTCCTTCCACGCGCGCGCCACGCGGCGCGGGGTATCAAGCAGTCCCTCGCGGCCCGGATCGTCGCCCGACCAGCGGATCAGGGTGCGGATGGCTTCCTGGACATGCTCGGGCACGACGATCTTGCCGTCGGAGCCCACGGGATCGAAGCCGTCCTCATCAGGTCCATCGATACTGCTCAAATCCGTATTCCCTTTCTATCGTGGCCGGCGGAGCAAGCCCCCGCGGCGGAACAGGCCGGCGCGGCGGCTCATCGGCTCGAACAGCTCTCCCGGGCTCTCCGGATCAAGGAGCGCGCTGTCGGCCAGTGCCTTTTCAGTATCGCCAAGCGGACGCAAGTGAAATGGCTCCAATCGCTTGGAGCTCAGCGGACGGGCGTCGGCCATGGCCGCCATCGATCCGTGCTCATCCAGCAGGGCGGCCACTGTGTCGGCCGGAATGCCGCAGTGCTCGCCCAGCAGTTGCAGACGCAAATCCCTGATCGCACGGCGAACTTCATCGCGGTCATTGGCCGGGCGGCGGCTGTCGATGACCACGTCGGCCTCGCTGTCCAGTCCCATCGAACGGTTGTTCAGGTTAGCCGAGCCCACGCGCAATATCACATCATCGATAATCATGATCTTGGCGTGTACGTAGATCGGCTTGGCCCCGGAATACGGCACAAAGACCCGCATCCGCCGCTGCGGATCGCGCTCGCCGATGGCATGGAGCAGGCGAACGCGGGCCCCGTCCATGGCGGTCTGCTCGAGCCAGCCGTGGGCCACGAGTGGGCCGACCAGGAACACCTCCGGGGGATCGGGCTCCGAAAGCCTTGCCGCCAGGGCCTCGGCCACCTTGCGCGAGGCGAAGTATTGGCTTTCGGCATAGATGAAGTGACGCGCGGCGGCGATGTGTTCGAGAAACAGGGCCTCGACCTCGCGCACTTCGTCATAGCCGCCCCACTTCGCGGTGGTCCGGGAGATGCCCACTTCGACATTTTCGAACTGGGCGGTGGTCCGGCTCGGCCAGGCCGTCGCCTCCTGCGGCGTGCACGGCTCGAGCCGGGGCCCGCCCGCGCGGTGCCAGCGCGAGCGGCCGAGATCGCCCAGCGCCCGGGCGGCATCGCCCTCCAGCAGCATGGTCGCATCATGCCACGGGTCGTAAGGCCGGCGCGAGGCGTTGACCCGGCGGGGGTCGTGCTCGCGGTGCTCGGGCGTGTCCCATCGCTCGGTGGTCATGTCGATCCCGCCGCACACGGCGAACCGATCGTCGATCACCGCGATCTTCTGGTGATGGCTGCAGCCCAGCGGATGGGCGGAATCGAACTTGAAATCGATCGCCGGGTGGCGGAACCAGCGGATCAGGTCGAAGATCATCGTCCCGCGAAAGATGAATTTCAGCGCGCCGAAATTCCATTTCAGCACCCGCACCTGCAGCGCCCGGTTGCGGTTGGCCAGCCAGACCACGAACGGCCCCAGCCGCGCGGGGTGGCGCCGGCGGGTCGGCCGGTTCCACCAGCGCCGCCCCGGCCCCAGCCGCACCCGCGTATCGAAGTCCCAGCCGATCAGCATGATCCGCTGGCGCGCCCGCAGCATCGCCTCCTGCATCAGCAGGAAATATTCGGCCGCGTCGACAACGACATGGGCGCGCGTGGCCACCGCATAGCGCCAGACCGACGGTTGCGCCGCCGCGCCCTCCTCGTCGTCCATGCCTGCTGCCGGCCCGCTGTCAGGATCCATCGCCGCTCCCACCTTGGCAGCCTAGACGGGACTGCGTGCCGGGGAAACCCGCACTGGCTGATGGCGGTTCCCTCGCGCCGCTCCGCAAACAGAAAGGGCGGCGCCATGCGGCACCGCCCTTTCTTTTATTCAACCATTGTCGGACCTTGCTCGAGGCGGTGCCCGCCAGGCGGGCACCGCTCCGGCCTGGCTCACTTCCCGAAGGTGTAGCGCAGGCGCAGCGACACGGTGCGCGGCTGGCCGAGGATCGTCGAGCGGAAGCCCAGCGAGGCCGCCGAACCGGCCGAACCGTATTCGTAGAACTTGTTGAACACGTTGATCACCTGAACCGAGGCATCGAGCCCGGTTCCACCGATCCCCTTGAGGCCGATGCTGGCGTCAACCGTTGTCTTCCCGGGAATGGGGAAGTCGGCTTCCACCCACTGGCTGGTGTAGCGCAGATCGCTGTTGAACGCGAGCCGGCCGCCCAGAACATCGCGAGGATATTCGTAGTAGATCCCGGCGTTGGCGATCCACTCGGGCTGCTGGCGCAGAACGAACGGAGGGGATCTGCGACCATTGGCACGGTAAACCGCCGCAAGGTTCGGGTCCGGCGTCAGGCTCAACGCCGTGAAGTCGGTGTAGGACAGACCACCGCTCAGGGTCAGGCCCTCCACCGGCGACAGCGTTCCATCGATCTCGAACCCTTGCAGGCGCGAACGACCGGCGTTGACGTAGGTCGTCTGCGGCACGATCGAGATGGTCCGGCCCGGCTGACCATCGGTAGTAGTGCAGGTCGGCGCAGTCGATCCCGGCGTATTCGCCGCTTCGGGAACGCAGCCGAGACCGGCGGTGCCCGCGGTCAGCTGCGAAGTGGAGAACGGCAGCTGCACGTCCTTGTCGGTCCCGCGATACAGCGCAACGTTGAGGCTGCCCGGCACAGAGCCGTGCCACCGCAGCTTGGCGCCGATCTCGATATCGTCCAGCGTTTCCGGCTTGAATGTCCGAATGCTGGCAAGGAAGGCGTCATAAACGCCGGCGTTGTAGCTGCCCGCGCGATAGCCGCGACGGGTGGCCGCATAGACCATCGCATCCGGCGTGATCTGCCAGTTGGCGCCAAGGTTCCAGGTGCCCTTGTTGAAATGCACCACGGGAAGAACTGCCGCGTTATAGTCGGACGACAGGTTACCGGACCGGCAGCTCGCGTCGGTCGGAATGACGGACGGGTTCGTGAGCTGGACCAGCCCTGACGAGAAGGCCGGGTAGCCCAGGCTGGCAACGCAGCCGCCGCTGCTATCCCAGTTCTGGCGATAACCGGCGGTGACCGTCAGCCCGTCAACCACGGTATAGTCAAACTGACCGTAGAGCGACTTGCTGGTATCGGTGAAGTACGAGAACCCGCTGCCGTGCGACAGGCCGAAGAAGGCGTTGACTTCGAGCGCGGTCGATCCGCCCGGACCATTGGGTGACTGCTTGTAATAGAACCCGCCGACCGTGTACTTCAGCTTGTTGTCCAGCACCGAGCCGGAGAGCTGCAGTTCCTCGGTCACCTGCTTAAGCTGGATCAGGTTGTGGGTTTCGATGATGTCCAGCGGCGTGGCGTCGAGATCGCCGATGGAAAGGCTGTCATTGGTGCGATAGCCGAAGATGTTCTTCAGGGTCGCATGATCACCCAGCTCGATGGTCGTGGTGTTCGAAATGCCCCAGATCTTGGTAGCCGACAGCCAAGGATCGACGTTCGAGTAGGTGATCTGGTGTCCGCCGGCAACGGAGGCCTGCCCGAAGAGGTTGTAATCGCAGACCAGGCTGGTTCCGCATTGCGCGATCCCGCCGATGAACCCGCCGAGTGGTGCGGGAAGGAACTGCGCCGGAACCATATAGAGGGCGGGGCTCGAAGTGATGCCGGGGACCCCGCCGGGATAGAACCCGGTGAACAGGCTGGAGGCGTAGCCCCGGACCTTGGTGTAGTCGTAGACGGTGACGTTCTTGACGCCGTCCACCGGCTCAATCAGCAGCGAGGCGCGGAACGCGGTCGTCGCAAACTCGTCGAAGTTGTGCGTGTTCGGCACCGGCGTCGGCACGACCGCGCCGAGGGTCGGAGTGACGCCGAACGGCGTGTACTGATAGTTCTTGGTGTAGCTGGCGCTGTGATCCAGCTGGCCAGAGAGGCGCAGGGCAACCTTTTCCGGGATGATCGGAATGTTGATCGCGCCTTCGATCTTCTGACGATTGTATTCGCCGATTTCGCCCTCGACATAACCGCCGAAGCTGTGGGTCGGCGCCTTGGAATAGGTCAGGATCGCGCCGCCGAGCGCGTTACGGCCGAACAGCGTGCCCTGCGGACCCTTGAGGACCTGGATATTGTCCATGTCGTAGGTCGGGATGAGCGAGCCGTAGGTCGGCAGCGGCACTTCGTTGAAGTAGGTGATCACAGCCGGCGAGACGTTGCCGGTAACACCGCGCGACTGGCCGCGGATGGTGATGAACACGTTGGTGCGCGAGCCGCCGCCGGTAATGTTCAGACCCGGCGTGAGCTTGGTCAGGTCGGCGACGTTCTGGATGTTCTTGGTCTGGATCTGCGCCGAAGAGAACGCGGTAATCGCCACCGGCACCTTCGAGGCGGTCTCCGCCACGCGACGTGCGGTCACGACGATGTCGCCACCGGTTGCGCCGGTGTCCTCAGCGGCCTGCGGCGCAGCCTGCGCCATAGCCATGTCCGCAGTCGCCATCGACAGGACACCAGCCGACAAAGTAAGAAGTAGCTTACCTCTCATCACATCGCTCCCTTTGAAAAAGCCGAATTTTTCTTCGTGCTCCATCTGTTCTAGTACAACCCTCTCCCCAGCGTAAGCACCAAGGGTTATGAACACACTTGTGATCGGGTCGAGCAGGTGCGCCGCTTGGACGGATTTATCCTGCTTGCGGTTCGGGGGAATGGGGATAGGTTCCCTGTTCGCCAGCGGCGCCGGATCTGGCGAGCAGGCATCCGGCGCCCGGCCTGACCGGCGGAAAAGCGGCAGCGGCGTCTGACAGGAGAGGTCAGGATGAACCGAACAATTCTCGCCAACGCCAACGTCCTCGATGGCAGCAATCCCGGCCGGCGGGCAACGGTCGTCATTTCCGGAGAGCGGATCGAGGCGGTGATCGATGCCGGCGCTCCGGCACCTGCCCCGCGGGAGGGCGATCGCCGGGTGGATCTGGCCGGGCGCACAGTCATGCCCGGCATGGTGCTCGGCCACTACCACGCCAGCTACCAGGATCTCGGCATCGTCCCCACCCCCTTCGGGCTGGAGGCACCCGCGGCCCTGCAGGCGCTGCGCGCAGCCCGGCATTTCCGGTTGGCGCTGGATTGCGGGTTCACCGGAGTGATCGGCGCCGGCGCGCCCTACCGGATCGACCCGGCGATGAAACGGGCGATTGCGGAAGGGACCGCCGTCGGCCCCCGGATCATGGCCTGCGGACGCGATGTCAGCACCACCGGGCACTGCAACGATCGCAGCTACCCCTCGCACTGGGGGATCCGTTCGACCGAGGGAATGCGCGTCGCCGATGGGCCTGACGAATTCCGCAAGGCCATCCGCGAGGAGATCAAGGACGGGGTGGAGATCATCAAGCTCTTCGCCACCGGCGGGCACGGCGTGAACGTGCCGGCGAGCGAATGGCATGTCAGCCGCGACGAGATGATCATGGCCGTGCGCACCGCGGATGAGCGCGGGGCCAAGATCCGCGCCCATATCGGCAATGGCGAGGCCGCCCTCTTCGCGATCGAAAACGGCGTCCACATCATCGACCATGGCGACGGGTTCGACGATGCCTGCGTCGAGGCCGCGGTGAAGCACGGCGCCTTCCTCGCGCCCAGCCTGCATTTCCCCAAGGTCATGATGCAGGTCGCCGCCGGCACGCCCTATGCCGACGAGATGATCGAACCCTTCGCCGCCATGGCCGCCATTCTCGCCCGCGCCGATGCCGCCGGCGTCGGCATCCTGCTGGGCGACGATTATGGCGCGCACGGCTTTCCCCATGGCATCTATGCGCAGGAACTGCCGCTCTACGTCGAAGCCGCCGGGGTCTCGCCGCTCACCGTCATCCGCTGGGCCACGGTCAACGGCGCGGCGGCCATGGGCCTGCAGGACCAGTGCGGCCGCGTGGCGCCGGGCATGCTGGCCGACCTGCTGGTGGTCGACGGCGACCCCTCGCACGACATCTCCGTGCTGTGCGACCAGACCAACCTGCTGGCAATCTACAAGGGCGGCGCGGCCCACAAGGACAACCTCGCCGCCCTGCCCTCCCGTGTCCCGGCGGAGAAACTGGCCAGCGCCGCGCCGGCTTGACCTGGCGCGCGCGCCCGCGTCAGCTCCGCTCTCAGCCCCCGCGTCACCCCCGCGCGCCGCGCACCAGCCGGCCCGGCAGGGCGCCGGTCGCCTCGCCGCGCTGATAGGTCACCTCGCCGGCCACCAGCGTATAGTCGTAACCCGTGGCCTCCTGGCGCAGGCGCCCGCCACCCTCCGGCAGGTCGTAAACCATCTCCGGTGCGCGCAGCCCGATCTCGTCCATCGCGATGACGTTGATATCGGCGCGCAGGCCGGGCGCCAGGCGCCCCCGGTCATTGAGCCCAACCAGCGCTGCCGTATCGGCGGTCAGCATCCTGACCGCCCGGGCCAGCCCGATGCGGTCCTCCCCCTCGCCCGCCCAGCGCGCCATGACATGGGTCGGGAAACTCGCGTCGCAGATGAAGCTGCAATGGGCCCCGCCATCGCCCAGCCCGACGACCGTATGGTCATGCTCCAGCATGGGTCGCACGGCATCGGCCTTGCCGTCGACGAAGTTCATCGCCGGCATGTAGATCAGGGCCGACCCGTCGCCGCCGACAAGATAGTCGTAGGCCGCCTGCGCGGGGCTGACGCCCTGCGCCTCCGCCAGCCCGGCGAAGCTCTGGGCGAAGCCGGGCTCGTATTCCGGCGGATCGGTCAAGGGGAACAGGTTGTCGAACCGCCAGAAGGTGCCGCGCGCGGCATCGATGTCGCCCGGCCATTCCGCCACGATTTTGGTCCTCACCTCGGGCCGGCGCAGCTGTTCCAGCCGCTCTGCCGGCGGCAGGCCGGCCAGCCCCGCATAGGTCGGGCAGTAGGAAAACGGGTTCTGGTATTGGGCCAGGCCAAGCAGGGCGCCGATCGGGCGCGGGGCAACCTGCCCGGTCATCGCCACGCCATCGGAATTCGCGTCCTCGATCCGGTCAAGCAGCTCGCGCCAGCGGTCCGGCGCATAGGGCTTCTGGAACACCGACAGCGTCACCGGACGGCCGGACTGCTCGCCCACACGGCGGAGCATGGCGAACTCGGGATCGATGTCGTCGAAATCGGAAATCAGCTGGATGATGCCCGATCCGGCCTGTTCCAGCCCAGCGGCGATCCCGCGCAGTTCCTGTTCGGCCGCCCCGTAGCTGGGGGTGACCCAACCGTCGCGCGAAACGTGCGCGAGCGAGCGTGAGGTCGAAAAACCCAGTGCCCCCGCCCCGATCGCCTCGGCGGCCAGCGCGCGCATCTGCTCGATGTCCTGCTCCGTCGCCGCCTCCTTGGCCGCCGCGCGCTCGCCCATCACATAGACCCGCAAGGGCGCGTGCGGCAGGTAGGTGGCCACGTCCATGTCGTAGCGACGCTCATCCAGCCGGTCCATGAACTCGGGAAACCCTTCCCAGTCCCAGGTCAGGCCGGCGGTAAGCACCACCTCGGGGATGTCCTCCACCCCCTCCATCAGGCTGACCATCCGCTCCCGGTCCTCGGGCTTGCATGGCGCGAAACCAACCCCGCAATTGCCCATCACCACGGTCGTCACCCCATGGTACGACGAGGGATTGAGCCGCTCCGACCAGACCACGTGGCCATCGTAATGGGTGTGGATGTCGACAAAGCCGGGCGTCACGATCCGCCCCGCCGCGTCGATCTCGGTGTCAGCCGCGCCGTCAATCGGCCCTATCGCCGCTATCCGGCCGTCCTTGATCGCAAGGTCGGCGAGGTACGGCTCGGCCCCCGTGCCATCGACGATCATGCCGCCACGGATCACGCAATCGTACTGCATCCTGTCTCTCCGGTTAGGCCGGCGAATCAGTGTTCCCAGCCTGTATTCTCCGATGTTACATCAGGTTTGGCGATTGACTCGCCGCGCCCGCCCGCTTCAACTCCAGCATGATGGGCAACCGGGCCGTTCGGCTTCGACGCACCTGCCCAGATGGGAGAATGCCGTGAGCCACGTGTTCGGAGCCACCCGCCAGATTGGCTATGTCGTGCGCGATATCGAGCGGGCCATGGCCCTGTGGACGCAGACCCTCGGGGTCGGCCCATTCTATGTCCTGCGCGAGATCGAAATGACCAATTATCGCTACCGCGGCCATCCTGGCCCGGCGCCGGTCATCACGGTTGCCTTTGCCAATTCCGGCGACGTGCAGATCGAGCTGATCCAGCAGCACAACGACGTGCCGAGTGCCTACACCGAATTTCTTTCCGCCGGGCGCGAGGGCATGCACCACGTGTCATCGTGGTTCGCCGAGCCCGCCGAATACGACAGCGCCTATCAGGCCATGCTCGGCAAGGGCCTCAGGATCATTCACGAGTCCGTCGGCGGGGACGGCTCCGGCCGCTTCGCCTATTTCGAGACCGGCGTCCCCGAAGGCCACGTTATCGAGCTCTCGGAAACCCTCCTCCCCGGCATCCGCGAAGTCGTCGAACTGACCGCGAGCGAGGCCCGCACCTGGACCGGCGAAAACCCGGTCAGGACCGTCGCCTGGTAGGACGCACGGCCGGAGGCGGGGTTAGTTGACGAAGCCGCGGAACACCAGGTCCGATCCACGCCTGCCGGAATTCAGGCCTCGCAGGCCCGATCTGGCGTTTCAATGATCTCCTGGCGCGCAAAGGCGATCGTTTCCCGGCAGGAGCAGGCGGCGGCCTCAAGCCGCGCGAAGTCATCGATGGTGATGCTGCCTCTGCCGGAGTGCACCAGTCCAGCCCGCTGCAGGCTGGCCGACGCTGCGGCAACGGTAGACCGTTGCACTCCGAGGATATTGGCTAGGTCTTCCTGGGTCAGGGTCAGTTCGGGGCCGCGATGGCTGCGCGCCGAGGCGTCGAGGAGTACCCGGCACATGCGCATCTCGACGCGGTGGATGGCCGTGCAGGCAACCAGTTGCCGTGCTTCGACCAGCAGCGCTTCGACATACTTGTGCATGGCGACGCGCAGCGCCGGGGAATGGTCGTAGAGCTCGCGATAGTGCGCGGCGCGCATACGCCAGCCCTCGCCCGCGATCTGAACGATCGCCCGTGCATAGCTCAGCCGGCTGCCGCAGGCCTCGAACGCGCCGAACACGCCATGGCGTCCCACCATTCCGCCCGTCACGTTCTCCCCGTCCAAGCTTTCAGCGACAAGGCAGATGAGAGCAGACTCGGGAAACCAGACCCATTCGATCTCCGTACCGGTGTGCTGGAGAACGGCACCGCGCCGCAGGGAGACTGCCTCGAAACAGGTCCGCATGCGCATGGTCACCGCGGGTTCCAGCTGCTTGAGGATCGCGTTGTCGGGGGCGAATGTCATGATCCGGGCGGTGCCTCCAGGTTTGGGCAACTGGCGAGTCTGAAGTTCTTGACGCAGACGGCGGGCAGCTGACCGGGGAACCCACCGGTCCCCCCGGCCCTTTCATTGCTGCTCCACTGCCTGGGCGAGACGAAAGGCCGCAATCATGTCCCCTGATGCCGAAGCCCAGCCGCTCCACGTCGAAGTGGTGAACGGGGAGGTGGTGATGACCGGACCACGCGTTGCGGTCGCGCTCGACATAGGTGCCGCTGCGGAAACCGCCCGCCGGCTGATGGCAGCCGCGCAGGAAGTGGACGGCGCCAGCCGGCACTCCGCGGGAACGGCATCCAACGACACGTGAGGTATTGAGCGGCCCATTCCCCCCCTCTTGATGATCGCATGAGCGAAGGATCGGCCCCGCCCGTGCACCTGTTTCGATCGGACGAAGGAACCCGAACGACTGGTTCCGGAAACGCCTTGCTCCTTTTTGCGTTCCGCACTTCAGAGTTCGCCGCGAGACCGCAAGATGGTTTCGCTGTCGGGCTCGCTGACCCTGGCTGATCCTCTTCTGTCGGGTTGTGGACACAGCTCGGCCGCTCGCCTGCCTATAGGCCGGGGGCATCGGGGGAATTCAGGAGTCACACGCGAGAATGCAGTACCCCGACCAAGCCGTCGATCTGACCAACTGCGATAGGGAGCCGATCCATCTCCTCGGCGCAATCCAGCCCGTCGGCTTCCTGCTGGCGCTGAGCACCGACTGGATCATATCGCGCGCATCGGCCAACATCGAAGAATTCCTGGGCTTTGCGCCAGACGTCCTGATCGGCCGCCCGCTGGCGGACTTCGTCGATCGCAAGCTGCTCCACGATCTGCGAAACCGCGTTACCTACCTGGTCAATTCGGAAGCTGCGGAGCGGCTGTTCGGCTGCCGCCTGCCCGGTCACGCCGAACCCTACGACCTGGGCCTGCATTTCTCGGGCAACCAGATCATCATCGAGGGTGAGCCGGGCAACGACGGTTACGCCGATGCGGCCGGGCCCGTCCGGGCGATGATGGGCCGGCTCGACAAGCAGCCTGATATGGCCACGTTCTTCCGCGAAGGCGCCAGGCAGATCCGCGCCCTGCTCGGTTACGACCGGGTGATGATCTACCGCTTCGCCGAAGACGGCAACGGCGAGGTCGTGGCGGAGGCCTGCAAGCCGGGCATCGGCAGCTTCAAGGGCCTGCGCTATCCGGCGTCCGACATTCCCAAGCAGGCTCGGGCGCTCTACCTGCGCAACCTGATCCGCATCATCCACGATGTGAATTCGCTGCCGGTGCCGATCGTCCCTGCCCTGAACGAAGACGGGCAACCGGTCGACCTTTCGCTCTCCGTGCTCCGGGCAGTGTCCCCGATCCACATTGAATATCTCAAGAACATGGGCGTTTCGGCCTCGCTCTCGATCTCGATCGTGGTCGACGACAAGCTCTGGGGCCTGTTCGCCTGCCACCACTATTCGCCGCTGTCCCCGACCTTCGAACGCCGCACCACGGCCGAACTGTTTTCGCAGATGTTCTCGCTGCGGCTCGAAAGCCGCGAGCGGCGCGACCTCGTCGAGTACGAACGGCGCGCGCGTGACATTTCCGATCAGTTGCTGGGCGCCGTTGCCTCCGACGAAACCCTGCTGCGCGATCCCGACTGGCTCGGCGACATCCTGACCAGCGCCATCCCGGCCGACGGTGTGGGGGTGTGGATCAATGGCTCCTATGCCTTCTCCGGCACAACTCCGCCGACCGAGGACTTCCGCCGGATCGTGCGCGCCCTGAACGGCACCGCATCGGGCAAGGTCTTTGCGACGGACAACATCGGTTTTCTCATCGACGGCGCCGAAGCCTGGGCCAAGGACGCCGCCGGCCTGCTGGCGATCCCGATCTCCCGCTCGCCGCGCGACTACGTGATCCTGTTCCGCAAGGAGATGAAACAAGAGGTCCGCTGGGCCGGCGATCCGCACAAGCCGGTGGAATATGGTCCCAACGGCCCGCGCCTGACCCCGCGGCAGAGCTTTGCCGAGTGGCAGGAACTGGTCGATGGTCGCTCGACCCCATTCACCGCTTCGCAATTGCGCGTGGCCGAAACCCTGCGCGCCACCCTGATCGAGGTCGTGCTGCGCCTGGCCGACGAGGCTGCCGCCGAGCGGCATAGCGCGAATGCACGCCAGGAACTGCTGATCGCCGAGCTCAATCACCGCGTCCGCAACATCCTTGGCGTGATCCGCGGCCTGATCCGCCAATCGCACCCCGACGAGCCGTCGGTGCGCGATTTCGTCAAGGTGGTCGACGGCCGGATCCATGCCTTGGCGCGGGCCCACAACCAGATCACCGACGATCACTGGGGCCCCGCTCCGCTCGAGGCGCTCATCGAGGCCGAGGCCGCGGCCTTCACCGTGGACAAGCAGAGCGCGATCCATGCCGAAGGCGCGCCGGTCCTGCTCAACCCGCAGGCGTTCTCGACCATGGCCCTGGTCATTCACGAACTGGTGACCAACTCGGCCAAGTACGGCAGTCTTTCGGGCGATGGCGAGGTGCAGATCAGCTGGCGGCGTGATGACGCCGGCGACCTGAAGCTGAGCTGGACCGAGACCGGCGGCCCGGCCGTCCGCCCGCCCCGCCGCAAGGGCTTTGGCAGCACGATCATCGAACGCTCGGTCCCATATGACCTGGGCGGAACGGCGGTTTCCGATTACGATCCGGCAGGGTTCAGGGCCCAGTTCTGCATCCCCAAGCGCCACGTCTCGGAACCGCCGGCGATGATCGCCCGGCGGATCGTGCTGCCGCATTCGCACCTGGCCCAGGAAGCGCACGTGCCGTCCAACTTCCTTGATGGCGTCAAGGTGCTCCTGGTCGAAGACAGCCTGATCATCGCGCTCGATGCCGAAGACGTTCTCCAGTCCTTCCATGCCGATGTCACGGTCGCCTCCACCCTTGAAGCGGCTCTCGATCTGCTGGCGCACACCACGCCCGATTTCGCCATCCTCGACATCAACCTCGGAGACCAGACCAGCTTCGCCATCGCCGATCGCCTCGCCGACATGGGGGTCCCGTTCTTCTTCGCTTCCGGCTACGGGGAGCAGGCCAGGCTGCCGATGGAGCACCGGGCCAGAACGGTTGTGCAAAAGCCCTACACCACCGCCAACATCGTGCGCGCAATCGAAGGACTGATCGGTGTCGCAGTCGACTGAACAACCTTTGCTCCCGGCCGGGGGAAGCGGCCCGAGCCTGGTGTCCCGGCTGCGCGAGGAGACGCGTCCCGGTCACGCACGAGTCGATGCGGCATTCAGCCGGTTCGACCTCACCCGGCGCGGTGGTTACGCAGCCTTCCTGACCGCACAAGCACGTGTTCTGCCCGCGTTGGAGGCACTCCTGCGTCCGGGCGAGACGATCCCAGGGTGGCATGGCCGCGCTGCACTGCTGCTGCAGGATTTGGGCCAGCTCGGCGCTGCCGTACCGATAGCCCATGCGCCGGATATCCAGCCGGGTCATGCAGCCTGGTGGGGCGCCCTATACGTGATGGAAGGGTCCCGGCTGGGCGGCGCCATGCTCGCTCGGCGGGTGCCCAGCCATCTCCCCTATGCGTTTCTTGGCGCAAGCCATCCTCCCGGAGCATGGCGCGGCATCCTGGCGCGCATCGACCAGGCCTGCCTGTCTCCAAGTGAGCAGTCCGCTTCCATCGAAAGTGCGCAGGCCGTGTTCGACGCCTTCGAGCAGGCGGCTTATGACCAGGCCTAGGCGCAGGCCCCATTAACCGCACCATCCAGGCGGGGGATTGGCGGACAGATCGGGCCAATGTGCCCGCAGGGTGGGCTGGTTGCCCCTCCAAGCGCGCATTATCCCTGCGCGTTCCCGCCAGGCAGCTGTCCGCTTTGCCTCAAATCTCGCGCCACCCAACTGCGAAACCGGCACAGGTCGGGTCGAAGTGCGCTCCGACAGAACGGCATCGCCGGTGTTGGTGTGACCCGGCCGAATATTCACTGCCGCGGGGAACCGTATCTCGCTGCACACAATGGATTCTGAAGCATCTCGCGGCTGGCACGTTCAGCTACTTGAAGCGTTGCACTAAATCTACATCGGGAATTTTGTGCATGGCAGATAAATCTCAGAGCTCAACCGTTTCGGTCAAGAGCATCCTTGAGGTGAGCTTCGATTCCATTGCCGTTATTGCCTTCAGGTGCGCTCGGATCGGCCGCGGGGGGGCGGATGCGCTCCTGGAAGCGAACCTGATGGTTACCGAAAAGGTGGAGGCGTGGGCCTTTGTCTCATGGTCATCCATAACCGGAGCTTACGGCGTGAGCCCTGTCAGCGTGTTTGGCCGGGTGTTTACCCACTATTCCCAGTGCATTCGATCCAACCGGCAGCGTCTGACCTACAGGAGCTTGCCTCGATAACGAGGCCCTTGCCTGAGCAGCGCGCCAATATCTCACCCGGCGACAAGCCTGTGACCCGGCTTGAATTTACGGTTGTTTCCCGAAAATGGATGTAATTTTAGTAGTTTACAACACACAGGGCGAACGCGATTGTGCGCCGCAGCATTACCCGCTGCTCAGATAAGGTAGGCCTCAGCAACAAGGACGTGTTCTCGATGACACAGAATGTTGAATTACCCGCTTCTGACGAAACTCTCCACGAATCCCCCCAGGCAAAAGTTGTTACCCCGGAGACAACCCGGCTGGTGGCCGCACCGGAACTCCACGAACCGACGGGCGAGCTCTCCAATTCGGGTGAGCAGGCCACCAATTCGGAAGCCCGCCTCGACGGGGAGACGTCAACGGTTGTCCGGCAGCTTTCGGTAGAGCCGCGCGAACTGGAAGGTGGGCACCCGGCACGATCGCCCAAACTGCCTTCCAGGGTAAGATCCAAAGCCAAGGCCAGGACCCCGGCATCCCCCCCGGTCCCCCAGCCACTCGCGAGCCCAGTCAACAATCGCACGGCTTCGGCAAAGCACCTTTCGCTTCCGCGACCCAAGTCACTCACTCTCAACACCCGACCTGCGTCTTCAGCTTCTTCGGAGAAACAAACCATGACTACTGATGTTGACAATTCTCCTGCAAAAACGCCCTTTGCCAAGTTCCAGGAACAGGCTCAGGCTGCACTTAGCAAGGGAACGGCCGCTCTCAACGGCGCCAGCGACCTCGCAAAAGGAAATCTCGAGGCAACTCTGGCGTCGGGGCGGATTTTGACCGCCGGTCTTCGGGACATCAGCGCCGCGATGGCCGCCGAGAGCCGCGGTGCGCTGGAGGCGATAACCGGCGATGCCAGGAAACTCGCCGCGGCAACCTCGCCTGCGGAATTCTTCCAACTCCAGAATTCCCTTGCTCGCAAGCAGTTCGAAGGGGCGATCAGCCAGGCGTCGAAGAATGTGGAAACCCTGTTCAGGCTGACCAGCGAAATGATGGCGCCGCTCTCGAACCAGATGGTCGTTACGGCAAGCAAGATCGGCGGGTCCGTTTGATCGGCCTATAGCGGAAATTCAGTCTCTTGTCGGCAGCGTAGCTAGGAGCTCCTCCGCTTTGCGGCGCAGCACTCGTTACGCTGTCACGGGATCGAAGACCCGTTCGGTCAATGGTCGAATGTTATTCAACCAGGAGAACAGGGCCCGGTTCTTCCGCTCGATGGTAAAGCAGGCCTCTGGCGGTAAGTAGTATCGGGTGCGCCGAGCATCGGCTCCGCATTTCTGCCGTAGGAGTAGATTTCGGCTTATCAGCAAATTCACGGCTTGGTGGAATCGGGTGGTTGAGCTCGTGATGGCGGAGGAAAGCTCGCCGTTCGAGGCACCTGGCGCCCACCGCAAATAATGCATGATCTGGAATTCACTTGTAAGGAATTGCAGGTGCCCGGCCACCGCAGGTGACGCTGCTGCGCCCCGACAGGCGTCCAAGGCATCACCTCCGCACAATAATATGAAGTCGAGTACCATCTGAGAATGGCTGAATTGTATGACGCTATTCGAGAGTACGTCTGACGCTAAGCTGCTTAACTCGTATATCCTGAAGCGGCGGTCATCGTCGTTAGTTTCGCAGGTGACTATGCTGTAGTGCCTCAACCTGCCCAAGGCGCGAAAAAAACCGGAACGAGACAGGGAAGAGGTTTCTCCCAACGCTTCGGCGGACAAGCATCCCGCGCCAAACAAAGTGAGTACGATTTCATATTCCGGGGTGACGACTTCAACATGCAGATCGCGGGACAACTCTTTGACGGCCCTGACAATTCTCTGCCCCATAACGATCACCTTGCATGCCAACGGTCGGCGACAGCCTGTCTCGTTGGTCGTGGTGTAGTCATCTGCCGCAACGCTGCATATTTTTAGTGAAAACGGCACCTTTAACAGTGAGTTCCCGCGATTGCGCTTTATGCCTTTGCAGCATCGCGTGATCGTCGGGAAGCAATGGCCGCCCAGCGGCATCCGCTTGAGACATGCTGACCGGTGCCTGAGGTGAGCGCCTTCAGCCTGCTCGGCCGGGGTCTTTCCCATACAGGACATCGCCACGGGCGTTAATTAGGGTTGTGAAATGAACTTGACGCAACTTCATGAAAGTATTGGCCGCACAATTGGTACAACCGATTGGGTGCAAATTGGCCAACCTCGGATCGACTCTTTCGCCGACTGCACCGACGACCACCAGTTTATTCACGTGGACGTTGTCCGGGCGGCCAGCGGCCCCACCGGCGGCACGATCGCCCACGGCTTTCTCACCTTGTCCCTGCTCGGCGGTATGATCCAGCAGGTACTGCGCAATGTTCCCTCGTCAGCCCAGTTGAACTACGGTTTCGACAAGATCCGCTTCCTTTCGCCAGTCCGCTCTGGGCGGCGGGTGCGAGGGGTGTTCCGCCTTGCAGACAGCAAGGAAAAACGGCCTGGCGAATTCCTGCAAACCTACGATGTGACCGTCGAGATCGAAGGTGAGGATCGGCCCGCCCTGATTGCGCAGTGGATCCTGATGATAGTGGCGTGACCCAGGATTAGGCAGCCGTGGTCAACTCGTGCCGGCTGCATCAGATTATCGGCTCTGTCACGCCGGTTTGGGCGGCTGCCGTCTGGCAGCGGATCTCGCCCGAGCGCCAAGGCAATCATGTTCCCGCCGCGGCTGGAACAGGTGTTCCGGTCAGTGCATCCTGACATAGCTCCCGGGCGCATCCTCCAGGGCCCGGTCACCCCGGCCGCCGGGAGCGCGCTTGCCTGTGGCGGGCACGTCGTCCGCGCCCAGGCCCCGGATCCAGTCACGCCAGTACGGCCAC
>Ga0070669_100000982_pt1 | contig 20793 bp, 14 predicted proteins | sample KBSS53metaG_FD_64680 | JGI IMG/M metagenome (GOLD analysis project Ga0070669, IMG submission 64680) | Switchgrass rhizosphere microbial communities from Kellogg Biological Station, Michigan, USA - KBS S5-3 metaG | ecosystem: Host-associated > Plants > Roots > Rhizosphere > Soil ...
GCGATGGCGGCGATGATGCCGATGATCGCAACTACGATGAGGAGTTCTATAAGCGAGAAGCCCTCTTGGCGTTTCGTTGTCATTTTTAAAAGCTCCTTAGAGAGAAAGTGATTAGAAGTTTCTCGCGCCAACGGCTTCGTTCTCACGGTTCGTGCCGCGCGGAGCGCGAAGTGTCAGTCGCCTCATTACAACGCCCGTGCCATCGCTCAAATTAGCAAGAGATCGGCCTAAATGCTGGGGTTTTCGGGTTTTGGAATTTGAGAGACGGGAAGGATTGGCCGGCGGTGACAAATTACGGCAGGAGCTTGATGACGGATTCCGTCAAAGAAGAGTTTTGGCTGCGGATTCACGCGGATAGGAACGGATCTGAATTAGACCCTTAGATCTACTGTCCGTTTGAACCCGCGTGAATCCGCGGCTGATGATTATTGGAGGTTTAGCTTTCGCCGGCGCTGGCTGCAAATTCCGACTCATCTTCATCGCGGCGTCGCTGCGGCGGATCAGACGCGCGGCGGCGCGGGGTGGAGTCAGCAGAACGGCGTTCGTCTCTCATCTGCGCCGTCAGACTTCTTATCCCATGCTTGTCTAATAAGTGACGAAGCGAACGCACCGACATCGAAAGCAATTCTGACGCACTGGTTTGGTTTCCCGTTGTGCGGCGCAGGGCTTCGAGGACGTAGGTCTTTTCCAGTTGGTCCAGGTGCGCGGTGAGATTAAGACCTTCTTCCGGAAACTCAAAAATTTCGGCGATGCGATAAGGGTTGTAGTTGGTAATCTTCTCGGGCAGGCGTTCGGGTTGAATGGCGTCGGTCGTTTCCAATGCCACCGCGCGTTCGATCGCATGCTCGAGCTCACGAACGTTGCCGGGCCAGACGTATTGTTCCAGCAGTCGCAACGCAGCATCGGTGATGTTCAGGTTGCGCCCGACGCCCGCGGCAAACTTATCTACGAAGTGTTTTGCGAGCTCTGGAATATCCTCGGTCCGCTCGCGCAATGGCGGCAGCTCAATCGGGATCACTGAGATGCGGTAATAGAGGTCCTCGCGAAAGGTTCCATCCTTGACCATGTTCGCGAGATCGCGGTTGGTGGCGGCAATAACGCGCGTGTCGACCGTAGTTTCTTCGGTGGCTCCGACCGGTCTCAGTTTTCTCTCCTGCAAAACGCGCAGCAGCTTGACCTGCATCGCGGGCGACATTTCGCCAATTTCATCCAGGAAAACCGTTCCCGTGTTTGCCGCTTCAAACAAACCCTTGCGATTGGTGTTGGCTCCGGTGAACGACCCTTTCACATAACCGAACAACTCCGATTCGAGCAGCGTCTCGGTGAAGGCGCCGCAATTGATCGAGACAAACGGCTTCTCCGCTCTCGGGCCAAGATCGTGAATCGCGCGTGCTACCAGCTCCTTGCCGGTCCCTGATTCACCCGTCACCAGGACGGTAGACTGCACCTGGGCCACAGTCTCAATCATTTGATACAAAGCTTGCATGCGGCCCGATCGACCGATGATGTTGTTAAGCTTGCCGCGGGTCCGCTGGCCCTGGATCAGGGCTTTGTTTTCTTCGAGTAGCGCCTCTTTTTCTTTCAGCAGCGAAATCTTCTGCAGCGCGCGGGCGACGGTCTCCTTGAGTAGCTCGTTGTCGAAGGGCTTTTGCACAAAGTCGTAAGCGCCCAGCAGAAACGCGTTGCGCGCGCTGTCGACATTGGCAAAAGCGGTCATCATTACAACTTCCACTTCCGGCAAAAGTTCACGCGCGGCGCGCAGCAGCTCGATGCCGTTCATGTCGGGCATTTGCACGTCGGAGACGATGAGATCGGAAGGTGAGGCGCGCAGGAGTTCCATCGCTTCACGGCCGTTGGCAGCCGCGCGCACCGTGTGGCCCTCGCGTTGGAAAAGATGCGTCAGAAACTGGCGCATGCCCAACTCGTCGTCAACTATTAGGAGGTTAGCCATAAAGCGGTAAAGCAGGAGTCAGAATTCAGAATTCAGGAGTCAGAATTCAGCACGCTTCCGTCTCCTGAGTTCTGACTTCTGAGTCCTGAGTTCTGTCTTCTATATTCTTTTCTTCAATCGGCAGCTCGATGGTAATGGTCGTGCCTTGTCCCTCTCGGCTGCGGACATTGATTGTACCACCATGATCGCGAATGATTTGATAAACGATCGAAAGTCCCAGGCCAGTGCCGCCGGTGGTCGACGAGAACGGCTCAAAGAGACGCTCCACCTGCTGCGGCGACATGCCCCGGCCGGTGTCGGAAAAAGAGATGCGTAAGCGATCACGTCTACGCTGCTCGACGGTGCCGCGCAGCGTGCCGCCCCCGGGCATTGACTGCAAAGCGTTGCGCGCCAGGTTCCAAAAAACCTGTTGCAGCTGTTCCGAATCGGCGCTGATCAGAACCGGGGTGTTGGGCAGGTCTTCTTTGATCACGTGACTCTGGTTTATTTCCGCGCTGTTGCGCAACAACGTGAACGTTCGCCGCAGCGAATCTCCCACGTCCACTTGCGTCTGCGTCATTGAACGAGGACGCGCATAGTTCAAGAAGTCGCTAATGATCCGGTTCAGACGGTCCGACTCACGAAGGATAATCTCCATCAGCTCGGTTTCGGAAGATTCCTCCTCCATGTCAGCGCGCAGCATCTGGATGGAGCCGCGCATCGCTGCGAGTGGGTTGCGAATTTCGTGAGCGATTGACGCCGCCATCCGGCCGATTGCCGCCAGCCGATCCTGCCGGCGTGAGGTTTCCTCGAGCGCTCGAATGTGAGTCAAATCCTGAAACGTGATCACGATCCCGGTGGTGTCGCCGGCTTCAGAAAAAAGCGGCGTGACGCTGAAGCCCAGTCGTAGTCTTAATCCTTCCGCCGTCAGGCAATCAGCTTCGAAACGCGGACTGCCCTGGCCGGTCCCGGCGCCCGCGAGCGAGTCGGCAATTATCTCCTTCAACTCGCCAAAGAAGATTGAAGCGTCTTGTCCACGAACGTCGGCTTCTTCGTAACCGGTAATTTCCGCCGCGGCGGCGTTGAAAGTGTAAATACGACCCTGCAGGTCAGTCGTTACCACACCCGAACGGATCGACTCCACGATGCGCTCATGTAACGCGCGCAAGGTAGCGAGGGATTGAGTGGCGGCCTGCAACTGCACGTCGGAGCGTGATTGCCGATCCGCGAGCCGCGCCGATAACAACCCGACGACGAGAAACGCGATGTCAAACATTCCAATCGACTGGAACGTCTGCATGCGGCCGGTCTCCAACAGTTCAGCCGGAGGCGGCGCGCCGAAGCCGTTGAGCACGGCAAGCGCGCTAAGTGTGAAAGCTACCGCCGACCCAACGGACACGACAACAGCATCGCGTGGGCCCAGAAACAAACTCGAAGCAGCAATGACAACGATGTAGACCGCGATGAAGGGCGAATGGGTGACGTCGGTGGTCCAAACCAGCCAGGTAACTAAAACGATGTCGATTGCAAACTGTATTCGCGCCTGAAGCAGCAGCGACTTTGAGAAGGCGCGAGCGACAGCGTAGACGAGCGTGAGACCAAACACGACCAGCAACGGGAGGGTGGCGGACCAGGCGCGGGCGCTACCATGGATCCAAAGGACGCGAGCGACGAAGATAAGAACGGCGACGGTTAGACGTCCGAGAATTAGCCACCAAAGCTTCTGCGCCAGGGAATATCTCCGTGCTGTCGCCTCTCCGGTCATTAAGAGCAAGCGTAACACAGAGCGCTCGCAGAGGTTACGTTTAGAGGCGGGCACCTCCCGCCGTCTCAACATTCGATGCCTCTCTTATCGTAGGGTGAGACGGCGGGCGGGTGCCCGCCTCTAAACAAATCTCAAAACTCGAAACTTCTTATCCCAGCTCTTCCGCCGTCCTGGGCCAGTCGTCGCGCAGGATTCGCGAGAGCGCTCGATCGGCCAACAACTTTCCGCCCGTCTGGCAGGTGGGACAATAGTTCGTTTCGTTTGAGGCGTAGCGAATGCGCTGAATCTTCGCGCCGCAACGCGGGCAAGGTTCTTTATACTTGCCATGTACGGCCATCTCTTTGCGGAAAGCTGTGACGCCCTCGGGAAACTTTTCTCCTGCTTCATCGCGCAGCCGCGCCACCCACTCGGTCAACGTTTCGCGTGTGGCGAGGTAGAGTCGCTGCAGCTCGTCGTCAGTAAGTTTTTGCGTAAGTTTGACCGGCGAGAGCTGCGCCGCAAAAAGAATTTCATCTGAATAAGCGTTGCCGATTCCACTCAACAGACGTGGATTCGTGAGCGCGCGTTTGAGTGTGTGGTTCTCTGATTGAACCGCGGCGATAAAGGCCGCGGCATCGGCCTCGAAGATTTCAAGGCCACTCGGATTCAATTCTCGCAGCCCAGCCTCGCCTGAGACCACATGCAGCGATGCGCGTTTTTGCGTCCCCGCCTCGGTCAGTGTCAGCGTGCCGTTATCGAAGAAGAAAGCGGCTACGTCGCGCTTTGAAGGTTTGGCGCTTCCGTCTTTCCAGTGAAGCCGCCCCGCAATCATCAGGTGCAACACCAACCAGAGATCGTCTTCAAGCCCGATGCAGATTCGCTTGCCCAGCCGGCGCAGTTCACGGACTTTCTTGCCGTTGACGCTCGATATCGGCGGCGCGGCAGTGCGCAACAGAAACGGCGACGCAATTTGCACGCGCTCAAGTGTTCGCCCGGCGATGCGCTTTTCCAACGCCTCGAGGTAAACAACAATGTCAGGGTATTCCGGCATGAGAGAGACATGATACGACAGGGTTTTCCTCGGTGCTTCCTTGGTGCTCTTTGTGTCTTCGGGGTGAATTCACTTCGCAAACATCAGAGCGGTTGCGTGGTGAGGTCAGTACCACCACGCGGGTAGCGGGTGGGTGAATTACCTCAGGTCAATTCGCATCCCACCCGGCGATTGATGAAATCGGCAGTCCTAAGCTCGTGAGGTATATGACGGGCACCGGCTCTGAAGGCGCGGCGCCATAGACCTTCACGCCAAAATTAAAAACTCCCTCCGCCGGGGAAACGCTCTGATACCAACCACTGAGTGCCGGAAGCAGCTGTGAAAACAATTCGCTTGCCGACGGCAAGCTTAGCGACTGCTGAAACATCACGGGAACAAGAGCATCGGGAACACCGTCCCCAAGCTTGGAACGATAGCCACACTCGAAGTCGAAAGTTCGATCAGGAGCTTTCTCGAGCAGAACTCGAAAGAAGGTGAGCAGGTGTTCTTCAATTCTTCGCGCGCCGCCTTCCGAGTTATCCAACCGGTCAAGCCTGATATCTTCAGAGCGGCGGATAAAAGTTGTCAGCCTCTCCGGCGAATAATTCCCGGCCGTGGTCCAGAGGGCAGTATTGATGGTTTCGACCTCAAAAACATTTATTCCGGAGAGTTTGAATTTTAAGGACTCGACTGGAACATCTTTCGCGTAACTGATTGTTCGTTTACTTTCGCCAACTTCCAGCACGGTAAACTCAAGCGGATCTTCTCGCCAATCCAGCGGAATGACCTCGACCGAGTTGAGATTGATGCCCTCGGCGCAACTTCGAATCGTCAATGTCCGTTCAACCTCTGCAATGTCTTCGGAAACTTCAAACTGTTTCTGCTGCTCATCGCGTTGAGTCCCCGGCTTCTCATCGTTAAAAAGAAACGCACCGCTGAATTCATATTGCGGCTGCTGCCTGAACACCAACTCATACGTGCCGATGGCGGCTGCGCGAAGACGCGCTTCTTCGCTGACGTCTGGCCCTTCAGGCAGAGCGATTCCGTCAAACTTCTGACCGTAGATTATGATCGGCCCGGCTTCAGTAAGCATTTATTCCCCTATTCGTTCGGCGTTTCACGAACTGTCGACGTCGTTCAAGAAGTTTAGAGTTCAGCCTTTAGGCTGCTCTGAACCGCGAACGTAGACTAAAGTTTGAACTCCTGAGCTACAGGCTTCATTCGGCGCGTTCCTAGCCCTCATTAGCGTTGGCGTAACCCCAGAGCGTGGACAAGCCCTCGGTGTTGCCATTGAAGATATCCCGGTCGCAAGCGCCTTGAATTCCCGGCACTGATCCGGATTCTGTATATTGCCACATGGTCCAGGTGGGCCAGGTCGGTGGCACTGAGGGCGCGGAGTCGGCATATTCGGCGCGCCAGAACCAGCAGTTCGCCAAGACAGAATTCACCGTGTCGCCGAGCAGACTGCCGGCCAACGCGTCGGAATAGAAACCCGGATAACGCCCCGTCGCATTGTGGATTTCGGTGACGAACTGTTCGGCTTGCGCGATTGTCATCTGGCTGCTCGGGTTCTGCTCGAAATCCAGCGCCAACAAATCCTGTGGGCCAGGCTTTACAGTTGACAGGAAAAACTGGGCCTGAGCCGCACCGTCTTCGTTAATGCCGAAGTGATAGGCTCCCCAGTAAAGTCGAGCGGCCAGTGCTTCCTGTTTACGGCTCGCATAAGTTGGGTCAGTCCAGTTGGTTCCTTCGGTGGCCTTGTGTATTACCCCTACAATGCCGCTCTGCTGGATCTGCGGGAAACTCGTCACCGGGTTGAAATGCGAAAGGTCGATGACAACATTTGATCCTTGAACGCTGCTGCTCATGTGCTTTGCTCCAATGTTTGTTAGTCTGCTGCCAGAACTACGTTACCGCCGCTGCTAAATTTTGCGAGGCGTGGGCCATGGTTACTGAAGCGGCGAATCTGTGTTCCGAACATCTTAGCAAAAAATTCTTGACATCGTTCCGGCTCGCAATTACTGGTAGTGACCTTTAATTTGGAAAATCTCGGTGCGTCCTCTGTGTTCTCTGCCACTCTGTGGTGAATGCTTGCCAAACTTATCCACCACGGAGACACAGAGAACACAAAGGTGGCACAGAGGAGATCTGAAATTAGGGCACGACCCATTGACTCGTAGTGGCCTAAATAGTTTCGACGACAAATCTACCCAGAACAGGAAACACAACCATGCAAACAACTGCCAACATCACCATTTATCTCCAGGCATTGGGAGGGAAATTCCTGGGCCCTAATGCTTACAACACCGACAGCATTAAGCTCTCGCTAACACTGGAGGGCAACACCCTTCCGGTAACTTACCAGTTAGGTGCTAACGTTAACGATGGCGGGATAGGTCCCAACTTCCTTAGCAGCCTGCCTTCAACTATCGGACTATCTTCCTTCTTGCCCATACTCACTCCGGTGCCTGCCAGCGGCAGCGATCCGGCAGTGAACTACTTGACGCCAAACAACCTCACGATCTGTGGGACTGTCGCTGTTACCATTTCCCAACCAACCGTACTGGGCACCGTGAGCGCGAGCATCCCGAGACCCGAGGGAGATGGCCTGGTACTCAAACAGAGTATTGCACTCAATCAACTGCAAGGAGACTACCGCGTGATAGTCGTGGTGCCCGGACTTTTGCTTGAACAGCCGCCGGCCACAATTCCCGATACGCTCAACAGTATTTCGGTAATGGTTAAGATGATGTGCGGGTGTCCCATCACAACCGGGATACCCAATTCCTTCTGGGCACAAAACGACTTTCTGGTCTCTGCAGAGATCATTCTGAAAAACGGAGGGCGCGAAAGGCAGAGCTTAACCTTTGCCTCCGATGCAACGCCCTCACTCTTTCAAGCAGCCGTCAACGATCTTCCAAACATCAAGCGGGTGAACTTCACCGCCAAACAAAAGAGCACCAGCAACATCGGTTATCTCTCAGTGGACTACTCAACTTAACAAGCGGCGACTTGCAAAAAGAAAAGCCCGCTTCACAGCGGGCTTTTGGTTGGCAAACAGAAAGCGAGAGTAATCGTCCTACATTTGCGCTAAGGGAAGTAGTCGATGTAGATCGGCCCCCGCTCGAAGCGGCCGCGCTTGGGCGTTGGCAGTTTTTTCGGGGCGCCCTCGATGGCGGGTGTCTCGCTGCCGGCCAGGGTGATCGCAAAATGGTCGCTACGCACGATCTTGCTCTTTTTCCCCAGGGCGTCCAGCAATGGACCGCGCGGCACTTCGCTTTGGTTGTCGACACTGCCGAAGGCGCCGTCCTGCGTCGAGCACATAGACGCAAAGTCTCCTCCCATCGTCGCCACCGCGGTGACTGGCGTTGCATTCGTGCTACCGTGGTGCCCGACCTTGTAAAAATCCAGACGGCTGAGAATCGCCGCGCTGTCCTTTTCGATGTTAGCCGCCGACGGAGCCTTCTCCGGCGTGCCACCGTACATCCAATACTCCCAGTTGCCGCCTTGCGCGTCTCCGGCGAACAGAAGTTTTTTGCCGGCGAAAGTGAAGAGCACCACGAGACTCTGATTGTTGAGAAAGTCATCCAGAATCTTCGCCGCCGTGAAGAGCAGACTCGGTTGCGCGGCCTGGATCGTGGCCTCCATCGCGGCCTCGGGCGATTTCTTCGATTCACGTTCAAATTCACGGAATGCTGCGGCCGGGTACTCGCGCGCCTCCGCGTGCCACGAAGTTCCGAAAGGATCAAACGTCTGGCTGTTGGCGTCCTCGGCTTCACCCAGGAACTGGCCGGTTTGTTTCTTCAGATCCATAAGCTTCATGAAGTCGACTGCGTCGGTCGGAGGTGGTCCCAGGATCTCGGCGGTAAGCCCGGCGTCTTTCAGGACCTTCGGTATCTTCGGCTTGTCACCTTTCGCGTAGTATTCCGGCTCCAGGTTCAGGCCAGTCTTCAGGAACGTGAGCGAGGCGGCGTTGGAGCCCCCGCCGGTGCCTTTTTTGGCGGACGGGGTGCCGCCAGTTGCGGCAAGATCGGCGTGATCGATGCCGGTTGCGTTTCGGAGCATGGCCAGGATCTCGTCCGTCTCGGGGTCGTCCTTGCCCGCCAACGCCAGGCGGCTCTGCATGCCCAGAGCGAGCGCGGTCAACTCTTCCTGGAATTCGCTGGCCAGCGACTTCTTCTTTTCCTTCTTTTCGTCGGGATCGTACTCCGTCTCCCAGATCGACATCCAAACGGCGCCGACCTTGAAGTCGTTGAATATTTCGGCCGCACGACTAAAGCCGATTATGTGGTCCTCATGCCGGTGCGTGACAATGATCAGCGCCAACTTCTTCCCCGTCTCCTCTGCCATATGAGCGACGGCGGCCTTGATCGTCCCGATGTCGCCCTTTGCATGTTCGCCCTTCTTGGCCTTTCCTTTCGTGACGCCGCAGTCGATTAGGATGTGCTGCGGCCCGTCGTCCGTCGGCACAGTCATGAGAAAGAAATCGCCAAAGCCGACGCGATACATCCGAATACGCAGTTCTCCTTTTTTTGCCGTGGTCTTTTTCGTGGCCATGTCAGATGCCTCCGTGCAGCATAGAGAAGTTGATTTGGAAGCGGCTCCGCTCGCTCATGCCGGCGAGGCCGAGATGCTCACCGAAGCGCCGCTGGCGCACCTCGCGCTCGGGGGTAAGGTTCTTCGATATCACATAACGGATTGCCGACTCGTTATTTTCCGCACCCGGCTCGCCGACCACCGGCTTGCTGATGATAAGTGTCGCGCCACCCCTAAACTTGATCTTGCCGAACTTCGGCGCCGCTTCGTTGAAATCCTTTTCGACCGTCTGCACCGCTTCCACCACCATGTCCGTACGCAGACTGCCGTCAGCATTGATGCGGAACACCGGGTGGAAGGAGGGGACGAGCACCGGCACGCCGGCTGAGAAGCCGAGTAGTTCGCTGTTCTTGTTGACGTAGGTCCGCAGTACCTCGGCGGCTTTGCCCTTCTGTCCCCAGGTAAGCCCGTTCGGATCGCCAAAATCAAGGCCGACGACCTTGGGAAGAGACTCCGGCGCGCGCGGCCAGCGAATAGAGTCGTCGCTAAAGAATCCCGCGCCCTCAGGCATGATGCCGCGCAGCCGGAACGATTGCATGATCGCGTCGCGGATGCCCATTTCATCCTCGGGATGGAGATCGAAGTCCGCTGTCACGATCGAGCGCAGATACGATCCGAACGTGATGTCAACCGGGGCGCTGTAGTCGAGCGCGCGGACACAGAGCCTGAAAAAAAGCCGGGCCAGCCCGCGGGCCTCGTCACAAAGCCGCAGGGCGAGCGGGCGCGGGATGTCGACCGGATTCGCACTACCGCCGCCGGCGCGGAAGATGCGCCACAGATCGGCCGTGCGCTTCAGGTAGATCGCGAAGTAGGCATCGAACACTGCCGCCACCAGGATCGAACCGCGAGCGTGCGGTTCCGTGATCTTCTCTATGGCGTCCGAGTTTGGCTTGGTGCCGAGAGCGGAGCGCAGCGCCCGATTCATTCCGGTGGCTTCGCCGAACTGCTGCGCGAGTTCAATCAGCGGATTGCGCGCGCTGATCTGTGCGCTGAGTAAGGGTTCCTTCTTCTGCTGCCCGGTCGCGGTCGAGTAGTCGTCGTAGCCTGTCATCTCGGCGTCCGGCCTCAGTTGGTATTGGTACAACCTGCCGCCAGTCTTTTCCATCGTGTCCATCAGCACTTCCTGGTAGGTGAAGTGCTGAAAGAGCGCGGCAAGATCGGCAAACGCCTCATGGAACGCCGGCACGTCCGGGTTGGTCTGTTCTGTGAAGAATGCGCGAATGCCGTCGACAATCGCATGCGTAGTCTCATGCACCACAACGTCGTGCGAGAGACAGGTGAATACCGGCTGGCCCGGCAGGTTACGTCCGACATCCTTCGAGCCGGCGCGGAAATAGCCGAAGAGAATGCCGTGCGCGTTTGGACTATAGAACGCGTTCTGTCCGACGAAGGCGTGCGGGTAGATATTGAGCGTCCAGATGTCCTCGCGTCCCGCAGCCTCCATGTCGCCTTCGCGCAAGCCGCGGCGCCAGTGGATGCGACGCCCGAGCGCCTCCTCGAAATGCTGGATGGTATTGGTGATGACCGCGTACACCATCTGCTGGTGGAAGTACGGATCGGCCTCACTCGGATTAAGTCCGCCGCGAAGCAAGATACCCCTGTCGTCGAGGTCGACCGGCTTGTAATACCTCTTGTTCGCGCCGTCATAGTCAACGATGGCGATCGCATTACGAGCCCAGCGGTCGCGTACGACTGGTCCGGGATCAAGCTCCTGAAACCGGACGGCCATCGACATCTCATTGCCGAGTAACCTACCCGCACTCGGGTCGAACGCATAGGCCTTGAGCGGCCGCGTGACCGGATTATCGATCTTCATCTTGTATGTTCCCCCTCCTATGAAGAGTGAAATTCGGCTCCAAAACGTTTCATGCCCTGACAACAATCTCAGGGCATTGTGCCCGAGTTACAGCCGGACAAACTCGACGGTCTCCCATTTCCGAACCTGCAATGCAACAAGTCACGCGGTCATTACCTTAAAGAATTACTGCCACTAAGGGCCCAGGGCCTTCGCATCCATCTTTAGCTGGTCGAACAGGAAAGCAAAGATATCGGTTGCCTGCGCGATGCGCTCGCTGAGGCTGGTGCCCCGGCTGTGACCTGCGGTGGAGCTCGTGCGCAACAAAATGGGGAGCCCGGAACTCGTCGCCGCCTGAAGGCGCGCGGTCATTTTGCGTGAGTGCATCGGATCGACCTGCCCATCGTTGTCGCCGGTGATAAAGAGCACAGCCGGGTAGGCTGTGTTGTCCTTGACCTTGTGATAGGGCGAGTAAGCGTAGAGTGCGCGGAATTGCTCAGGGTCTTTGACCGAGCCGAACTCACTTACGTTAAAAGCGCCGTTATCCGATAGCTCCCAGCGCAGCATATCGTAAATACCCGCGTTGGCGACGACGGCGCGGAAGAGTTCGGGATGCTGTGTCAGCGACGCGCCCATCAGTAAGCCGCCGTTGCTCGCGCCCTCAATGGCGAGCTTCGCCGGCGAAGTGTATTTCTTGTCGATCAAATAGCGTGCGCAGGCCGCGAAATCGTCGAACACGTTTTGTTTCCTGGTCAGCATTCCCGCGGTGTGCCAGGCGTCGCCGTACTCGTCGCCGCCGCGCAAGTTTGCTACGACGTAAACGCCGCCTGCGTCCAGCCACACACGATTGCGCCGGTTGAAATTCGGCGTCTGGCTGACGCCATAGCCGCCGTAGCCCAAGAGGATCGTCGGATTCTGCCCGTCAAGCTTCGTGCCTTTGCGCATGATGATGTTGAGTGGGACTTTGGTGCCGTCCTTTGAAGTGGCAAAGTCGCGCACCACCAGCGCATCAGCCCAACCGCTGGAAAGCGAATTGGTCAAGCTCGTCTTCGCCAGCTGGCCCGCCGCGGGGTTATACCGAGACCAGGCAAGCGGCTCAAGGTAGCTTCTGCTTCCGATGAGGACTTCGTCGCCCTGAAGACGGACGCCGATCTCAACTGTCGACACGGGCGGAGTAGGGATGGTCGTGTGCCGTTTGCCTCTAAGTTCGAAAACGCGCACCTCCGAAGGCCCGCCGAGCAACGCCTCCACGTAGAGTCGAGTTTGCGCCGGGACAAAAGATCTGATTGTCACGTCGCTTTCCGGAACAACCGTCTTCGCTGCGGCGAGGTTCGGGTTGGCGAGCGGCAGCGAGAGAATCTTGCCCCGTGGCGCGCCGTTGACTGAGAGCAGATAGAGCATTCCGTCAAGTCCGAAGGAGACTGATTTAACCTGATCGGAAAATTGCGTGAGCTGTTTCCATTCGCCCGCAGGTCCCAACAGGTAATGGGCGAACTCCCCGCCAGTGCCGTTTGCCACGCTCGCCAGCAAGTAGCCGCCGTCTTCGGTCGTGCTGAGATTTATTAATGCGACTCGCGGAAACTCTTTGCCGATGGCGTAGGTGTCTTCGCTCACGTTCGTGCCCAGCTTATGAAAATAAACCTGCTCATAGAAACCCGCGTCTGCCGGCGGGCGTTCGTTGCCCGGATAACGCGTGCAATAGAAGCCCGTGGATTCTTTATTCCACTCCAGGCTGCCCAAACCCGTCGGGTACTGAACACGCGGGATTACGTCCGGCAACTTTCTGCCGGTGGCCGTTTCATAGACATGAACGTCGCCAATTTCGCTGCCATTCTCCGAAAGGGATACTGCCACTAAACGTCCATCGTGCGAGGGCACATACCAATCGATGGCCGTTGTGCCTTTGGGATTGATTGCGTTTGGATCGAGAACAATTTGCTCTGAGTCGAGTTGCTCTGGCGATTTCAACATTACTAAGAACGGCTGATTCTTCGGCGGCTCCGTCTTCAACGCAAAGAACATCTTTCGTTGATAGAAGGTGCGGTAGCTGACTGATCGTTGGTTACCGATGATGTCCTTCAAGCGATTTGCAATCGTAGTTCGCGCCGGGATTTTCTCAAGTATTGAGCTGCTGAACTGGTTCTGCTCAGCAATCCACCGCCTGACCGCCGGGTCATTAATGTCTTCAAGCCAGCGATAGTCCTCACTGACTTTGACTCCTTCATACTCGTCGTTGACAGCCTGCTTTGTTGTCGCCGGAAACAGAAGTGCTTGCGCATAGACAGGCTGGACAAGCAGGAGCGAAAAGCTCATGACCAGCGCGATGAGCATTTTGCGGCGACGAGATAAGACCGCTATCAGAAGGAGCAGGTGTGGCCTCATGTCGTAAACTCCTGTCTTTAGACGTTGAGGAAAATGGCAAGCAGCAAAGAGCCGTGAAGAAGGTCGCTTATATAACTACCTGAAATTCAAGTCAATCCAATATTAATAGTTGTCTTTGCTGCAACGAAAAAAGCCCGCAGCTGCGGGCTCTTCCGACGGAGTAGTAGACCAGGAAGGTTTAGTGGCTGTTCGAGAGTTTGCCGATCAGTGTGAACAGCGGCAGGTACATCGCGATAACGATCGAGCCGATGGTGACGCCGAGAAAGCCGATCAGGATCGGTTCCATCAAAGTCAGCAGGTTTGCGATCGCGGCATCCACTTCCTGTTCGTAAAAATCCGCAATCTTTCCGAGCATCGCGTCGAGCGCGCCGGTCTGTTCGCCGATGCCAACCATCTGCGACACCATGTGTGGGAAAACTTCAGTGGCCTTCAAAGGATCCACAAAGCTTTCGCCGCGTTCGACGCCGTTGCGCACCTTGATGATTGCTTCTTCGATGATCACGTTGCCGGCCGTGCGCGCCGTGATATCCAGCGATTGCAAAATTGGCACGCCGGAAGAGAGCAGCGTCGAAAGGGTGCGCGAGAATCGCGCCACCGCGATCTTTTGGATGATTGACCCGAGGATGGGAATCTTCAAGAGAATGCGATCGATGACATGGCGGCCGTTTGGCGTTTTGTAATAGAAGCGAATCGCCACTGCTGTTGCGATTATCGCCGCGAGAATTACCAGTCCGCCCCAACCGGCGAGGAAGTTACTAATGCCGACCACGATTCGGGTTGGCAGCGGCAGTTGTTCACCCGGTCCCAGCAAGCCAAGGAAAATATTTTGAAACTGCGGAATCACGACCACCATGATGAGGGCGACAGCCCCAATCGCCAGCACAATCACCGCTGCCGGATAGATCAACGCTGAGATCACGTCGCGTTTGAGTTTGACGATTTTTTCGATGAAGGTTGAGAGGCGCTGCAGAATCAGGTCGAGGATACCGCCCGTCTCGCCGGCTTCAACCATATTTGAATAGAGCTGATCGAAGACTTTTGGATGGCGCGCCATCGCCGCCGCCAAAGTTGAACCTTCCTCCACATCCTGGCGGACCTGCAGCAATACCTGCTGAAAGAATTTGTTGTCCTGCTGTTGGGCCAGGATTTCCAAACACTGGACGAGGGGCAAGCCGGCGTCAATCATCACCGAGAACTGACGCGTGAACACCGAAAGGTCTTTGGCCTTGACTTTCTTGCGGCCGCCGATCTTGGGTATTCCTATCTCACGACCCTTTTCTTTAACTGACGTGAGCGTAACTTGCTCGCGACGAAGAATCTGTCGCAAGGCGTCGCGGTTATCGGCCACGCGTTCACCAACGACAATCTCGTTCAAGCGGTTGCGGCCTTTGAATACGTAGGTAGGCATAGCTGATTAGCTCCAGAGTCTGAATCTATCTGACAACCGGTCGAGCGCCGATGGGGCGGCCCTGGGCATACGGGCTCGGGTGTGGCTTGTTGCCGTTGCCGGTGTTGAGACCGGATCCGCGATCGATAAGCTCTCTCAGCTCGTCGACGTTGGAAGATCGCTGTAACGCAGTGTCCAAAGTGATCTGGCGCTTGTGATAGAGCGTCGCCAGAGCCTGATTGAAGGTTTGCATCCCATACTTGTCCTGGCCGGTCTGCATCATCGAGTAAATCTGGTGGACCTTGTCTTCGCGAATCAGATTTCGAATAGCACTGTTGGGAACCAGAATTTCCAGCGCCATCGCGCGGCCGCTCTGTTCGGCGCGCGGGAGCAGCGCCTGGCAAAGAATTCCTTCCAACACGAGCGACAACTGAGCGCGAATCTGTGACTGCTGATCAGACGGGAAGACATCGATGATGCGGTTGATGGTTGAAGCGGCGGAGTTGGTGTGTAGCGTCGCTAAGGTTAAGTGACCTGTTTCCGCGATTCGCAACGCCGACTCAATAGTTTCGAGGTCGCGCATTTCGCCGACCAGCACCACGTCAGGATCCTGGCGCAGCGCGGTTCGCAGCGCTTCGGCAAAGCCGTGGGTGTCGGCATTGACTTCACGCTGGTTGACCAGGCAGCTCTTGTGATTGTGGAGAAACTCGATCGGATCCTCGATCGTCAGGATGTGTTCGTGACGGTCGCGATTGATCTTGTCGACCATCGCCGCGAGCGTGGTTGATTTACCTGAACCGGTTGGACCAGTAACCAGAATCAGTCCGCGCGGTTTTTCGCACAACGACTTGATAACGGGGGGCAGACCGAGATCTTCAAAAGCTTTGATCTCATAAGGTATGGCGCGAAACACACAACCAACCGCGCCGCGCTGGTTAAATAAGTTGGCGCGAAATCGCGAGAGGCCTTTCACGCCAAACGAAAAGTCGAGCTCCAGGTTCTCTTCAAAGCGATGCTTCTGCGCGTCCGTGAGCACGGAATAAGCGAGTTGCTTGGTGTCGGCTGCGGTCAGCAGACGATAACCATCGAGCGGTTTCAAATGTCCGTCGACACGAACCTGCGGCGCCGAACCGGTAGTGAGGTGCAGGTCGGAACCGCCAAGCTCTGAAAGCTTGCGCAGCAAGTCTGAGAGAGAAAGTTGGGGGGCAGTGTCGTTTAGGGCCATCGAAAACTCCCGAGGTAGTTAGCGACCTACTTGTTTGCAGGCGCGCTTTGATTTGCTTTCGCGGCGAGTGACGAGATGAATCTCTCACCTTCGGCCGGCAGGCGGTTGGAAAATTCGACGGGCGTGTTTAGAGTCAAGCTGTAAATCTTCCCGTCAACTTCGGCAAAGTAAAAGTTCCACGCTTTTTCCGGTGAACGTCCGTCACTCGGTGTTTGCGCGATCACTACGAACACGCGAGCGCCGTTCACCTGGCGTTCGTAGTCGTTAATTACCCAGCCGCCCGCATTGATCATCTTGTCGATCGCAATGCGTCGCAGGTCGGAGAAGGAAACGCCGGAGAGCATCGTCCGCTGTTCTCTCTGAGTCAGGTAGGCTGGCGTCGGACGACTGCGCGCGACCACGGCAAGGGTGCCCTGGCTGGGAATGCTGGCAGCGGCTTCGGTGCGAAGTTTCAATTCAGTTCCATTGGCGCTGGCGGCGCTGTTCCAACCAGCCGGCAACTTTGGCAGTCCGGGAGTTACAGCCTCGGGGCTGTTGGTTGTGTTGAGAGTTGCATTGCTTAGAGTCACACTTCCAAGCGGCGAATTGCGGTGGGCCATCGCGGCGGCGTGACGCAAACGCATGCGAGCACGATGACGTCGCCACCAGGCGCGTGAATGTCGCCGGTAGCGGCGCCCATGCTGCGATGCATAACTCGGGCCCAGACCATGAGCGGTGGAGCTGGCGAAGGGAAGCATTACAACTACGGTGACCAGCATCAGAAACGACAGTGTGATTGTGCGTAACATAGTATTTCCTCTTTCCGTTAAGCCACGGTTTCGCGAACCACTTCCTCGAGCGTGGTTATTCCGGCGCGAATCTTATGCAGTCCGGATTCACGTAGCGTGATCATGCCGTCTTCAATCGCTTTCTTTCGCAGTTCGAGCGAGGAAGCGCCGATCAGGATCAACTCGCGAATGTCGTCGTTGATTTCCATTACCTCGTAAAGGCCGACTCGTCCTTTGTACCCGGTGTTGTTGCAGGTGGCACAGCCTTTACCTTTGAACGTTTTCAGGGTCTTCACTTCGTCCGCGCTAAAGCCGACTTCCATGAGCGCTTCAGCCGGAGCGGGATGCTCGCGTTTGCAATCTTTGCAAATGCGACGAATCAGGCGTTGCGCCTGAATGAGGTTTACGCTGGTGGCGACCAGGAAAGGCTCGATTCCCATATTCATGAGGCGAGAAATCGTGGAGGGAGCATCGTTGGTGTGGAGGGTGGAGAGAACGAGGTGGCCGGTTAAGGCGGCCTTGATGGCGATCTCCGCGGTTTCGAAGTCGCGGATTTCGCCGACGAGAATGATGTTTGGATCCTGACGCAGAAAAGCACGCAAGGCAGCAGCGAAGTTCAGTCCGATCTGCTCCTTCATCTGCACCTGGTTGATTCCCATGAGATTGAACTCAACCGGGTCTTCCGCGGTCATGATGTTTGTTTGGATGGTGTTGAGAGACTGGAGCGCGGAGTAAAGCGTGTTGGTTTTTCCGCTTCCGGTTGGACCGGTAACGAGCACCATGCCATAGGGTCTCGAAATATTTCTTTGAAACTTGACGAGCGATTCCGGTTCGAACCCGAGCTTCGTCATGTCAAGCATCAGGTTTTCTTTGTCGAGCAGACGAAGCACAACTTTTTCGCCGAACAACGTCGGGAGGGTGGAAACACGAAAGTCGAGCTCACGCGAACGCGCATCAACCTTTACCTTGATCTTAATTCGTCCGTCCTGCGGCAGACGCTTTTCGGAGATGTCCAGCTTCGACATGATCTTGACGCGGGAAATGAGGGCGTCGCGCATCTTGAGTGGTGGGCGCATGACGTCGTATAGAACACCGTCAATACGGAAGCGAATGCGGAGTTCTTTCTCGTAGGGTTCGACGTGAATATCGGAAGCGCCGCGGCGCAGGGCATCAACCAACAGAACGTTGACCAGCCGGACTACCGGCGCATCTTCGCTGATGCGCGAAAGAGTGGAGAGGTCAATTTCTTCGTTGTCTTCGAGTACCTCGACATCTTCCGTGCGGTCTGTGTCGAAGTCGATGCTGTCGAGGGAAACCAAGTCTGCGTGAGTAATTCCGCCGTTGGCGCTCTTGGTGACGGCGGCTTCCACGACAACTTCGTCGGCAGCCAGGGCGGCGAGCTCAATTTCTTTGGAGGTCCCGTAGTACTTGGAAATCGCCTGCTGGATACTGGCCTCAGCGACCACCACCGGCTCGACGTTCAGGCCGGTCATAAACTTCACGTCGTCCATCGCGAAAACGTTGGTGGGATCTACCATGGCCAAGGTGAGACTGGCGCCGACGCGGGAGAGGGGAAGGACCGAATACTTCTGAGCGACTTCCTGCGGGATGAGATGCAGGACCTGCGGATCGATCTGGAAGAGTTCCAGGTTGACGGAGGGAATGCCATATTGGCGGGAGAGCACAGCGGTGATCATGTCGTCGGAGACAAGCCCCAACTTAACAAGATTGAATCCCAACCGGCCCCCGTGTTCGCGCTGATAATCGAGCGCCTCACGGAGATGTTGCGGACTGATGAGATTCTCCCGAACGAGAATTTCGCCTAGTTTTGCCGACATTGGTACCCCGATGTTGAGATAACTGAAAGAAGATTCACTTTGAAGGGCCAGCGATTCTGCGAGAAAAGGCTATGCAGACTGGGAGTTAGGAACACGGCGGAACGGTGCTAAACACCGTTGGCCAAGCATAGTACAAGTTGTTCAACGACCCTGTCAAGGCGTATTTTTGCAGGGTTTTAGGGGATTGTAGGGGCGGACCTATGTGTCCGCCCTGCTTTCATATTGGCAGGCGTAATAGGCGCGTCCTCCTAGCGGCGTGGGGCGGACACGCGGGTCCGCCCCTACAAATCTTGAGGCCGCAGCGGGTGAACCCGATGCGGCCTCGATTGATTGCCTTTAATTGACCGTGCCGTTACGGCCGGCGAGTGCGGCGAACCGGCGTGGTCTTTTCAGGCTTAACATTTTCCTGATCTTTTAGCGCGTCGAGAATCGCCTTCGCGTCTGCCTTGAAGGGGTCGGTATCAGGCGCCTTGTCTACAAACTTCGCCAGATAGTTGGCGGCTTCCTGGTACTTCGCCTTATCGGTATTGATCGCGCCAATGTTGAAAAGCGACTGCCCGGCGCGCAACAAGGCGGTGAGGTCGTCGGGGTTTGTCTCGAGAATCTTCTGGTACTCGACGAGCGCGCGATCAAAGACGTTCGCGTCAAACAGCATCTGCGCCATATCGCGCTCGGCCTTGGTTTTCTTGACCGGGTCAGTTTCCGCTGCGATGTATTCCTGATAGGCCGCTACGCCCTGGTCGACCTTACTATTGTCAACTTTAGTTACATAAAGCCGCGTCGCATCGGCTCTAGCTGACAGCGCAAAATAGAGATTCGTTTTCGCGCTGGCAGCCGCAGTCGCGTCGGCAGGTGTGGGGACCGCTTTTAGCATCGCTACCGCCTTCGTCCCGGCTTCGGCGGCTGCCGTCCAATCTTTCTTCGCTGCTTCCATGCCCGATGTTTTCGCCGCATCATCGGTAGACTTAACGGCGTTGTTGTATCGATCAACGGCGCGCGCGTTCAGCGCCATGGTCTTGTTAGTCAATAGGGCGGGCGCGCCGGGATGTTCGGGATCAGCTGCCAGGCCCTCGTCGTACTGCGCAATGGCAACATCGTAATTTTTTGCTTTCAGCGCTTCGTTGCCCGCCTTGAAAGTGCGTTCGATTATGGCGTTGGAGGATTGGGCCTTCTCGTTATTCTTCATTATTTCGGCATTTTTTCTTTCCAATTCCTCACGCTTGGCCTTGTCTTCCGCCGACTCCTTGACGCCGGCCGCCGGAGCACCGACGCGCGGTGAAGCCATCGCCGTTTTGACTTCATCAGCGGTGAGCCGTTTTCCATCGCCGGGGCTTAACACGATGGGGTAATCAATATCCTGTCCAGCCCTTACGCCGGGTAGCCAGTTAGGCTGCGCTCCAGGCGCGCTAACTACGATCACGTATTGGCCGACCAATTGAAGACCGGCATACACAAACTCGCCCTTTTTATCTGTCTTGGTAGTGAACGGTGTCTTCGTAGAAATATCCGTGCGATACACGTCGATTACCGCGCCGGCCACGGGCTTGGATGTTCCGTCGTCCTGCTTCATGGTTACATGACCACGCAACGGCACTGCTTGCGCCGAGGCAAGAATGCAAATTGACGCGATCAGCGCGAGGCTGGCCAATACACGCGAAAGATTGGTGCTAAACATCTAACTTTCCTCCAAAGATAAAGTGCAGGGAATTGATATTACGGGAGAGCCCATAGGATGCTTAAGCTCCGCTGCCGGTTGTCGTTTCCTATTCGGGTTCGGCCTAACGTTAATAAGCAAACCTCTTGCTGTCAAGCAGATATGTAATCGGATCGGTTATGCCCGCGAGGCGAAACGCGCGCAGCCTGAGCGCGCATGAGTCGCAGTCGCCGCAAGCCTGGTCCGTTTCCCGGTAACAGGACCAGGTAAGCTCAAACGGCGCTTCGATTCGTTGTCCCAGTTCGACGATTTCCGACTTCTTCATCGCAATTACCGGAGTTCTGATTTCGATTTCTGTTTCCGGCTTGGTGCCGAGCCGGATTACTTCCTGAAACGCTTCGTAAAACTCCGGACGGCAATCGGGATAACCCGATGAGTCTTCGGC
>Ga0070669_100000985_pt1 | contig 20776 bp, 22 predicted proteins | sample KBSS53metaG_FD_64680 | JGI IMG/M metagenome (GOLD analysis project Ga0070669, IMG submission 64680) | Switchgrass rhizosphere microbial communities from Kellogg Biological Station, Michigan, USA - KBS S5-3 metaG | ecosystem: Host-associated > Plants > Roots > Rhizosphere > Soil ...
GCGCCCGCCGGCGCGTGCCAGCGCCAGCTCGATGAACTGGCGATCGAATTGATCGCGCGCCTCGACCAGGCGCGTGGTCGCCGCCACCGGTGCCGCGGTGATGATCGGCGGCAGGAGACCCGGCTTGACCGCCCCGCGCGGCGGCGCCGACACCGCCATGCCGGCCAGCACGTTCTGCAGTTCGCGGACGTTGCCGGGCCAGTGATAGCGCGTCAGAGCGGCGAGGACCCCGTGCGTCAGGACCGCTGTCGAGTCGACGCGCGCCGCGGCAGCCTGCCACAGATGATCCGCCAGCACCGGGATATCCTCGGGCCGCTCCCGCAACGGCGGCACGCGGATGCGGACCACGTCGAGCCGATAGAGCAAGTCCTGGCGGAACCGCCCCGCCGCCACCTCGGTCCGCATATCGCGATTGGCGGCGCTGACAACGCGCACGTCGACTTTGCGACTGACCGTCGCGCCGACACGACGCACCTCCTGCTGCTGCAGCACGCGCAGCAGCTTGGCCTGCGCGCGCGGCGACAGGTCGGTGACTTCATCCAGAAACAGCGTCCCGCCGTCGGCCTCCTCGATCAGGCCGGCGCGGTCGGCGACCGCCCCGGTGAAGGCGCCCTTGGTATGGCCAAACAGCTCGGACTCGAGCAGGTCATCGGGCAGCGCCGCGCAATTGACATCGCAAAAGCGCCGTTCGCGCCGCGGGCTGAGCTGATGCAAGGCGCGGGCAACGAGCTCCTTGCCCGAACCGCTTTCCCCCTCGATCAATACCGAGAACGGCGCCGCGGCCGCCCGCGCGACCGTCCGGCGCACGTCCGCGATAGCACTGCTCGATCCAATCAACTCAGGGATCGCCATTGACGCCCGCGCCACTTCGCGCGCGACTGCTCGCATCGTCTCGATGCGCGGCGCCGCGACCGCGGCGGTGAGCTCCAGCAGCTCTCGTGCGTGCGCCGGCGGGACGCGATCGATTGGCCATCGCGCGATCACGGCGGCAATGAGACGTGTCCCGACGCGCACGGGGACTCCCAACTCGCCACCCGCGGCTTCGGTGCAACCGTCGATAACAATACCCGCGTCGAGGACTCGCGGGCCGAGCGCCGTCGCCATGCCTGTTCCGAGACTGAGGACGGCGGTAGCTGGACCCGCATCGGCCGAACAGAGATCGATGCGGCTCGTCTCCAGTGATTCGGCCGCGAACGACAGCACCTTCCGGATGGCGTCGCGATCGTGCTCCTCGTCTCGCGCCATGACGACCATAGCGGCGGCTGCGCCCGGCGGACTGATCGAGACCCGTTCACGATTACCCTGCCGCGCATCGCCGTTCAACCGGCCGTCGATCGCGGCTCGCAGCAACGGAGGTGTGACACCGCGGAGGCGGCGCAGGTCCTGAAGCTCGCGGTCGGCATCATGCGTTCGCCCGGCGCGGCGGAGCGCGTCGACCCACAGCAGCCGCGCGCGCACCAGGCGAAGCGGGACACGAGCCGCACGCGCCGCGGCTCGGATGTCGGTCAATCGTTGTTCGGCAAGCGCGAGATCTCCGGTTTCGACGAGCACGCGCAGGTGCGCGATGAGGGCGATGACCTGCACGAGCCGTGGGCCTGTTGCCTCGGCCTGGACGAGCAATTCGCGGGCTCGTTGACCGGCGGTGAACACGTCCCCTCGAGCGATCAGTACTCGAATCAGAATGGCGCTGACAGATGCGCTCGTCTCGTGATCATCCGAGTCCAGAATCCCGGCGGTCGACCTGTGTCGAGCGACGAGGCCCGACCCCAACATCACGGCCGCGGCCTCCGGTACCCGCCCCTGCCAGAGGAGTATTCGTGCGAGTGTGGCCTCGGCTCGCGCGCGTTCGACGTCGGCGAGCGCACCGGCAACGATGGCCGCGCGACACAATGATTCGGCAGCGCTCAGTTGCGCCGCATCGGTTCGGGCGGCCGCCTGCCACACCCGCGCGGCGGCTGAAAGATGTTCTTCCTTCGCGCGTTGAGCATGCGTCGCCGCATCTCCGAATATCGAGTCCGCATCGCTGGCACGGCCTCGCTCCATCGCCAGCCGTCCCAATGCGATGAGCATCGTCGCCGCGGGCGCAAGCGCCTGCCGCCTGACCAGGGCACCGGCGACGTCACGCAGCAAACGATTCGCTGAGGCGTGTCTTCCGGCCTGGCACAGCTCTACCCACTTTGCTCCTCGGGCCATGTGCCGGAGCACGTCTTCGCTCAGTACCTTGACGGCAGGCCGAAGCGCGACGCCTGCTCCATACACGGCGCGGGCCTCACGAACACTGTGACCCCGCTCGACTGATCGGCGGCTCCGATCCCCGACTGGTGCCTGTGAGGGTGCATGGCTGCTGAAGGACACGAGCACGTGCGGGCGTGGCGAAGTCGCCGCGGCGGCGACTATCGCTTCTCGCGCGCGGTCGAGCGGTGATCCAGGGCTCAGAATGAGCATCAGCGTTCGATGCTTCAGTTCTTCGTCGAGCAGTGTTCGCAACCGCAGGTAGACATCGACCCCAATCGGCACGAGGCCACGCACACGCGCATGCTCTGCGATGCGCCGGGCTGCCGCAAGCGATTGCGCTCCCGCACCCGTCTCCACCACGACCCAACGGGGCTCACCCTCTCGGCCATGGTCCAGCACTTCGACGAGCGGGTCGGCAAGCGGCGTTGACACCAACAGCGGCGATGTCATCTCGGCAAGCGGCACGCTTTCGCCGGTTGCGAGATCCCATGCGTGCTCGGCCGCATAGGCGTAGTAGCGATCGTGGAGAAGTCGGCTCATGCCCCCTTCCATGCAACTGCGGGCCCGAGCGCGTTTTCGCGGCGATCGCGTCCGCTACCCTCGAAAGTGCGGAATTTCTTCGATGTAGAATTGAGCTCGGATGCTGAGATTTCTCACCGCTGGTGAGTCGCACGGTCAAACACTCGTGATGACTCTCGACGGGATGCCCGCGGGTCTCGAGATCGACATCGATGCCCTGAACGCCCAGCTCCGTCGCCGCCAGGGGGGCTACGGACGCGGCCGCCGGATGCAGATCGAAAGCGACCGCGCAGACATCATGGCCGGCGTGCGTCATGGGCGAACGACCGGCGCGCCGATTGCGCTTCTCATTCGCAACCGGGACTGGGTCAACTGGCAGCAGACCATGTACGTCGAGAGTGAGATGCCGGAGGGCGCGACAGGCGCCAATCGTCCGGATGTCACACGGCCGCGGCCAGGGCACGCCGATCTCGCAGGCGCGATCAAATACGGCCACACCGACGTGCGTGACGTGCTCGAGCGCGCGAGTGCCCGTGAAACGGCCGCTCGCGTCGCCGCCGGGTCACTGGCGCGACAACTGCTCGGCCGCTTTGGCGTGCGAATCACGAGCCACGTTTCGGCCATCGGTGGGATCGCGCTGCCCGAGTCGAGAGAGGTCTCGTTCGACGACGCGCAGGCGCTGTCGGAAGATTCGCCCCTTCGCTGCGTGGACGAAAGCCTTCAACAGCGAATGATTGCGGCGATCGACGCGGCCAAAGAGGCGGGTGATACGCTCGGCGGCGCATTCGAAGTGATCGCCAGAGGCCTTCCTCCCGGATTGGGTTCCTACGTGCAGTGGGATCGGAAGCTCGATGGGCGCCTGGCACAGGCGATGATGTGCATCCACGCGATCAAAGCCGTGGGCATCGGCATCGGACCCGATGTGGCATTTAGGCCAGGGTCGCAGGTGCACGACGAAATCCTTCCGCCCGCGCGCGGTGATGGGCCGCTGGCGCGGCCATCGAACAATGCTGGTGGCCTTGAAGGAGGCGTCACCAACGGCGAAGACGTCCGCGTCACCGGCTTCATGAAGCCGATCGCCACGCTGATGAAGCCACTCCGATCCGTCGATCTCACGACACTCCAGGATGCGCCCGCCGCGATCGAACGAAGCGACGTGTGCGCAGTCCCGGCCGCGGCGGTCGTCGGTGAAGCGATGGTGGCGTTCGTTCTCGCGGACGCCTTTCTCGAGAAACTCGGCGGCGATTCCATCGACGAAATTGCGCAGCATCTGGCCGCCACCAACGCAGCCGTCGAGCGGCGCTTCACCGCGGCGCGTTCGTCGGCGTCGCCGGCCCGCTGAGTCGGCGCGTTCCGAATGCTACGTCCCATTGTCCGTTACGGAGCCGACGTGCTCCATCACCCCGCCTCGCCGGTCGAGGCAATCACGCCGGAGATCCAATTGCTCATCGACGACATGATCCAGACGATGTACGTGGCGCCAGGAGTTGGACTGGCCGCGCCGCAGGTCGGTGTGGGTGTGCGGATCTTCGTGTGTGACATCTCGGTCGGTAGAAATCCTGCCGACCTGCTGACCTTCGTCAACCCGGCCTTTGTTGAACGAGACGGCATGCAACTCGAAGAGGAAGGCTGCCTCAGCGTGCCAGGTTTCAATGCGACCGTGGCTCGGCCTTCGCGCGCCATCATCAAGGGGCTGAACCGTGACGGCGAGGAACACATGGTCGAAGCGACAGGCCTCCTCGCCCGCTGCTTCCAGCACGAGATGGATCATCTTGACGGCACGCTGTTCGTCGACCGCCTGCGCGGCCTCCAGAAAGACTTCATCGTCCGTAAGATCAAGAAGCTCGCGCGCGCGGGAAAATGGTAGTGAATGCGGGTAGTGTTTCTCGGCACGCCGCAGTTTGCTGTTCCCTCACTCGAATATCTGATTCGATCGCCGCATCAGGTTGTTGGCGTGATCACTCAGCCGGATCGTCCGAGAGGACGCGGGCACAAGGTGACCGACTCACCTGTCAAAGCCACTGCCCTCGCGCACGCGCTTCCGGTGTTTCAGCCGGGGCGGCTGCGCGACTCCGACGTCGCGGACACGCTGACGAAATGGGCGCCCGATCTCGGCGTCGTCGCCGCGTACGGCAAGATCATCCCCGAGAGCCTGCTGAGTCTCCCGCGGCTCGGGATGATCAACGTTCATGCGTCGCTTCTGCCGAGATATCGCGGTGCGGCGCCTGTGCAGCGAGCCGTGATCGATGGCGTGCCGGAGACCGGCATCACCATCATGCGTATGGTGGCCGCACTCGACGCGGGCGGCATGTTCGCCAAAGTGACTCGGCCCATTGGCCCCGACGAAACCAGTGATGTCGTCGAGCGAGATCTGGCCGATCTGGGCGCCGCTCTTCTGATCGACGTGATTGAGGATCTTGCCGCCGGCCGCGCCATCGAAGAGCCCCAGGACGACGGCTCCTCGACGTACGCGTCGAAAATCACGAAAGAGGAAGGACTGGTCGATTGGGCGCTCCCGGCCGTCGCCATTCACAACCGCGTCCGCGGCTTGTACCCCTGGCCGCACGCGTTCACGTATCTCGGAGGCGAGCGACTCATCCTGATGCGGACGCATGTCGGGCCCGGAACGACACCCGACGCTCCCGGGACGATCGTCGATGTAACCGGCGGACTGCTCCAGGTCGCGACTGGCGGCTTGGGCCGCCTTGTGATCGACGAGGTCCAGCCTGAAGGGCGCCGGGCGATGAAGGCGCGTGAATACCTGGCGGGGCACCCGATCCAGCCGGGCGTTCAGTTCAGCGGACGATGACGGCCCCGGCGCGCGCGGCTGCGTTCCGTGCGCTGACGGCGATCGCAGCCAACCATCGAGACCTGCCGACGGCCCTGGTCGAAAGCAGACGCCGGCTCACGGACGAGAGGGATCGATCGCTCGCGGCCGCTATCGTTCATGGAACATTGCGCTGGCAGCGAGCCTGTGACTATCTGATTGAGGGCGTGTCGGAGCGACCGCTCGAGTCCCTTGATCGGGACGTACTCGTCATCCTGCGGCTCAGCCTCTATCAGATTCAGCATCTCGATCGCGTCCCGTCGGCCGCCGTGGTCGACGATGCCGTGAGCCTGACGCGAACGGCGGGAAAAAGGAGCGCTACCGGCTTTGTGAACGCCGTTCTGCGAACCACGCTCAGACAGCGCCGGGCGCTGCCGTTTCCTGCCCGGCCGGAGGATCCGGCGAATCGAGAGGCCGCGCTTCGCTACCTCGGGATCACCTGGTCACATCCCGGGTGGCTCGTGGCGCGATGGCTGGATCGCGTCGGCTTCGAACGAGCCGAAGAGTGGGTGCGGTTCAACAACGACCAGGCTCCGCTGACACTGAGCGTCAACCGCCTGCGCGCCACGCGTGAGTCGGTCCGGACGTCGCTCGGGGCAGAGGGCATCGAGTGCGAAGACACGCGGTTCGCTCCGCACGGACTTCGCGTCGTCACCGGCAACCCTCTTCGACGCCCTGAGCACGATCAATTTCTCGTGCAGGATGAGGCGTCGCAGCTCGTGCCGCTTGCGGTCGATGCTCAAACCGGCGAACGAACGCTCGACCTGTGCGGTGCGCCGGGCGGAAAGACCGTCATCATGAGCGGCGACATGGGGGACACCGGAGTCCTCGTCGCATGCGACGTTCGCACGCGCCGTGTTGCGCTGCTCCGCGAGACGGTTCGACAAGCAGGCTTGCACCATGCTCACCCCGTGCACATCGCCACAGATGGAGCACTGCCTTTTGCCGACGTGTTCGATCGCGTGCTCGTCGATGCTCCATGCTCGGGGCTGGGTACGGTGCGGCGCGATCCCGACATCAAGTGGCGCAGACACGAATCTGACCTGGCCGGCCTCGCCGATCGACAGCTTGCTCTCCTGCATCGCGCTGCGAGCGTCGTGCGTCACGGCGGTCGCCTGGTGTACGCGACGTGCTCGAGCGAGCCGGAAGAGAACGAGACGATCGTCGAGCGCTTCCTGGTGACCGCCCCTGGCTTCCGACTCGTCGACCTTCGGCGTGAGGGCCGGACGGAGCTGATGCCGGTCCTCGACGATCGAGGAATGCTTCGCACGCTGCCTTTCATGCACGGCCTGGAGGCCTTCTTCGCCGCGGCGTTGCACCGCGCAGGCTAGTCGAGCCTCCAAGCGTTGCACCGCGCAGGCTAGTCGAGCCTCCAAGCGTTGCACCGCGCAGGCTAAAGCCTGCGCTCTACGAGCCTGACGTCGTAGAGCGGGGACTTTAGTCCCCGCGGTCGTAAGCGACAGTCCAAGGTACAATGATCTTGTTTGACTCCTCTTCACTCCCGCGTGTGGAGCCTGGGCAAGTTTTTCGTCCTGATGGGCGCCCTCGGGCTCACGTTCCTGGTGTTTTTCGGCGCATCGATGCGGGTGGCGCTCTGGGCTCGCGAAGTCGAGGTGCCATTGCTTGTCGGGCGCACGGTCAATGAAGCGACGGCGACACTCGCCGAGCGCGACCTCGCACTTCGCGTCGAAGAGAATCAGCGTCCCGACGACAAGATCGAGGCGGGCAAAGTGATGCAGCAGGATCCCGAGGGCGGAGCGACCAGCCGCAGGCAACGCACGGTCCGCGTGTGGGTCAGCTCAGGACCCAAGCGGACGATCGTGCCGCCGCTCGTTGGTCAGAACGAGCGCGCCGCGCAGTCGGAACTTCAGCAGGACGGTGTCACGATCGCGTCAGTCTCGGAGTTCCGATCCGCCGACTACCCCGCGGACGTTGTGGTCGCCCAGAATCCGGCGGCCAGCTCGCGCGCGCCGGAGGTATCGATTCTCCTCAACCGCGGTGAGCTTGCGGCCACGTATGTCATGCCGGACGTCATCGGCGTCGATGGCGAGCGTGCCGCCGACGCGCTACGCCAGCAGGGCTTCCGGGTCTCGATCGTCGGGACTCAGCCCTATCCAGGTGTACCGCCGGGCACCGTCGTCCGGCAGCAGCCGGCCGGTGGTTTTCGAGTGGGAGGGAGCGATGCGATCTCGCTCGAGGTGAGCCGGTGAAATCGCGCCCCGTTCAGATCGCGCCCTCTATTCTTTCTGCGGATTTCGCAGCGCTGGGGCGGGACATTGCCGCCGCCGAGCGTGGTGGTGCGGATCTGATCCACGTGGACGTCATGGACGGGCACTTCGTCCCGAACATCACCATCGGGCCGCCAGTCGTTCGCGCCATCAGACGGGTGGCGACCAGGCCGCTCGATGTCCATCTGATGATCGAAGATCCCGACCGCTTCATCGAGGAGTTCGTCGCGGCCGGTGCCAGCATGGTGTCCGTGCATGTCGAGGTCGTTCGGCATCTGAATCGCACGGTTTCGTTCATTCGTAAACTCGGGGCCAAAGCCGGTGTCGTCATCAACCCGGCAACTCCCGCCTCGTCGCTCGAAGACATCGCGCCGGATGTCGATTTCGTCCTGGTGATGTCCGTGAATCCCGGATTCGGGGGACAGGCGTTCATCCCGCATAGTCTCGAGAAACTTCGGCGCGTGCGGAGTGTGCTGGACGGCGCCGGCTCCTCCGCCCTCATCGAGATTGACGGCGGTATCGACCAGTCGAACGTCGCGGACGTCGTTGCGGCTGGCGCGAACATCCTCGTGGCCGGCCAGGCGATCTTCGGAAGCTCGGACCCGGAGGCCGCCACCCGCGTCCTGCGTGCTTCAGCCAATCAACTGGTCGGTGGATAACCCCCGGACCAGGATCACCCGCGTGCGGGTCCGTTATGCGGATACGGACCAAATGGGCGTGGTCTACTACGCCAATTACCTCGTCTGGTTCGAAATCGGCCGGACGGAGTGGCTACGGGACGCCGGGTGGAACTACAGGGATATGGAAGAAACCGGCGTGGCGCTCCCCGTGATCGAAGCGCATTGCGAATATCGGCAGCCGGCCCGTTATGATGACGAGATCGAGATACGGACGACCGCCACGGCCATGACCCCGGCACGGCTGCGATTCGACTATCAAGCCGTTCGAGTTGCCGGTGACCAACTGATTGCGGAAGGGCACACCGTGCACGCCGCGCTCGGGGCCAATGGCCGGCCCTGCCGGCTGCCGTCGCGGGTCAGGGAACTGCTCGGATAATGGCCGGAAAGACCCAGCTGTGCGCCGTTTTCAAACGTCTGTACCTTTTGGTCCTCGCACAGGGTGAGGCCTGTCTAGAATAGGAACAGGGTTCTTGAAGATTCGAGTGACTCACGCCAGCACAGCTCTTCGGCGCTCGTTCGTGCTGTTCCTGCTGCTCACCGCCGCATGCGGTGGCAAAAAGAACGTCGTTCCGGCCAACGCCGCCAATCCAGATCGCTTCTTGTTCGAGCGGGGGACCAAGGCGCTCGAAGAGCGGAAATGGTCCGATGCCCGTGAGTACTTCCGGCAAGTCGTCGAGAACTACCCGAACAGCGTTCATCGGCCCGATGCAAAGCTCGGAGTGGGCGACACGTATCTGGGGGAGAAGTCCACTGAATCGCTCGTCCTCGCGGGCAACGAGTATCGCGAGTTCCTGACGTTCTATCCGACCAATCCCCGCGCCGATTACGCGCAGTACAAGCTCGCGATGACGCATTACGAGCAGATGCGTGCACCCGAGCGCGATCAGACGGAGACCCAGAACGCGCTGAAGGAGTTCCAGACCTTCTTCGACCGCTACCCGATGAGCCCGCTCATGGGCGAAGTGCGCATGAAATGGCGTGACGCGCGCGACCGATTGAGCCGCGCCGAATTCCGCGTCGGGTTTCACTATTACCGTATCCGCTGGTATGTCGGCGCCATTCCCCGCTTCCGGCGCGTGCTTGAAGACGACCCGCAGTTCAGCGGCCGCGACGAGGTCTACTTCTACCTGGCCGAATCACTCGCCCGCAGCAAGAAGGAAGCGGAGGCGATTCCGTATTTCGAACGCCTGATCTCCGAGTTCGAGTCCAGCGAGCACCTCGATGAAGCGCGGAGGCGAGTCCAGGAGTTGAAGGCGCAGTCGTCCCAGTAGTTCCCGGAATTGCCAGGCACGATCATCCGAACTGGCGGAACCCCCTCCCCCGGCCGATAAGAAGCCAGAGTATTGCCGCGGCGGACGTTTCCCGCGCGCAGGCGCGCGTCCGCTTCGAAGAGGTTGGGGGGGAGATCGATGACGTCGAGAACGCTGGCGACCGTCGCTGTGACGGCAATCCTGGGAGGTGCTTCGGTCGCGGCTCAACACGGCCCGGCGGCGACGCGCGCAAATCTACCTGCCGATGTGCTCGCGCTTGCGTGTGCGCCGAAAGCCGCATTCAGCCCGCCGGACACACCGCTTCGCATCACGGGCGGGCAGGATGCGTCGATCCGCCACATACATGCACCAGGTGACCTGGTGACCCTCAACGCCGGCAGCCAGAACGGCATCCAGGTCGGGCAGGAGTTCTATACACGCCGGATCCTGGTCTCACGCCATGAGGCAATCACACGCGAAACGCCGGGAACGATGGTCACCTCATCGTGGATCCGTGTGTATGCCGTCGATGACACGATGTCACTCGCCACGATCACGCATGCCTGCGATACGGTCGAGATCGGCGATCACCTCGAACCATTCAAGCTTCCAACGATGCCCACGATCTCGTCGAATAAGCCGAAGCCGCAGCGCGACAATTACGGGCACGTCATGCTGGGGAACTCGCGGCGCGGCAGTTTCGGCAAGGGTGACTTCTTCATCATCGATCGCGGCAGCGATCGTGGCGTCGAGCCAGGCACGCAATTCGTTCTGTACCGCGACAAGGTGCAGCCCCAGAATTTCCTCTACGACCTCGGCGAAGCGGTCGCCGTCGACGTGACGCCCGACACCGCGACGCTCCTGGTCACGGTCTCGCGCGATGCGATCGCGGAAGGCGATCTGGTCGCGATTCGTGGCATGTGGAAGGAGCCCGCGGCTCCTCAGAAGAAGGCAAAGGCGGATGCACAGAAGGACGAGCCCCGCCAGACTGCCGCGCTGACGCCACCCGCGAAGTAGAGACCCGGCTTTGAGGTTGGCTGATTAGCCCGCTCTTCGTTGCCGGGCAATGTTGACGTCGGCGACGCGGGCGTTGAGCATCCGCTGAAAGCGGCGGTAGTAGTCGACGGCCGAGACGACGGCGGCCAGCATGACCACCCATAACGCCACGTGGCCGATGGGTGCCAGCCACGGCAACGGCCGCCATCCCAGGATGAGCAGAAGAATCGCCGTGACCTGCGATGCCATCTTGATCTTGCCGAGCGGCGACGCGGGAATCGTGATGCCCTTGGTATAGGCGAGGCTCCGAAGCGCGGTCACCGCAAACTCGCGGCCGATGATCAGCGCCACCATCCATGCCGGCGCCAGATCGAGCTGCACGAGGGAAATGAACGCGGCCGAGGTGAGCAACTTGTCGGCGATGGGATCGAGCATTTGCCCGAGCCACGTGATCTGGCGCCGCCGGCGGGCGATGTAGCCATCCAGCCAGTCGGTCAGCGAGGCCAGCCCGAAAATCGCCGCGCCCGCCAGTTCCTTGGGAACCCCGAAGATCTGCCGGCCTTCGAATTCCGTCAGCAACACAACCACGAGCAGCGGCACCAGAAACATCCGCACGAGCGTGAGCGTGTTCGGCAGGTTCATTCGTCGAATGGCATTTTACTCTGAGAGCTCGCCGGTGTTGGTGACATTGCTCAAGGTTGTCCTTCGTGAGAACCGCCGTAGCATCAGCGAGATGCTGGCCCTGGCGCCACCCGGCACGACCGAGCTGCTGTGAACCCCATCGTGTAAGATCGGGGATTGTCATGAAGGCTATTCTCCTTGCAGGGGGCAAGGGCACCCGCTTGCGTCCGCTGACGGTGCATACTCCGAAGCCCATCGTTCCGATCTTCAACAGGGCGTTTCTCCATTACCAGATTGATCTGTTGAAGCAGGTGCCCGAAATCGACGAAGTCATTCTCAGCCTCAACTACCAGCCGCGCCGCATCGAAGAGATGTTTGGCGATGGCGCTGACCTCGGAATCAAGATTCGCTACGTGGTCGAGCCGATACCGCTGGGCACGGCCGGTGCGATCAAGTACGCAGGCGACAAGCTGACTGAATCTGTCGTCGTGTTCAATGGCGACGTCATGACGGAGCTCGACCTGGCCGCCGTGATCAGGTTGCATCGCGAACGGCATGCGCGGGCGACCATCGTGCTGACGCCGGTCGCCAATCCCTCGGCGTACGGCCTGGTCGAAACCGACCGGCTCGGCAACATCCTGCGATTCGTGGAGAAACCCAAGCCTGAGGAGATCACGACCAACTACATCAACGCCGGGATCTACGTCCTCGAGCCAGACACCTTCGATCGGATTCCGAGCGAAGTCCCCTGGTCGATTGAACGCAGTTACTTCCCGTCCTTGATCGAACGGGGTGAGATTTTCGTCGCCTACCTCTACGACGGCTACTGGATCGACATCGGGACGCCGGAAAAGTACGCGCAGGTTCATCAGGACATCATGGATGGGCGATTCAAGGCGCCACCTTTTGCCGATCTCCAACCTCCACGGAAGTACATCGCCCAGGATGCGCGCATCGAAGAAGGCGCGACGATCGAGGGGCCGGTGTTCATCGACGATGGCGTGCTGGTGAAGGCGGGCGCGCGCATCGGACCGCACGCCGTGATCGGGCGCCAGACGCAGGTGGATGAAGAGGCCGTCATCGAGCGCGCCATCCTCTGGCCCAACTGCCGTATCGGCAGCCAGGCATCGATCACCGATGCGCTGCTCGGACGGCAGTGCCACATTGGACGCAACGTGTCGCTCAACAGCGGCGCAATCCTCGGCGACAAGACGACGTTGACTGACTTTACGAAAGCCTGAAACGGCTTCCGCGCCGCCGGGTTCAGACTACCTCACCATGAAAATACATCCGGGTATCTTCAAGGCCTACGACATTCGAGGCTTGTATCCAGGTGAAATCGACGAGACAACGGCCAGGCAGATCGGGCGCGGATTCGTCTCCTATCTGAAAGCTTCGCGCATCGGCGTCTCGCGAGACATGCGCGTCTCGTCGCCGGCTCTTGCGGACGCCTTCATCGCAGGCGCCCTCGAGCAGGGTACGTCGGTCGTCGAGTACGGGATGCTCCCCACCGACGTCATGTACTATGCCGTCGTCACCGATGGCCTGGAGGGCGGCGCCCAGATCACGGCATCGCACAACCCGAAGCAGTACAACGGCATCAAGATGGTGCGGGCCGAAGCGTTGCCGCTCAGCGGAGACGCCGGGATTGGCGATATCCGCGACATGATTGCGAACGACCGCCTGCCGCCCCACGCCGCAACGCGCGGCGAGCTCACCCGTCGCGACGTGCTGGCCGGGTACGTCGACAAGGTGATGTCGTTCATCGATCCGTCGATCGTCAAGCCGTTCAACGTGGTGCTCGACGCAGGCAGCGGCATGGCCGGTCTGGTGGCGCCGCGGCTGTTCGAGCGGCTGCCCTGCCGCACGACGAGGCTCTGCTTCGACATCGATGGCACCTTTCCGAATCACGAGGCCAACCCGCTGATCGAGGAGAATCGCCTCGACATCACAGCGGAGGTCGTCCGGCAGAATGCGGACATCGGTATCGCCTGGGACGGCGATGCCGATCGCTGCTTCTTCATCGACGGGAGCGGTGAATTCATCTCGGGCGATTTCGTGACTGCCCTCCTGGCGGAGGCCTTCCTCCTCAAGTATCCCGGCGCGACCGTCATCTACGACCTGCGCGCGAGTCACGCCGTACGCGACACCGTCTTCAAGTACGGCGGGACGGCCCTGATGAACCGGGTCGGCCACGCCTTCATCAAGCAGCGCATGCGCAAGGAGGACGGGATTTTCGCGGGCGAAGTCACCGGTCACTACTACTTCCGCGACTTCTACTACGCCGACAACGGCTTCATCCCCGCGATGCTGATCCTCGAGTTGATGTCGAAAAAGAACCAGTCGCTGCGCGATCTGCTTCGGCCTTATCGCGAGCGCTACTTCATCTCTGGCGAAATCAACACGAAGCTGAAGAGCATCGAGGACGTGCCGGCGAAGCTGGCCGCCATCGAGGCGCGCTACGCGGACGCGACATTGGCGCGACTGGACGGAGTGTCAGTCGATTACGCGGATTGGCACTTCAACGTGCGCGGCTCGAATACCGAGCCGCTGCTGCGCCTCAATCTCGAGGCGACGACGCCCGAATTGATGGAGCGCAAGCGGGATGAAGTGCTGGAAGTGATTCGAGGTTAAGAGATTCGCCTTCGCGCTACGGTGGACAACCTTCGCGTGGCTTGCCAACCGTAGCTCACGCGTCCGTTGGCAAGCGTGAGCGAAGGTTGGAGCGGGAGACGGGGATCGAACCCGCGACATCGAGCTTGGGAAGCTCGCGTTCTACCGCTGAACTACTCCCGCGGCCGGACCGGAAATCATTTTAGCTTACTTCAGCGACAGCCCCACCGCCGCCGCCACCGATGTGCCTTTCGGCACGACATCACCCGCGGATAGATGCCGCACCCGGATATCGAAGCCAATCCCGAAGTGTTGACTCAGAAACCAGCGGGCACCACCACCCCAGTTGATGGCCTGCACTGATTCGGAGATGCCCGAAGGCTCGGACTTGAGGCGAGCCGCCCCGACGCCAGCGCTCAGATAACTCCAGCCATCCGCAGTGCCGAAGTTGAAGGACACCTGTGGATCGATCGTCGACAGCGTCGTCTGCACCTCAGTGCTCGTGCCTCGCGCGAAGGCCAGATCCACGCCGATGCCGAAGCGGCCGGGGCCAAGCTGAATCGCATACACGTGGCCGCCCACGCCGCCGCCAAAACCGCGCGATGGAATGGTCGCGGTCGTGAGGCCAGGAGGCACGAACGCTTCGCTGTTAGGGATGCCGCTTACGACACCCCTCGCATCGAACACGAACGGACCTGGAGGACCCGGGTTGAGGGACTGCGCCGCAGCGTCATGTGCTGACACGATCGCCAGAAGCAAAAAGGCCAGCGCGAACTGATACCTGGCCCGTGGTGCGGTCCTGGACGCGGACACTACCTCTTCCTGGCGGGCGCCACATCAACCCCGACTAGCTTGGCACGATCGATCGATTGCTTGATGAAGCCCGACGCGCGCAGCTCGGCGACAAGGCGTTCGACGCTTTCCAAGCGGGCGGCGTTGCCCTTCGCGACCACGACGCACTGATCGACGTCGAGGAAGCTATCGGGGAGTGCACGAAGCCGCCCTGATGACGCCGCTTCGGCCTCGAGCGCGCGCTGCCGGTTGATGGCGAAGGCGTCGACTGCCCCGTTTGTCAGGAGCATGTCGACTTCCGCCTGCGGAGGCATGACATCGAGCACTTGGACGCGTGCCTGTTTCATCGCGCTGCTGACGAAGTGCTCCTGCGTCTGCCCCTTGACCGCAGCCACCGTGACGCCGGCACGATCGACGTCCTTGCTTGCACGGATCGGCGACGACGCGTTGACCAGGTAGCTGTTGGCCATGACGACGAAGGCAGGCCCGAAGTCGACTTCACGCGCCCGCATCTCGTCGTAGGCGAGGAAGCCGATGTCGGCTGTCCCATTCCGCAGCGCCGCGATCACGCTACCGGCGTCCGGCGCCGACGCGATCGCCGCAGGAACGCCGAGTCTCCTGGCGAGCTCGCGCGTCAGGTCTGGAACGGTGCCACTCGTGTCACCGGTTTTCGCGTCGACCCGCCCCTGGACAGGATTGCCTCCGAGAAACACGGCGCGCAAGGTTCCGGTCGGCGCCAGTTTCGCGGCCGGAGACTGCACGCTCACCACGATGCCACACGAGACGATCGTGACCAACGTCATCAGGCACTGTCTCCGCCACATGACTCTCGCCATCGCTAGTAGCCTTTCGCAGCGTCCGCCGGCTGCTGCCCGCGCGACTGTTGAACGATACGCACACCGGCGCTCGCACCGATGCGGGTGGCACCAGCCGCCACCATCGCCTTCACGCCCTCGAGCGTCCGCACGCCGCCTGAGGCTTTGATTCCCATGTCGTCCCCGACGACCCGCCGCATCAGCGCGACATCGTCGGCCGTTGCTCCACCCGGCCCGAAGCCGGTGGACGTCTTGACGAAGTCGGCGGCCGCAGCTTTGGCCAGCGTGCACGCCGTGACCTTCTCTTGCTCCGTAAGGAGTGCCGTCTCGATGATGACCTTGCTCAGCACGCCGGACTCGTGGCAGGCCGAGGTTACCGCGCGAATGTCGCGCTCCACGAGATGCAGGTCGCCCGACTTCAACGCGCCGACATTGATGACCATGTCGATTTCCTGCGCGCCATCGAAGATGGCACGGCGTGTCTCGTACTGCTTGGTATCTGCCGTCGTGGCACCCAGTGGAAATCCAACGACGGAACACACGGCCACCGCGCTGCCGCGCACGAGGCGCGCGCAGGTCGCCACCCAGGTTGGGTTTACGCAGACGCTGGCAAATCCGTACTGCGTCGCTTCCCGGCAGAGCGTTTCGATCTCGGCCTTGGTCGCATCCGGCTTCAACAGCGTATGGTCGATCATCGCGGCCACATCACCAGCATCACCGCCGACCGCATGGAACCCGAGGCGCGTGGCGCCCGCCTGTACCACCGGGGCGACCCGGCTGGGACAGCACTCGTACAGAACCGAGTGACACGAGCACCGTACGGGCGCGCGTCCGGCGCCGGTCGCGGCCAACTCCTCGACGACGATTTGAATGAGACGCTCGAGATCGACAGACATCAACTGCGCGGGCGGCGTTCCAAATCCCGAATCTTGGCGAGCCGCCGGATGTAGCGGGCCTCGCGCATCGGCGTGTCGAGAAACGTATTGACGATCGCAATCGCTTCATCCTTGCTGACGAGCGTTGCGCCGAGTGCCAGCACGTTCGCGCCATTGTGCTGGCGCGCGTAGCGCGCAAGCGTCTCGTTGAGGCACATTGCCGCACGAGCGCCAGGCACCTTGTTGGCGGCAATTGTCGAACCGAGGCCGGCGCCATCGATCACGATTGCGGCATCGGCCTCACCGCGTGCGACAGCAAGCGCGGCGGACGCCGCCGTATCGGGATAGTCCACCGGGTCGCTCGTGGACGTTCCCAGATCGTGCGCGCTCACTCCCCTGCCGCGCAGGTGGTGCACGATCGCCGTCTTGAGCGCGAGCGCGGTGTGGTCGCCGGCGATGGCCACGGTGCGAATCGTCGCCACGGGAGCCAGGTCGGCGGCGTCAGGATCGGAACCTTCGCGGACGACGGAGATGCGGCGCGAGGTGAGCGTGTCCTGCGCGAGCGGCGTGATGTGCCCCCCGGCGACCAGCATGATCGTACTGCCGGACTCGAGCACGCGCGCATCGGCTTCGGTGATCATTTGAAAGCGTTTCACGATCCGGCGCTATGTTACCCTTGCGAGCACGACCGCTCAACCAGGGTCTCTGCCGCGCGTTTTGTGCGCGGTGCGGTGGAGGCATGCAGACACTCATCTCCGAGGACGCACTTCGACGACGCGTGGCCGACCTCGCACGCGAGATCTCCAGCGACCATCCCAACGGCGTGCACATGGTGTGTGTGCTCAAGGGCGCGTTCATGTTTCTCGCAGATCTTGTACGCGCGATGACGTGCGAGGTCACGCTCGACTTCATGGCCGTCTCAAGCTACGGCCTGAGCACTCATTCGTCCGGGCAGGTCCGCCTCCAGAAAGATCTCGATTCGGCGCTCGAGGGGCGTGCCGTCGTCATCGTCGAGGACATCGTCGACACGGGGTTGACGCTCGCCTACCTGCAGGACATCCTGCGCGCGCGCGGCCCGCGCAGCCTGAAGACTGCCTGCCTTCTCAGCAAGCCGTCGCGACGGAAGACCGACGTGCCGGTCGACTATATCGGGTTCACGATCGACGACGTGTTCATCGTCGGCTATGGCCTCGATTCAGGTGAGCTTCACCGCAATCTGCCTCATCTCGCCGTCGTCAACGACTGATTGCGGCCGGCTTCACGGCGGCGCGGACCTTGTCGGCCCACGATCGGGCCTCCGCGAGGATCGCCGTTTCATCGAGCGTCAGCACCTTGCGGTCGCGCATCAAGACCTTGCCGTTCACGATCGTGTTCCGCACATCGTCGCCGTGGATCACGTAAACGAGATGGGACAACGGATCGTACATTGGCGTTTGCCGGGCCCCGGACACCGAAACCGTGATGAGATCCGCCTTCTTTTTCGGTTCGAGCGATCCGATCCGTGTCTCCATCCCGAGCGCACGCGCGCCCCGAATCGTGGCCATCTCGACAACGGTCCGGGCACTGAGCGCCGTGGGATCGACCGTCTCGTGCTTGTGCAACAAGGCGGCCACGCGCATCGCCTCGAACATGTCGAGATCGTTGTTGCTCGCGGCGCCGTCAGTGCCGAGCCCGACCGCGATGCCGGCGCGCAGGTACGCGGGAACCGGAGCCACACCGCTCGCCGTCTTCATGTTGCTTTCCGGGTTGTGCGAGATGCCTACCCCGCGCATCTTGAGCACCTGCATGTCGGCGTCGTTGACCCACACTCCGTGCGCGGCGAGCACTCCCGGGCCGAGGAAGCCAAGGCTCTCGAGGTACGCAACCGGCGAGGACGCGAGGCGTTCCTCGGCGACCTTTGTCTCGTCTTTCGATTCAGCAAGGTGGATCAGCGTGGGCACGTTGAGTCGCTTCGCCAGCTCGCGCGCCGCTTTCAGCGTCGGACCATCGAGCGTGTAGAGTGCATGCGGCGCGACCGCTGGAGTGATCAACGAATCGCTCCTGAACTCGGTGATGTATGCCTCAGCGCGCGCGAGCGCGTCGGCAGGCGTCTTGGCGTCAGCCACCGGGAACTGGATGATGGTTTGACCGAGCACGCCTCTCAGGCCCGCGCGTCGCGTCTCGCGTGCGATCTCTTCCTCGAAGTAATACATGTCCGCGAAGGTCGTCGTGCCCGACTCGATCATTTCGAGGGCCGCGAGCCTGGTGCCGGCACGCACGAACTCGGGGGACACTGTCTTCGATTCTGCGGGGAAGATGTAATTGTTCAACCACTCCATCAGCGGAAGGTCGTCGGCCAGACCGCGATAGAGCACCATTGGCGCGTGAGTGTGCGTGTTGATGAGACCGGGCAGGACGATCTGGCCGGATGCATTGATCGTTTCGCGACCGCGGAATTGCTTGGCAACGGCGTCCGCGGTGCCGACGGCGGCGATGTCGGAGCCGTCGATCGCTACGGCGCCTGATGGAATGATGCGACCCGAGGAATCAACGGTGATGACCGTGCCGCCTGTCACCACGAGATCGACTTCACGCGGGCCTGTCTGGGCAGACACAACCACCATTGCCGCCAGGGCAATGGCGGCCGCGGCGGGGAGCCGGGTGCACATAAGTCGATTCTACGGTGGTCGATCGCTAACGGAGTAGTATTTCCAGCGTGTCCCTGCACATGATTGAGCACCCATTGGTGCACGACGCGCTCGCGGAGCTGCGCGACGTCGCCACCGGGCCCTCCGCATTCCGCCGCGCCGCCACTCGAATCAGCCTGCTCCTGGCCGCCGAAGCGCTTCGCTCGGTGCCTACGGTTGCCACAACTGTCACAACTCCGCTCGGTCCTGCGCCGGGGCGAGTTCTCCGGACTGACATCGTGGTCGTCCCGGTGCTGCGCGCCGGTCTCAGCATGCTGGAACCGGTCCTCCAACTCGTCCCGTCGGCAAGAGTCGGGCACATCGGGCTGCAGCGAGACGAGTCCACGGCGGTCGCGTCGCGCTATTACTCGAAGCTGCCCGTGGGCCTCGCCCAGAGCCACGTGCTGATGGTGGATCCGATGCTGGCCACGGGAGGGAGCGCGGCGGCGGCGGTCGATCTGGTGAAGGCGTCAGGAGCCCGGAGCATCGCCCTGGTGTGCATCATCTCCGCGCCGGAAGGCGTCGGCATGCTTCAGACGCGACATCCCGACGTGGACATCTACACGCCAATCGTCGATAAGGAACTGAACGCGCATAAGTTCATCGTCCCTGGCCTTGGCGACTTCGGCGATCGATTGTATGGGACGTAGTTTCGGGGCTCGGGATCCGGGGCTCGGGACTCGGGTTGTCCTGTGTGCTCGGCCGAGTTAGACTGAGGATTCGGTCGGGCGCGTGGCTCAGCGGTAGAGCATTCGCTTCACACGCGAGGGGTCGGTGGTTCGATTCCACCCGCGCCCACCACTTCCAACTTCTTAATTCACAATCACTTCTGACTCCGACACGCGATCCTCGTTGCAATCACGCGAGGGGTCGGTTTGGATTTCCGTTGTAACGGGATTGCAACCGGAGGGAATTACCTCGAACCGGCGCATGCTGTCGTGCAATCCGATCCTCGTGGCGTTCAGGTACGTCGAGGTCTGCGAGACGTTCGCGTGGCCGAGCATCTCTTGGACGTGATGTAGCGGCCATCCGCGCACGCCGTGAACAGATCCGGTGACCGCTTGAGGCATGGTGTCCTGTATCGCACAGTTCCTGCGATGAACGAGGGTCGATAATGGCTCCATGCTGACACTCCGCACACTTTTGACCAGTGGAGGGGAACCCTATCAGTACGAGGTTATCGGACTGCCGACTGGGCGTGGCGCGATGCTCGCTAGATTGTCTGGCGTCTGGAAGATTCTCAAAATCGAGCGCGGTAAGAATTATGCCTGGACCGGGAGCTTTGTCAGCGCTGATGATGCGCTCACTTCACTTGAGGGCGATATAAGCACTCCAAACTGAGAGAGGCATCGGGTGCCGCGTTGTAGTGCCGATCTATCGTCAGTACTTCCTCTCCCCCAGGAGCGGGCCCATGCATTCTGAACCTGAACCTGAATTCACTCGGGCATGTCCCTTCTGTCACGCGATCGGCGTGCTTACCGAAGTGTCGATGCACGCCGGGGCGCGCATCATCAAATATGCCTGTAGCAGATGCCTGAAGACCTGGACGATCAAGAACGTCGAATTCCGGCTCACAGGATCTGGGAAAGAGTTCTCTCGTTGCGAGCATTTATCCGCCTAATCGATCATCCGGCACCTCAAGTGACTTTTGAGCCGCAC
>Ga0070669_100000990_pt1 | contig 20731 bp, 20 predicted proteins | sample KBSS53metaG_FD_64680 | JGI IMG/M metagenome (GOLD analysis project Ga0070669, IMG submission 64680) | Switchgrass rhizosphere microbial communities from Kellogg Biological Station, Michigan, USA - KBS S5-3 metaG | ecosystem: Host-associated > Plants > Roots > Rhizosphere > Soil ...
CAGCTGCATCGTCCTGCGCACCGGCGTGCTCAAGGACGGCCTGCTGCATGTCCAGGCAGGCGCCGGCATCGTTGCAGACAGCGACCCCGCGTCCGAACAGCGTGAGTGCGAGGCCAAGTCCGGCGCCCTCTTCGCCGCCGCCCGCGAGGCGATTCGCGTCGCCGGGGAGCCGGGCTTCGGGCAGTGATACGACGGCCCACGTCGTCGCGGGCTCGACCCGCGACCGGTTCCGGCAGTGCCGAGCCTTTCATGGCACAGCAGCCTCGAAGAGAGCTCGCGAGATGGCGGAACCGGTTCCGGATCAAGTCCGGGACGACGCTGCTGTTCGCCCTGGTGCTGACTGCCTGCAGCAAGCCCGATACCAAGGCCGCCGCGAAGGACGCGCCGCCACCACCGCCCTGCTCGGGCGCCACGTTCGAGGGCACACCCCTCACCCACTGCATCGCCGATCCCGCACGCCACTCGATCCGCATGGTGCTCGGACCGCCCGGCAAGCCCTATCGCAGCCTGTCCGAGCTCGCGGTGGCGCTGGGCAACAAGGCCAGCAACGTCGCCTTCGCCATGAACGGGGGCATGTTCGACGAGGCCGGATTGCCGATCGGCTACTACGTGGAGGGCGGCAAGCGGCTCCACGCGCTCAACCGCAACGAAGGTTGGGGCAACTTCCACCTCCAGCCCAACGGCGTGTTCTTCGGCGCGGACGGGCGCTGGCAAGTGCGCACCAGCGCGGACTTCGCCGCCCGGGTCGATCGTCGCCCGGATTTCGGCACCCAGTCCGGGCCGATGCTGGTGATCGACGGCAAGCTCCACCCGCGCATCGACGCGGACGGCCCCTCGCAGAAGCTGCGCAATGCGGTCGGCGTGGATCGCGAGGGCCGCGCGCACTTCGTCATCTCCGAGGCGCCGATCTCCTTCGGCAAGCTCGCGCGTTATTTTCGCGACGTGCTCAAGACGCCCAACGCGCTGTTCCTCGACGGCAGCGTGTCGTCGCTCTGGGACCCGACGATGCACCGCGTCGATGGCGGTCCGCCGCTCGGCCCCCTGATCGTCGTCGAGAAAAAGTTGATCGTCGTCGAGAAAAAGCCGAAGGCGGCGCCATGATCCTGGTCATCGACAACTACGACAGCTTCACCTGGAACCTGGTCCATTACCTGATGGAACTGGGGGCCGAAGTCGATGTCGTGCGCAACGATGCGCTGTCGGCCGGGCAGGCGATCTCGAGCGGGGCGCAGGGCTTCCTGATCTCGCCCGGCCCCTGCACGCCCAACGAGGCGGGGATCAGCCTCGACCTCGTCGGCGCCGCGGCGGATGCCGGCAAGCCGCTGCTCGGCGTGTGCCTGGGCCACCAGTCGATCGGGCAATACTTCGGCGGCAAGGTCGTGCGCGGCGGGCTGATGCACGGCAAGACCTCGCCCGTCACGCACGACGGCAGCGGCGTCTTCGCCGGCGTGCCCTCGCCCTTCACCGCGACGCGCTATCACTCGCTGATCGTCGAGGACATCCCCGAGGCTCTGCAGGTCAACGCGCGCTCGGACGACGGCCACGTGATGGGCTTCCGCCATGCCGCGCTGCCGATCCACGGCGTGCAGTTCCATCCCGAGAGCATCGCCACCGAGCACGGTCATGCCATGCTCGCCAATTTCCTGACTCTGTGCGGCATCGACGCACGGCTGCCCGCGCGCTTTGCCGCATGAGCACGCTCGACGCGCCCACGATCGCCGAGACCGAGGTGCTGTTCGGCCGCATCCTCGATGGCGAGCTGAGCGACGCCGACGCGACCGAGGCGATCCTCGCCATGTCCGAGCGCGGCGAGACCGCGCAGGACATCGCCGGCGTGGTGCTCGCCATGCGCAAGCGGATGCTGCCGGTGTCCGCCCCCGCCGCCGCGATCGACGTGTGCGGCACGGGCGGCGACGGCCAGCACAGCCTCAATGTATCCACCGCCGTGGCCATCGTCGTCGCGGCGGCGGGCGTGCCTGTCGCCAAGCACGGCAACCGCGCCGCCTCGTCCAAGGCGGGCGGTGCCGATACGCTCGAGGCACTGGGCCTCGATCTCGCCCGCGCCGGCGCGCGGGCCGAGGAGACGCTGGCGGACCTTGGCATCGCCTTCCTCTTCGCGCAGCAGCACCATCCCGCGCTCGCCCGCCTGGCGCCGATCCGCAAGGCGATCGGCAAGCGCACGATCTTCAACCTCACCGGGCCGATGTGCAATCCGGCGGGCGTCACCCGCCAGCTCGTCGGGGTTGCCACTCCGACCTATGTGCCGATCTATCGCGATGCCCTCGCCCTGGTCGGCTGCGGCGCGGCCATGGTCGTAGGGGGCGAAGAAGGTCTGGACGAGCTCTCGATCGACGGCGCCAGCGTGGTTGCGACGCTCAACTGCGGCAACGTCCCGCCGCGCGTCACACCCGCCGACGCCGGGCTGCCGAGCCACCCGCTCGAAGAGCTGCGCGGCGGCGATGCGGCCTATAACGCCGCCGCCTTGCGCCGTCTGCTCGACGGCGAACTCGGCGCCTATCGCGACGCGGTGCTGCTCAACGCGGCCGGCGCGCTGATCCTGGCGGGGCAGGCGAGCGATTGGCGCGACGGGGCCGAGGAAGCCGCCGAAGTGATCGACAAGGGCCTCGCCAAGGCCCTGCTCGATTGCTGGATCGCCACAACGGCCAAATAAGATGACCGACAAGCTGACAGAGATCTGCGCGACCAAGCGCGAGGAAGTTACCGCGCGCCAAGGCTATGCCACGGTGGCAGACCTGGATGTGCGCGCCGCCGAGCAGACACCGCCGCGCGGATTCCGTCGGGCGTTGGAAGCGAAAGCGGCCAGCGGCTTCGCGCTTATCGCAGAAATCAAGAAAGCATCGCCCTCCAAAGGGTTGATCCGGCCTGATTTTCGGCCGGCCGAACATGCCCTCGCCTATCAGCATGGCGGTGCCGCCTGCCTTTCGGTCCTGACTGACGCTCCGTACTTCCAGGGCCATGAGGACTACCTGATGGATGCGCGCGCCGCCTGCGAATTGCCGGTGCTGCGCAAGGACTTTATGGTCGATCCGTGGCAAGTCGCCGAGGCGCGTGCGATCGGCGCCGATGCCATCCTCATCATCGTCGCCGCGCTGTCGGACGCGCAGATGGCGGAGATCGAGGCGGCGGCGATCGAGCGCGGCATGGACGTGCTTGTCGAAGTTCACAACGAGGACGAGATAGCTCGCGCAACCGCGTTGAAATCGCGGCTGATTGGCGTCAACAACCGCGACCTCAAGCGCTTCGTCACCGACCTCGCCACCACCGAACGCCTGGCGCCGCTGGCACCCGAAGGCACGCTGCTGGTCAGCGAAAGCGGCATCAACACGCACGCCGATCTCCAGCGCTTGAGCCAGTGCGGTGCGCGTACGTTCCTCGTCGGCGAGAGCCTCATGCGCCAGCCCGATGTCGAGGCAGCGACAAGAACGCTCCTGCAAGGCTGACGTCTTCCCGGGCTCGACCCGAAGAAAATGGGCGCTGTCCTACATCGCTCGGCTCTGCCATGACCCAGCCATGAATCGCGCTGGCCATTTTTCGCTCTCCAGTGGGGAGGGCGTCCACACCCCCAGAACACCGGCAACTGCGGCAACCTGATGGCCAAGTCGCTCACCCACATCGACGCGGCCGGCACCGCGCGCATGGTCGACGTCGGCGCCAAGGCCGAGACGCAGCGCCTCGCCGTCGCGTCAGGCCGCATCCGCATGAGCGCCGAGGCTCTTGCCGCCATCGAGGCCGGCGATGCGCCGAAGGGTGACGTGCTCGGCACCGCGCGGATCGCCGGAATCCTAGCCGCCAAGCGCACGGGCGACCTCATCCCGATGTGCCACCCGCTCGCCTTGGACGCCGTGAACATCGACTTCGCCTTCGAGGACGCTGACGGGTTCGGCGCGGTGCGCGCCACCGCCACCGCCTCGCTCACCGGCAGGACCGGCGTCGAGATGGAGGCGATCACCGCCGTCACGATCGCGCTCGTCACCGTGTACGACATGGCCAAAGCGCTCGACAAAGGTATGGTGATCGAGGACGTGCGCTTGATCGAGAAGCGTGGCGGCAAGTCCGGCCACTGGAAGGCCGAGGCGTGAGCGTGCGGCAGCCGCCGATCGCGCTGGAGGAAGCCCAGGCGCGACTTCTGGCGCTCGTCAAGCCGCTGCCGCTGGAGCGAGTCGACATCGACAGCGGCCTGGGGCGCTATCTCGCCGACCCGTTGACCGCGCGGCGCACGCAGCCTGCCGCCGATCTCTCGGCGATGGACGGCTATGCCGTGCTGCCGGGTGACCTCGCCGGTCCGTGGCGCGTGGTGGGCGAGAGCGCGGCGGGTCATCCCTTTGGCGACCGCTTCGCGCCCGGAGAGGCGGTGCGGGTCTCCACCGGCGCCCTGCTGCCGGCGGGCGCCGCGAGCGTGATCCTGCAGGAAGACCTCGCGCGCGAGGGCGACCGGATCACGCTCGCGGGCGAAGCGCCCTCGCCGCCGCACAAGCACATCCGCCCTTGCGGCATGGACTTCGCCGAAGGCACGCAAGTGCTTGCCGCCGGCGTCCGGCTCGGGCCCGCACAGCTCGCGCTGGCGATCAGCGCCGGGCATGTCCACATCCCTGTGCGGAGGGTGCCGCGCGTGGTGGTGATGGACAGCGGCGACGAGCTAGCCAGCGACCCCGACCGCTGTCAGCCGCACCAGATCCCGGCCAGCAACGCCGCGATGCTGGCCGCCATGGCGCGCGTGGTTCCTTGCCACGTGCGAAGGATCGGCCCGGTGCCGGACCACTTGTCGGCGCTGACGGAGGCCTTTGCCCAAGCCGAGGATGCCGACGTGCTGGTGACCAGCGGCGGCGCTTCGGTGGGCGACCATGACCTGATCCGCCCGGCGCTCGAGGCGTGCGGGGCGGAGCTCGACTTCTGGCGCGTCGCGATCAAGCCGGGCAAGCCGATCCTGGTCGCGCGGCGCACATTGGGCGCGCGCGAGCAGATCATCCTGGGGCTTCCTGGAAATCCGGTGTCGAGCCATGTCACCGCCTATCTGTTCATGCTGCCGCTGCTACGCGCGCTGCTCGGTGCCGCCAAGCCGCTGCCGGCAGCCGTGACGATGCCGCTCGCCGCACCGCTTCCGGCCAATGGCGCGCGCCGCGCCTTCCTGCGGGCTTGCTGGGACGGGCACGGCGTGACCGCGCACAGCGTGCAGGACAGCGGCGCCCTCGCCTCGCTCGCCGCCAGCAACGTGCTGATCGACAGGGCCGCGCATGCACCCGCGGCACAAGCTGGCGAGCCGGTTCAGGTGTTCTGGCTCGACAATGGCGGAATTGCTTGACGGCGCCAATTTTGTTTCTTACTTGTTCCTCAATTGTTCACAGGAAGAACGCCCGAAGGAGGCGGCGGACATGTTGACGCGCAAGCAGCACGAATTGCTCCGGTTCATCCAGGCCCGCCTGGAGGAAACGGGTATCTCCCCCAGCTTCGAGGAGATGAAGGAAGCCTTGGATCTCAAGTCCAAGTCCGGCGTCCACCGCCTGATCTCAGCGTTGGAGGAGCGTGGCTTCATCCGCAGGCTACCGAACCGGGCGCGCGCGCTCGAGGTTCTGAAGCAACCGGAGAACGCGGGCGCAAAGGTGGCAACGCCACGTCCGTCGGCCAACAGCAACGATGCGCCGCGCTCCTCCGTGGCACCACGTCCGGCGAACGATGTCGTCGAGATCCCGCTGCACGGGCGGATCGCGGCGGGCGTTCCGATCGAGGCGCTCGAGGGCCAGTCCACCCTGCCGGTTCCGGCTGCACTGCTCGGCGCCGGCGAGCACTACGCGCTGGAAGTCTCCGGCGATTCGATGGTGGAAGCAGGCATTCTCGACGGCGACTTCGCCTTGGTGAAGCGCACCAATACCGCGCGCGACGGTGAGATCGTCGTCGCACTCGTGCGCGGCGAGGAAGCGACGCTCAAGTACTTGCACCGCAAGGATGGCATGGTCTACCTCGACCCGGCCAACGCAGCCTACGAGCCGCAGATCTACCGCCCCGGCGAGGTCGAGGTGCAGGGCAAATTGGCTGGGCTGCTACGGCGCTATCACTGATCGACATCGGTTCCGCGCGACCGTGCCCCGAAAGAGCGGCGGTCGGGTGAGCCGGTCGTCATTCGCTCTCGGTCTTGGTGTTGGGGGTACGAGGCTCAGTCCCAGTGCGGGTCGGAGCCGTCTCTCGCGCACCTGCAAGCGCCGATCCTTGACGTTTACCACTGGCTCCCCGCCACCAGCCATGATGGCCCTCGCGCTGTGCTACCGTGACGAGGCTCGGGCCGGACAAGTCGATCGCAAGGCCTCCGGTCCGTTCCAGGAGGCGGCGGTCGGCCTTGAGCCAGTGCGGATGACAGCTGCGGGGCAGCCACTGGTCCGAGATGACGATGTCGACGCGCTCGCAGACGGCGGCGAGGGCGCGCTCGGCGGCCGCATACCGGCTGCGGGTCAGCAGCACGCGCCAGGTTCGATCGTCCCGCTGCAGGGTCACGATACAGGCGTCGACGTTGCAGCGCGCGCCTGGCCACGTCTCGATCGGCTTGGGTTCCCCGCGCATCCCGGCGATTTCGGTCAGGTTGTCGCGCGCGAAGCCGCTGCGGCTTTGGCGCAGGAGGAAGATGTCTGCGCCGTCGGCGCCGAGCAGGCCAACATGGTGCCCGTCCCCCGAAACCAGGATGTCCGCCGGGCGAAGCGTCGCGATCATCACCGTGCCGGCGAGTGCGGGAACCAGGCCCCACCAGCGCACCCGCCCGCACCATAGCGCCAGCCAGAGCCCGCCGGCCAGGAACAGCACCAGCGGCCATCCGCCCATTCCCGGCATAAGGGTGACCGAACCGGGCTGCGCCGCGACACCATGCGCGATGGCGAGGAGCGCGGCGATGGTCTTGCCCGCGATCCACCAGGCCGGCGCGCCGAGATCCGCGACGTCGAGCACCAAAGCGCCGAGCACGGCAGGCATGATGACGAATGTCGTCAAAGGGATGGCGACGACATTGGCGAAGGCGCCGTAAAGCCCGCCGCGGTGGAAATGATAGAGGCCGATCGGCAGGAGCACGATCTCGATGACGAACCCGGTCAGCAGGATCATGGCCAAGTGCCGCAGTCCCCGCGCGACCACGCCTTCCTCGCGCGGCGCGACGAAGCGCCGGATCGGACCCGCACCCGAAAGCGCCACGATCGCGAGGACGGCGGCAAAGCTCATCTGGAAGCTCGGCCCGATGACGGATTCGGGCCATAGGACGAGCACGAGGAAAGCGGCGACGGCCAGCATGCGAAGCGAGAGCGCCTCGCGGCCAAGCGCCAGCGCCGCCAGCACCAGCAAAGCCCCAAAGCACGACCGCACCGTCGGCACTTGCGCGCCGGTCAGCAAGGTATAGGCGATACCAGCCAGCGCGCCGCTCGCCGCCGCCACGAGCGGCAAGCGCGCGCGCAAGGCGAGCCAAGGCCACAGGGCCAGGAGGCGGATCGCAAGGACGTAGGCCACGGCCACCACCGCACTCACGTGCAGGCCACTGACCGAGAGCAAATGCGCCAGCCCGGAATCGCGCATCGCGTCGGTGTCGGCTTCGTCGATCCCGCCCATGTCGCCGGTCGCAAGCGCGGCGGCAATGCCGGCCTCGCCTTGAGAAAGGCTCGAGTGGATGTGCGCGGACAGGCCGCGCTGAGCGGCACTCAGCCAGGTTTCGCCGGTGCTGCCGCCAGTCACTTCGGGCGAGCTGAGGGCTGTCCCGGTCGCGGAAAGACCTTGGAACCAAGCGGCGCGGGCAAAGTCGTATGCGCCGGGCAGCATGGGCGGCGCGGGCGGCATGATCCGCGCCCGCAGCCGGATCATGGCACCGGGCCGGACCTTGGGATCGAGGGGGCCGGCGCTGTCGGGCAGGTTCAGCCGCACCTGCAGAGGCTTTTCCACGCCCGGCCATCGTATCGCCAGCACGATACGGCTGCGCGCTTCGGCAGGCTGGCTCTCGAGGCTGAGCACTCGCCCAGTCAGAATGCCGACATGGGGCCCGTCGATCGGCTCCGCCCCGACGATCGCCGATCGCGCCCAGATCGAGCCGCACCCCGCCGCCACGATCAGCGGCAGCACGGTTCCGGCAAGCCTCAGGTAAGGATAGCGACCTAGCTCGGAAGTGGCCGCCGCAACGGCTGCCGAAATGGCACAGCACAGCCCCAGCAAGGCGAGCCAATACCCGGAGCTGGGCAGCGCGAACCAGGCGGCGATGCCGGCTCCAAACGCCACCGCCGCCCAGGGCGCGCGATCGAAGCCGGAGGCGGCAAGAAATTGCTCCGGCGCCGCCAAGCCCCTCGACAAGTTGCGCGCGCTGTTCCATGGCCGATGTTGCACTGCAGCGCCCCCAGAGGCGCCAGGGGACGGGACATCTTGACGCACGGCTGAGCTGGCCATGCGTCCATTGGACAGGAAGGTTCGTGTGATGGCAAGCGGCAGCGTAGCGGGGGCAGCGCCGGGCGAAAGCACCGTGCGCCCTACCGTCGCGAGGCCGGTCGTCACGCGGTTTGCGCCTTCACCGACCGGCTACCTTCATATTGGCGGCGCCCGCACGGCCTTGTTCAACTGGCTCTATGCCCGGCACCATGGGGGCACTTACCTGCTCCGGATCGAGGACACCGACCGCGCCCGCTCCACCGAAGCGGCGATCGGGGCGATCTTCGACGGTCTGAGTTGGCTCGGTCTGGAGGGCGACCAGGACGCGGTGTTCCAGTTCGCCCGCGCCGATCGCCATGCGGAAGTGGCGCATAAGCTGCTGGCGGCGGGCCAGGCCTACCGCTGTTACATGACGCAGGAGGAGCTCGCTGCCGCGCGCGCCAAAGCGCAGGAAGAGCGCCGGCCGTTTCGCATCGTGAGTCCCTGGCGCGATGCCGATCCGGCGACCTATCCGGCCGACCTTCCCTTCGTCGTGCGCATCAAGGCGCCGCGCGAAGGCGAGACGGTGATCGACGATCTCGTGCAGGGCACCGTGACCGTGCGCAACGAGGAGATCGACGATTTCGTCATCCTGCGCTCGGACGGTACGCCGGTCTACATGCTGGCGGTCGTGGTGGACGATCACGACATGGGCGTGACGCATGTCATCCGGGGCGACGACCACCTCAACAACGCCTTCCGCCAGCTCGCCATCATCGATGCCATGGCCGCGATCGAGGGCTGGGAGCGGCCGGTCTACGGCCACGTCCCGTTGATCCACGGGGCGGACGGCGCCAAGCTTTCCAAGCGGCACGGCGCGCTCGGTGTCGACTCCTACCGCGACGAGCTGGGCATCCTGCCCGAGGCGCTGTTCAACTACCTGCTGCGCTTGGGCTGGGGCCACGGCGACGAGGAGATCATCAGCCGCGCGCAGGCGGTCGAGTGGTTCGACATGGCCCATGTCGGCAAGTCGCCGTCGCGCTTCGATCTGGCCAAGCTGCAGAACCTCAACGGCCACTACTTGCGCGAGGCCGACGATGCGCGGCTGGCGTCGCTCGTCGCGCAGCGGATCGAGGGCGGGGCCAATCTCGACTTGCTCACCCGCGCGATGCCGGTGCTGAAAGTGCGGGCCAAGGATCTGTTGGAATTGGCGGATGGCGCGGCGTTCCTGTTCGCCCAGCGCCCGTTGCCGCTTAGCGACAAGGCCGCGGCGCTGCTCACGGACGATGCGCGTGCCCGTCTGGCGACCATCCATGATCGGCTCGCCGACGTTTCGGACTGGTCGCTCGAAGCGCTCGAGGGTAGTCTCAAGGCAATGGCCGATGAGCTGGGGCTTGGCCTGGGCAAACTGGCGCAACCCTTGCGCGCCGCCTTGACCGGCCAGACGACCTCCCCAGGAATTTTCGATGTTTTGGTTCTGCTCGGACGGGACGAGAGCCTGGCGCGGATCTCCGCGCAAGTCACCGCCCCTGCCGGGTCGCAAGTCTAAGGAGTAAGAAAACTTGGCTAACCAGGCAAAACTCAGCGTCGCCGGCAAGGACATCGACTACCCCGTCCTGCAAGGCAGTGTCGGCCCCGAAGTGATCGACATCCGCAAGCTCTATGGGCAGACTGGACTGTTCACTTTCGACCCGGGCTTCACCTCGACCGCGTCATGCGAATCCGCGCTGACCTACATCGACGGTGACGAAGGCGTGCTGCTGCACCGCGGCTACCCGATCGGCCAGCTGGCCGAGCATTCCAGCTTCATGGAAGTTAGCTACCTGCTGCTGAACGGCGAATTGCCCAGCCAGGCCGAGCTCGACACCTTCTCAAGCACCATCACTCGCCACACGATGCTGCACGAGCAGCTTGCCACGTTCTATCGGGGCTTCCGCCGCGATGCGCACCCGATGGCGATCATGTGCGGCGTCGTCGGCGCGCTCTCGGCCTTCTATCACGACAGCACCGATATCGCCGATCCCGAGCACCGCAAGATCAGCTCGCACCGACTCATCGCCAAGATGCCGACGATCGCGGCGATGGCCTACAAATACTCCGTCGGTCAGCCCTTCCTCTACCCCGACAACAAGTTGAGCTATACCGGCAACTTCCTGCGCATGACCTTCGGCGTGCCGGCCGAAGAGTACGAGGTGATCCCGGCCGTCGAGAAGGCGATGGATCGCATCTTCATCCTCCACGCCGACCATGAGCAGAACGCCTCGACCTCGACCGTGCGTCTCGCCGGCTCGTCGGGCGCCAATCCGTTCGCGTGCATCGCGGCGGGTATCGCCTGCCTTTGGGGGCCGGCACATGGCGGCGCCAACGAGGCGGCGCTCAACATGCTCAAGGAGATCGGCACGCCGGACAAGATCCCGCACTACATCGAGCGGGCCAAGGACAAGAACGATCCCTTCCGCCTGATGGGCTTCGGCCACCGCGTCTACAAGAACTACGACCCGCGCGCGACGGTCATGCAGTCGACCGTGCGCGAGGTGTTCGAGGCACTCAAGGTCGACGATCCGCTGTTCGAGACGGCGCTGCGGCTGGAAGAGATCGCGCTCAACGATCCCTACTTCGTCGAGAAGAAGCTGTTCCCGAACGTCGACTTCTACTCGGGCATCATTCTGTCGGCGATCGGCTTCCCGACGACGATGTTCACCGTGCTCTTCGCCCTTGCCCGTACCGTGGGCTGGGTCGCGCAGTGGAACGAGATGATCAGCGATCCCGGCCAGAAGATCGGCCGCCCGCGGCAGCTCTACACCGGGCCGACGCAGCGCGATTACGTGTCGCTCGACCAGCGCTGAGCGCGGTACTAGCGCAAGAAAAGGGGCTCCGGTCTTGCGACCGGGGCCCCTTTCGTTTGCGGCCGGGATGGCAACCTTCGGGTCAGTCCCAGGCGCTGAACGGCATGAGCTGCTTCGCCTTGGCGGCGGCGGCCTTGCCGTTGCCCGTGCGCAGCACTGCCAGCAACGCACCTGCCTGGCGCTGCATCACCTTGTCGAAGCGCGTGTTGGCCGTGGCCGTCAGCGATGCCTCGGCAAGGCGGCGCGCGCCGGCCACGTCGCCGGGGTCGAGCTGGATGCGCTCCAAGCTGGCGAAGGCCGGCATCGCGGCGCGCCCGCCGGAAAACGCCACGGCGCGGTCCAAGGCCGCGCTTCCCGTAGCGGAGCGGGCGCCTAAAGCCGCGCGCGCCATCATCGGACCCATCGCCAAAACCGCGCCCAAGTGCCACCCGGCGAGCGCCAGCTGCGCTTCCGCATCGCGTGGATTGGCGGCGATGAGCGTCTCGAATACCTTGCGCGCCGCCAGAAGATCGCCCCGGCTCCGGTTGAGCTTGCCACGATAGCTGACCGCGAGCGCCCGCTGCAGACGGGCATCGCCATTGCCCGGGTTGCGCTTGAGCGAGGCATCGCAAAGCGCGATCGCCTGATTGATCCGCGCCAGGGCGGTCGGCTTGTCGGCCGAGGTGTACCCCGCCGCAATCAACAGGTCCTCGGGAGTGTCGGCTAGCGCGGGGGTACAGATCAGCGCCGGCGCAAGGGCCAGCATAACGGCGGCATGTCTCATCTGTTGCTATACTCCTGCACGCGGTCCGCGCTCCTGCAGGCTAGACACAAGCGCAGCCTAGGCAACGCACGATCCGCGATGCGGCTGCCCCGACGTGGTCCAAAGGGCCTCTTTCCTGTCCGACAGCACTGTCCCAGAGGGCTTCGTCGCGTCGCATGGCCCAAGAAAAAGCCTCCCCGAACCGCAGTCCCGGGAGGCTTGATCCTGGATATATAAGGTCTCAGCGAAGCGAGACGACGTTGTCGGAAACGCGCGGATCCTTGCGCTCACCGGTGTAGAGGCTCGCCATCGGCTCGTCCCCGACGATCACGCTATCGCCTTGGCCGAAGCCGTTGAAGGCGGTACGCATCGCCGCGCCATAGGCGCCGAGCATGCCGATCTCGATGAAGTCCCCCGCCTGGATGTCCGCAGGCAGCTGGAAGGGGCCTTCCATGTAGTCGGCATCGTCGCAGGTCGGACCGTAGAACGCGAAGTCCTCCAGCGCTTCGGAGCGGTTCCCCGTCAGGCACTTGACCGGAAAGCGCCAACCGATGTGCGCCGCATCGTAGAGCGCCCCGTAGGCGCCGTCGTTGATGTAGAGCTCGCGACCGCGGCGCTTCTCCACCTTGACGATCAGCGAGTTGTACTCGGCGCACAGCGCACGGCCGGGCTCGCACCACAGCTCGGCGTTGTAAGCGATCGGCAGCGCTTCGAAGTGCCGGTGAATCACCGCGAAGTAATCCTCCAGCGGCGGCGGCTCCATGCCCGGATAGACCGAGGGGAACCCGCCCCCGACGTCGATCATGTCGATCACGACGCCCGCGTCCGCAATCGCGGCGCGCACCCGCTCCAGCGCCTGGACATACGCGAAGGGGGTCATGGCCTGGCTGCCGACGTGGAAGCACACGCCCAGCCAGTCCGCCGACTGCCGGGTTTCCTGAAGCAGCGGCCCGGCGTCGGCGAGGTCGATGCCGAACTTGGACGCCAGGCTCAGTTCCGAGTACTCGGACGAGACGCGCAGGCGAACGCACAGGCGCAAGTCTGGCGCCAGGTTGCCCTCGTCGTCGGCCGTCGCCGCGACGATCTTCTCCAGCTCCTCACGCGTGTCGAGGCTGAAGGTGCGCACGCCGTGCACGCGATAGGCCTCGCGGATGGCGCTGGCGGTCTTCACCGGGTGCATGAAGCACAGCGTCGCCTCGGGCAGCGTCTGGCGGACCAGACGCACCTCGGCGATCGAAGCCGTGTCGTAATGCGTGATACCGGCACCCCACAGCACCTCCAGCAGGTCTGCCGAAGGATTCGCCTTGACCGCATAGAGCGACTTGCCCGGAAACTTCGATGCGAAGAAACGGGCCGCTCGCGCCGCTGCATGCGGGCGGTTGAGGATGATCGGTTCGTCGGGCGCGTAGGTGCGCGCTACAGCCGATGCGTCAAGATGATGGTGCAACTCAAGGGACCCCCAACGGACGTTTGCGAAAAGCTGCCTTGCGGTTTGGAAGTCCCCATGGGGCAGCGGAGGGCGGATATAGGGGTGGTGCAGCGAATCGCAAGTATAAATCCGCGACTGCCATCGAAATGTCATACTTCTCGTCGGACTCATTCTGAGCGCGCTGGCAGAGGCGAAAATTGCCTGCATTTGCAAGGTTCTGCATCACGTCCTCGGCTCGTTCTCGTAAGCGACGGTGGACGAACCCGCCGAACGCGCGTCTCGTTGCACGCCACCCGGCGTGTCAGGACGACGTGGGGCAGCGAAGAGGCGGGACGAAGCGGAGGTTAGCGGTCGACGATCTGGAGGACGGCGGGAACCGCGCTCAGCACAGCATCGACGTTGGCGCCGAGATTGGCCCGCGACACGCCGCCTTCGAGAATGACGAGGCGCGCAATGCGCAGCATGCCCTGGTCCGTGTCATAGACCGTCGACACCGCGGCGACGTTGAGATTGGCCTCGTTGAGCCGCTCGGGCGCGATCGGGGAATGATCGATCCAAGCCTGGATGACCACGACCTTGCAGCCCTTGGCGGCGTCGCACAGCGCACCGCGCAGGCTGTACTCCTGGCCGTCCCCACTCCGCGCGGTGATCTCGTCAGCGGAACCCTCGGGCTTGTCGACGATCGCGTGCCCCAGCGCTGCCGGGATCGTGCGCAACTGGTCGACCGTTATGGCGCGTACTAGCGCGGACTGCGGCGCGGCGATGGCAGCGATGGCCGTCGCGCATGGGGTCAGAAACAGCGGCAGGGAGAGAATGCAGGCGGCGAGGCGAGTCATAGTCGAGTGCTCCGTCGGACAGCGGGCAGAGCATAGCACAGATTCGGGGAAATCAGCTCAGCCGATTACGGAAATCCTCGTAGTCGAAACGGCGGATGCACTCGAGCGCGTCGGTCTCCGAATCCCACAGCCAGATCGAGGGTAGCGGCACTCCGTTGAAGGTCGTGGTCTTCACCATCGAATAATGCGCCTGATCCAGGAAGGCGAAGCGGCTGCCCGGCTCGGCCGGGACCGGCAGGGCATAGTCGCCGATCACATCGCCCGCGAGGCAGGAGGGGCCTCCCAGTCGAACCCGCTCGCCGGGGCCTTCGTCCATCAACTCGTCCGACGGCGAGGCGCCCTCGCCCAGCATCGCGGGCCGATAAGGCGCTTCGATCACGTCGGGCATGTGGCACGTCGCCGAGATGTCGGTGATGGCGACGGGGATGCCGTTCCAGCCCACGTCGAGAATCGTGCCCACCAGGATGCCGGCGTCGAGTGCCACCGCCTCGCCGGGCTCGATGTAGACTTGTGCGCCAGTGTCGTCGGCCACATCGGCCAGGAACGCGATCAGCTCCTCGCGCTGGTAGTCGGCACGGGTAATGTGGTGTCCGCCGCCGAGATTGATCCAGTCGAACGTGCCGAAGAATGGTTCGAGGTAGTCGAACACCTTGTCCCAGGTGCGCGCCAGCGGCTCGAAATCCTGCTCGCAAAGCGTGTGCATGTGAATGCCGTCGATCATCGCCATGTGCTCTTCGGTGAGCTGGTCGATGGGGAAGCCGAGGCGCGAATGTGGCGCGCACGGATCATAACGCGGCACCTCACCTTCCGCATGCAACGGATTGATCCGCAAGCCGATATCGAAATCATCGCCTCCCGCGCGTGCAGCTTCGATGATCGGCCAGAGGCGCTCGATCTGGCCGGGCGAGTTGAAGATCACATGATCGGACAAGCGCAGGATCTCGGGCAGGTCCTCCGCCTTGTAGGCGGCGCAGTAGGTGGTGATCTCACCGTCGTAGAACTCGGAGGCGAGACGCGCTTCCCACAGTCCGGAGGTACACACCCCGTCGAGATACTCGCCCACGATTGGCGCGGTCGACCACATCGAGAACGCCTTGAGAGCTGCCAGGACCTTGGCGCCCGACCGTTCGCCCACGTCTTGCAGGATGCGCAAGTTTGCGCGCAGCCTGGCGGCGTCGACCACGAAAGCGGGGCTGTCCACGCGGGTCAGGTCGAATTGCGCGAAGGCGCCCGGATCGCCGGCTCTGGTCTCCATATCCGTGTCCTATGTCAGCCAAATGGCCCCTTGAAGATGAACCAGGCCCCTGCCCCCACAAGGCAGAAACCGATCAACTCGTTCCACCCGGGCTTTTGGCCGAACAGCAGCCAAGCCACGAGCACGAACGCCAGGAGCGAAAACGCCTCCTGGATGACCTTGAGTTGCCCCAACGAATAGACCGCGCTGCCGATGCGGTTGGCCGGAACCGCCAGGCAATACTCGAAGAACGCGATACCCCAGCTCATCAGTACCGCCACCCAGAGGGCTTTTCCCGGCAGCTTGAGGTGAAGATACCACGCCGTATTCATGAACAAGTTGGAGCCCGCCAGTAGCGCGATCGGCGCGATGAAGGACCAGTTCATCTCGGGCTCAGTCCACGCAGATGGTATTGACTGACTTGCCCGCCTTGATCTCGGAATAGCAGCCGAACAGGCGATCGTCGGCCTGGCATTGGCCCGCGGTCGCCTCGCTCGAATTGCCGATGCTTACGCACTTGCCTGCGCACTCGGCGCTGTCGGTGCACGCCTTTCCGGCGTCGGCAAAGGGATGGATACAGGTCTCCGCCTGCAGCCGTCCGCGCCGTTCGACCCGCCCGCCGCCCGCCGTGCAGGCAGTGTGATCGGCAGCGCTCAATTCACGCGGATAGGACTGTGGGCCGCTCTCGGGCCCAGCAGCGGGCTGCGGAGCGCAGCCGGCCAGCGCGAGGCCGCTCAATGGAGCGATCAGGGCGGCGAGCAGCTGGGCCCGCATCAGAACGGCAGCGGTCCGGAGAGTTCCTCGACCGTCCAGGGCAGGCCCTGGGTGTTGAGCATCTCCATGAACGGGTCGGGATCGAGCTGCTCGATGTTGAACACGCCCTGCCCGCTCCATTTGCCGGTGAGCATCATTGCCGCGCCGATCATCGCCGGAACACCGGTGGTGTAGCTCACCGCCTGGTTCCCGGTTTCGGCGTAGGCCTCCTCGTGATCGCAAATGTTCTTGATATAGAATGTCTTCTCACCCGAACCGTCGAGCGCTTCTCCGGTCGCGATGTCGCCGATATTGGTCTTGCCTTTTGTCGTCGGACCAAGCGAAGCCGGTTCGGGCAGCACCGCCTTGAGGAACTGGAGCGGGATGATCTCGACCCCGTTGTAAGTGACGGGATCGATGCGCGTCATGCCCACGTTCTGCAGCACGGTCAGGTGCTGGATGTATGCATCGCCGAAGGTCATCCAGAAGCGCGCGCGCTCCATCTCGGGCACGAACTTCGCGAGGCTTTCCAGCTCCTCGTGGTACATCATGTACATGTTCTTGGGGCCGACGCCCTCGAAGTCGAACTGCTGCTTCACGCCCATCGCCGGGGTCTCGACGAATTGGCCGTTCTCCCAGTGGCGGGCCGGCGCGGTCACTTCGCGGATGTTGATCTCGGGATTGAAATTGGTGGCGAACGGCTGGCCGTGATCGCCTCCGTTGCAGTCGAGGATGTCGAGCAGGCGGATGGTCTTGAGCTTGTGCTTCTTGAGCCACATCGCAAAGACGCTGGTCACGCCCGGATCGAAGCCGGAGCCGAGCAACGCCATCAGCCCTGCAGCCCTGAACTTGTCCTGGTAGGCCCACTGCCACTTGTACTCGAATTTGGCCTCGTCGCGCGGCTCGTAGTTGGCGGTGTCGAGGTAGTTCACCCCCGTCGCCAGGCACGCATCCATGATCGCAAGGTCCTGATAGGGCAGCGCCAGGTTGACGACGAGCTGCGGCTTGATCCGTTCGATCAACGCGCTGGTCGCGGCGACGTCGTCGGCGTCGATCGCATAGGTGCTGATCGTAACGCCGGTGCGTTCCTTCACCGACTGGGCGATCGCCTCGCACTTGGCGACCGTGCGGCTCGCAAGGTGGATGTCGCTGAAGATCGCGGGATTCATCGCCATCTTGTGGACCGCGACCGACCCGACGCCCCCGGCGCCGATCACCAGAACCTTGCTCACTTGCCGTTCTCCTCGAAACGCGGGCTACGGGTCCGCCCCCGCGCGAAGCTGCGCATATAGGCTGCGTCCATGACAAGACAACTGCATGACGGCGGGCTGCGCTTGCCCCCGACCGGGTTGTGCGCGTAACCGGCGCCATGACCTCGCTTTCCCCACGTGAGCCGACCCGTGACGGCGTTCTGCGGGCCGCGGCCAAGGTCGCGGCGATCCTGCCGCCGACACCGCTGCTGCCGCTGGAGTTCGATGACCGCACGCTGTGGTGCAAGGCCGAGACGCTGCAGCCAGTCGGCGCCTTCAAGATCCGCGGCGCCTGGCATCGCCTGACCGACCTGTCCGAGGACGAGCGCGCGCGCGGGGTCGTCGGGGTCTCCAGCGGCAATCACGCACAAGGCGTCGCCTGGGCAGCGCGAAGGCTCGGCATCAAGGCAACGATCGTGATGCCCTCCAACGCGCCGCAAGTGAAGCTGGACGCGACCCGAGCGCTCGGCGCGCGGGTGGTGCTCTACGATCGACCCGGCGGCGAGGACCGCGATGCGGTGGCGGCCCGCCTCATCCAGGAGAGCGGCGCTACCCTGGTCCACGCCTTCGCCGATTCCTGGATCATTGAGGGGCAAGGCAGCGCCGGCATCGAGATCGCGGAGCAGATGAAGCCGCTTGCCGGCGGCGAGCCCGACTTGATCGTTTGCCCGTGTGGCGGCGGCGGACTCACTGCCGGTTTGGCGCTTGCCTGCCCCGATGCCCGCGTCGTCCCCATCGAACCCGAAGGCTGGGACACGGTCGGGCAGAGCCTCGCTGCCGGGAAGGTGGTGCCGGTCGGCCCCAATCCACCACCGACGCCGTGCGATTCGCTGCAACCGCCGGCTACGAACGCCCTCAACCTCGCGGTACTACAGCCGCGCGTGACGCAAGCCGCGACGGTAACTCCGGCCGAGGTGCGCGCGGCCCAGCGCCTCGCGTTCGCCAGGCTCCATCTCGTGGTCGAGCCCGGCGGCGCGGCGGCGCTCGCGGCGGTGCTGGCCGGCAAAGTTGCGGTTACGAATCGAACCGCGATCCTTCTCTCGGGCGGCAACACCGATCCTGCGGCGTTCGCCCAAGTGCTGTTGGGGAGCGATTGACATGGACTTCGACGATCAGCTGCGTCGTTATTTCGGCACCGCCGACCTGGAGCGCATCGAGCAGCCGGCGATGCTCGCGGGCGTCGAGCGCATGCGCGTCGACCTCGGCCTGGAGAAGGATCGGGGGCGGCGCTTCGCCTTGTGGTCGCTGATGTACATGCTCGGCGCCGCGCCGGACCTCGATGTCGCGTTCAAGGATGCCGAAGACCGCGAGGCCGCGCGCGACTTCATGGACATGATGGACAAGGCCGGAGGGTTCTAGCCTCAGGCGCGGACGAAGAGGCTCGCCAGTTCGACGTGGGTGGACCAGCGGAACTGGCCCACCGGGCGCAGCTCCATCAATCGGTAGCCGCCCGCCAGCAGCATCGCGGCGTCGCGAGCCCAGCTTGAGGGATTGCACGAGACGTAGACCACCCGCGCGACGGTGCTCGCGGCGATGTGCGCAACTTGCTCTCGCGCGCCGGCGCGGGGCGGATCGAGCAGGACCGCACCGAAGCGGTTGAGCTCGTCGAGCTGCAAGGGATTGCGGAACAAGTCGCGGTGCATGGCGTGGACTTGCCGGCCCGAACGCCCAGCGGCCGCCTTGCACGCAAGGTGTGCGTCCCGCGCCGCCTCGACGGCGAGCACCCGCGTGCCCTGCTCGGCCAGCGCGAAAGCGAAGGTCCCGAGGCCGCCGAACAGATCGGCAATCGTCGGCGCGCCGAGGAGCCACTCACGCGCGGCGCCGATCAGCGCGGCCTCGCCGTCGGCCGTCGCCTGGAGGAAGCTACCGGGCGGGAGCGGCACTTCGATGCCGCCGAGATGGACCGTGACCGGCTCCGGCTCCCACACCGTCTCGGGCCCAAAGCCTTGATCGAGGGTGAGCCGGGCGAGCGACTGATCCCTCGCGAAATCGAGCATCGCCTCGGTCGCGGCGAGCCCTTCGACCTTCAGACCCTTCAGTCCCAGATCGACGCCCTGCGACGTGAGCGTCATCTCGATCTCGACCGCGAGCCTGCCCGGCTGCGCGGCCAGCACCCGGCGCAGCGGAGCGACCAGTGCGAACAGCGCGGGCGACAGAACATGGCACCCGTGCATGTCGAAGATACGGTGCGAACCGGCCTCGTGGAAGCCGAGTACGATGCGGCCGTTGATCCGCTGCGCATGCATTGTCGCGCGGCGGCGGCTGCGGGGGGGAGAGAGGTGCGGCCGTAGCAGCGCCGCCGCATCAAGCCCCTGCCCTGCCGCCCCGTTGGCGACGCGGTCGGCCACAAATTGCGTGAGGGTCGCATCGTCGAGGTGCTGCAACTGGCAGGCGCCGCAAGTCCCGAAGTGGCGGCACGGCGGCACAGCGTGATGCGGGCCGGGCACGAGCGCGCCATCGGCGGCGATGCGGTCGCCCGGCGCGGCGCGGGGCACGTGCCGGCCAGTCTCGGTGACGCCATCGCCCTTCGCGGCGACGCGAATGATCGTCTCCTCGCTCACAGGCAAGCCGCCATAGCGGCATTCACGGCGGCGGCCAAACGCGCCGCCGTGAATGCCGGTCCGCACAGCCGCGCCGCCTCGCCATGGAGCCAGACGCCCTCGCAGGCCGCCGTGAACGGGTCGGCGCCGGTGGCGAGGCGACTGGCGATGGTGCCGGCGAGCACGTCGCCCGTCCCGGCGGTCGAGAGCCAGCTCGTTGCCGGGTCGGCGCAGGCGAGCCGCCCGTCGGGCGCGGCGACGACCGTGTCCGGCCCCTTGGCGACGATGAACGCTCCTGTCGATCGAGCAAGATCGCGCGCGCGCTCCGGCTTGCTACCGCTGCCAACGCAACCGAACGTCCGCTCCATCGCAGCGAGTTCGCCCTCGTGCGGAGTGGCGATCACCGGCGCACTTCGACCGACAAGTCCTTGACGATCCAGCAGAAGAAGCGCGTCGGCGTCCAGCACCACAGGGCGTGCGACGCCCAAAGCGACCGAGAGCCGCTCGCGCGCCTTGGCATCCCGGCCAAGGCCGGGGCCGGCCAGCATGGCGCGAATGCGCTTGTCGTCCAAGGCGTCGCCGAGCGGTGCCGCATCGAGCACGAGATCGCACGGCACATCGGCCGCCTGGTCTGCCAGCAGCTTGACGTAGCCCGCCCCCGCTCCCTGCGCCGCCGTCGCGGCGAGCACGGCAGCACCAGGCATCGCCCCGGCGACGACGGCAAG
>Ga0070669_100000991_pt1 | contig 20718 bp, 13 predicted proteins | sample KBSS53metaG_FD_64680 | JGI IMG/M metagenome (GOLD analysis project Ga0070669, IMG submission 64680) | Switchgrass rhizosphere microbial communities from Kellogg Biological Station, Michigan, USA - KBS S5-3 metaG | ecosystem: Host-associated > Plants > Roots > Rhizosphere > Soil ...
CGAAGGGCGGGACGACGAGCCAGCTCACGAGCCGGTCGATGTCGCTCGCGGTGCTCAGGCGCCAGACCGATGGGTCGTGGCGGATCAGCCGGATGATGTGGGGAACACGGAAGTAGCGCGCGCACCTCAACGCCGAACGGACAGATGTCCTTCGGTGTCCAACCGACACGGACATTCCAAGTTGGAACGCTCATGGTGACGCTCGACCGAGCTCGCATGACCGCCCGCATCCTGATCTCCGGCGCCCTGCTTTCGACCGTCGCCGGTTCAGCGGCGGCGCAACCGGCCACGCGTGCGCATGCGGAATCGCAGCTGTTCGCGATGCAGAGCAACTTCTGGGTGAACCTGCATCATTTCCTGTACGTGACCGCACGGGCGCGCCGAGGGCTGGACGCCGGACGGCCGGCAGTGACGAGTGCACTGGGTGACACGACGGGGTTCGGCGCGTTGGCTGCCTCGCTCCGGCAGGAGTGGGAGCAGGCGCTCGAGTACTATTCCGTAGCGCTCGCGGACCGCGACGTGCTCTTCGATTCCGTGCTCGTGCACCGTGCTGCTTCGCGTGCGCAGGGCAAGCGCATGCTCCGGAGCCCGACGCACCCGTTCGTCTTCTACACGGCCGGCGAGGTGACTCGGCGCCTCTTTCCAGGGCATGTGCCGTACGCGGAATCCGTCGGATTGTGGGCGAGGGCGCGCGACCTGGGGCTGATGCTTCCGCTGCTCCGTCGGCACTGGCAGCCGTGGCTCGATGGGACGATCTCGCTGGACGAGGCGCTGCGTTGCATAGTTACCGATCTCTGACGGCGTCGGTCTCCGTGAGGGCTCGAGACGCGAGTGTCGCATCGAACGGACGATGATTACTATCTGTCGTCCCGACGGCGTGGTCGCATGGCCTACTCGGCGAGAGTCACCAACACGTCCTGTCAACGTCATGAAGGTTCTCGATCGTGTAGTGGTGCTGCTGGTGGTGTCGGCTGCGACGGCCAGCGCGCAGAACGCCGCTGACGGCGGTCGGCCTGGCGCCGGTCCATGCCCGGGGTTCGACGCGACATCATTCAACTGGGATCTCGTCGTCAGCGATCCGGACACGGTAGCTCGGCTCAAGCCGGGGAGCCGTGCTCCGAGGTATCCGAAGTCGATGTTTCGCGACGGATATCGCGCGACGGCGCTGGTGTCGTTCGTCGTCGATACGACTGGCCGAGTCGTGCCCGGGACCTCGAGCGTCATCGAAGCGTCGGACGACACGTACCGCCAGTGGGCGTGCGACGCCGTCAAAGAGCTTCGATTCGAACCGGCCCAGAGGGCGGGACAGCACGTCGCTGCGCTGACGGCGCAGCCCTTCATCTTCACCGCGACCGTTCGGCGGGTCGCACCCTAACGGGGTTCGGTACGCCGCATGCCGAGCTCCTCCAGCGTGTGGAGCGTCCATGACACCACCGGCAGACGCCCAACCTCGCAACCCTGACGCGGGCGACGTGGGCCGCCGCGACTTCGTGGCGAGCGTGCTCGGCGCGGCGGCCTGCCTCGCGTTGCCGCGCGTGCACGACGGCGAACAGGAGTCGGCCGACTACACGCTGCTGAGCGATGTCATGGTCGCGATGCGTGACGGTGTTCGGCTCGCGACCGACGTGTACATCCCCGTCGGGCGTGCGGCGCCAGCGGGCACTCGGCGATTCCCGGTCATCCTCGAGCGTACGCCGTACAACAAGACGGCACCGAGCCGGTCCGAGCGTACGCCGACCAACGCAACGCCGCTCGGGCGGGGCGATGTGGCAGCGTTTTACGCGCGGCGCGGGTTCGTGATGGTGTATCAGGACTGTCGCGGCCGATACAAGTCCGAGGGCGAGTTCGTGAAGTACCTGAGCGACGGCAACGACGGCTACGACACGTGCGCCTGGATGGTGAAGCAGCCCTGGTGCAATGGCCGCATCGCGACGATGGGGTTGTCGTACGCCGCGCACACGCAGGGGGCGTTAGGCAGCGCCGGCGCGCCGGGCGTCGTCGCGATGTTCCTCGACTCGGGCGGCTTCTCGAACGCGTATCAGGGCGGGATCCGTCAGGGCGGCGCGTTCGAGCTCAAGCAGGCGACGTGGGCGTTCAACCAGGCGCTCGAGAGTCCCGAGGTGCAGCGCGATCCTGAGAAGCTCGCGGCGCTCAAGGCCATCGACGTGGGGGACTGGTTCCGTCGGATGCCGTGGCGGCGCGGTCATTCACCGGTCACGCTCGCACCTGAATACGAGGACTACCTGTTCGAGCAGTGGGAGCACGGCGTCTTCGACGACTACTGGAAGCAGCTCGGCATCTACGCCGAGGGGTTCTACGATCAGTACGTCGATGCGGCCATGGTGCACATGTCGTCGTGGTTCGATGCGTACGCGCGCACGGCGACGGACAATTACGTCGGGCTCAGGAAGCGGAAGCGCGGGCCGGTGAGGCTCATCATGGGCCCGTGGACGCACGGCGACCGTCAGCTCACGTACGTGGGCGACGTGGACTTCGGGCCAGCCGCGACCATCGACGGCAACGTCGCGCGCGATTTTCTCACGCTTCGCCTCCGGTGGTTCGACCGCTGGCTCAAGGGCGAGAAAAACGGCATCGACGCCGAGCCTAACGTGCGGATCTTCGTCATGGGCGGCGGGAGCGGACGGAAGAACTCGGCCGGGCGGCTCGATCACGGGGGGCGGTGGCGGTCGGAACGGGACTGGCCCATCCCGGACACACGGTGGACGTCGTATTACTGCGGCAGGGATGGGTCGCTGTCGGTGACAAAACCGTCCGAGCGCGACGCGTGGCGAGAATACCGGTTCGATCCGGCGCATCCGGTCCCAACGATCGGCGGCACGGTGACTTCCGGCCAGCCGGTGATGGTCGGTGGGGCCTTCGACCAGCGGGAGGGGTCACGGTTCTTCGGCTCGACGGAGCCCTATCGGCCGTTGGCGGAACGCCCGGACGTGCTGGTGTTCCAGACGCCGCCACTCGCGTCGGAGGCGGAGGTGACGGGTCCAATCGCGGCGACCCTGTGGATCTCGTCCGACTGTCCGGATACGGACTTCACGATCAAGCTGGTCGACGTGTATCCACCTAACGCCGACTACCCGGACGGGTTCGCCATGAACGTCGCGGACGGCATCCTGCGCGTGCGGTATCGCGACTCGTGGGAGCGACCATCGATGATGACTCCGGGCCCGGTATACCCGGTCCGCGTGACGGCGTTTCCGACGAGCAACCTGTTCGCGCGCGGGCACCGGATCCGGCTCGACATCTCCAGCAGCAACTTCCCGCACTTCGACGTGAACCCCAATACCGGCGAGGCGGAGGCGAAGGCCACGTCGTCTCGCGTGGCGACGAACCGCGTGTTCATGGATGCGTCGCGGCCGTCGCACGTCGTGCTGCCTCTCATTCCCCCGCGACGCTAGCGGCGGCTGTCATTCCGAGCGGAGCCAGCGCGAAGCGCCGGCGGAGGCGAGGAATCGCACGCGTCCCGGCCGGGGGGCCCCTCTACCGGGATGAGTGCGATTCCTCGCCTCCGCGCTGCGCGCTCCGCTCGGAATGACAACATCCCGCGATTCCTCGCCCTCCGCCGCTGCGCGGCTCCGCTCGGAATGACAACCGCTGCCGGTCAGCCGCGCCCGGCGACCGGAATGACGCCGATCACCAATCCGATCAGCAGCAGCACGAGGGATGTGATGATGCTCCAGCGGATGGTGAACCGCTGGTGGTCGCCGAGCTCGACCTGCACAAGGCCCACCAGCAGGTACGTCGACGGCACGAGAGGACTGAGCAGGTGCACCGGCTGCCCGATCACCGAGGCCCGGCCCATCTCGGCCGCCGAGATGCCGTAGGTGGCCGCGGCCTGGTTGAGGATGGGCAGCACGCCGAAATAGAACGCATCGTTCGACAGGAAGAACGTGAATGGGATGCTGATCACGCCCGTCACGATCGCCATGTGTGGCCCCAGACTCTTCGGCACGAGCGAGACGACGCTGTTGCCCATCGCGTCGATCATCTTCGTGCCGCTCATGATCCCGGTGAGGATGCCGGCGGCGCAGATCACGGACGCAACCGCGAGCGCGTTCGCCGCGTGGTCGGTGAGCCGCCCTTTCTGCTCGTCCATCGTCGGATAGTTGACGACGAGGGCAATGGCGTAGGCGACCATGAACAGCACAGGCAGCGGCAGCACGCCGGCAACGAGCGCGACGAGCAGCGAGATCGTCAGCACGACGTTGAACGGGAGCAGCCGCGGCCTTCGCAGCGCGGCAGCCGCGACCCCGTCGCCGTCACCGTCGAGCGCGTCGCCCACCCGCTCCATCGCCGCGGCATCCAGCACGCCCACGCGCGCACGCTCCCGCTTGCCGAACAGGTACGCGACGAAGATCACCCACGCCGCCCCGCCGATCATCGCGGGGATCATGGGGACGAAGATCTCGCCGGCGTCGATTCGGAGTGCGCTCGCGGCTCGCGCCGTCGGCCCGCCCCAGGGCAGGATGTTCATGACGCCGCCGGCCTGCATGATGACGCTCGCGAGCATCAGCCGGCTGAGCCCAAGGCGCCGGTACAGCGGCAGCAGCGCCGAGGTGACGATGAGGTAGGTCGTCGACCCGTCGCCGTCGAGCGAGATGAGGAGCGTGAGGATCGACGTGCCGACGAGGATCCGAAGCGGGTCGCCCCGCACGAGCCGGACGACCTGCCTAACGACCGGCTCGAACAGGCCGACGTCGATCATGATGCTGAAGAACAGGATCGCGAACAGCAACATCACGGCCGTCGGCGCCAGTGCCGTAACCCCGTCGAGCATCATCGGGCCGATCTCGGCGCGAAACCCGCCAAGGAGCGCGAACGCGATGGGCACGAGGATGAGCGCGGTCAGGACCGACATCCGCTTCGTCATGATCAGCGCCATGAAGACGGTGATCATGCCGAACGCCAGGAGGGTCAGCATGGGCTATCTTTCATTGGGAAGTGCTCGCGGCCGCGTCTGGTCGAGCACGAGTCTACGTCGAACGCGCCATACGGTCGAGGCCACGCGACAACACAGGAAAGGAACCATGACCATCAGCTCCGAAGGTGATCTCGCGGGCATGCGGCGCGTCGGGCAGCTCGTGGCGCGCACCATCGCACACATGCGCGCCGAGGTGCGTCCGGGCATGACGACAGCCGAGCTGGATGGTGTCGGAGAGCGGTTCGCCCGCGCGGAGGGAGCGCAGTCGGCTCCACAGCTCACGTACAACTTCCCGGGCTTCACCTGTCTGAGCGTCAACGACGAGATCGTGCACGGCATTCCCGGCTCGCGCGTGCTGGGCGAGGGCGATGTGGTGAAGCTCGACGTAACGCTGGAGCTCGACGGCTACATGGCGGACAGCGCGGTCACGGTCGTGCTCCCGCCGGTGTCCGCCGAAGCACGCGCGCTGCAGCGCGCCGCGCGTATCGCGTTCAACCGCGGGCTCGCTGTCGCCCGCGCCGGAACGTCGCTGCGCGAGGTTGGCCGCGCTGTGGAGTCGGCGGCGCGACGCGAAGGTGCAGTCGTCGTCCGCGAGCTGACCGGTCACGGCATCGGGCGCCGCATTCACGAGTCGCCGAATGTGCCCAACTGGGCCGATCCCGACGCGCGTACCGTGCTCACGGAAGGCCTGGTGATCGCGCTCGAGCCTATGCTCACTAGTGCTCCGGTGCGCGTCGTGGAGGACGCGGATGGGTGGACGCTGCGCACGCACAATCGCATGCTGGCCGTGCACCACGAGCACACGATCGTGATCCGGCGTGGCACACCGCTCGTGTTGACCGCGGCCGCGTGACGCCGCACGTCACCGATCTCGCCCTCGCGCAGCGCCTCGAGCGCGCCGAGGCGAAGGCGAACGCCGCGTTCGTTGAGACTCGTGCGCGAACGACCCCGGCGGTCGGCGCCGAGTGGCGCGACGTGTCGGGGACCTACGCGATATTCGACGGCGTCGGGTCGCCGGTCACGCAGTCGTTCGGGCTCGGGATGTTCGCTCCGCTGACCAGCGATCAGCTCGACGAGCTGGAGTCGTTCTTCCGCGACCGCGGCTCCGACGTGTTCCACGAGGTGAGCCCGCTCGCGGATATGGCGGTGTTGTCGCTGCTCCCGGAGCGTGGCTATCGCCCGATCGAGCTCACGAGCGTGATGCACATGCGCCTCGCCGATGGTCGCCCCGCGACGACGAAGGTGCCGGCCCGGGAGCTGGCCGTGCGGACGATCGACCCGGGCGAAGGGCAGCTCTGGGCGGACACGGCCGCGCGCGGGTGGGGCGAGACCGCGGAGCTGGCCGCGTTCGTCCGGGAGCTCGGCGGGATCAGCGCCCGGACGAACGGGACGGTGTGCTTCATCGCCGAGTGGAGCGGGCAGCCGATCGCCGCGGCGGCGTTAGGCATCCACGACGGCGTCGCGATCTTCGCCGGGGCGAGCACGGACCCGCCCTTTCGCGGCCGTGGCGCGCAGGCGGCGCTGCTGGATGCACGGCTGCGTCATGCTGCGGCGGTAGGCTGCGACATCGCGATGATGGGGGCGCTGCCGGGCAGTGCATCGCAGCGAAACGGCGAGCGTCAGGGGTTTCGGATTGCCTATACGCGGATCAAGTGGCAGTTGTCGTTGCGGTCGGCGACGAGTCAAACGGCGTCATTCCCAGCGTAGCGCTCGTACAGGATCCAGGCGTGCCGCGCGACGAGCGGGCAGCCACGTGGCAACCGCGCCCACCCCCAGCAGTACCGCCGCTACCGCGAGCATCGTGAGCGGGTCCGTCGGGGTGATGCCGTAGAGCATGGGCGTCGCCATCCGACGCAGCGCGAAGGCGGCGACGAGGCCGATCGCCAACCCGGCGGCGCTCACCGCGATCCCGCGGCGGAGCACGCCGACACGTACGGACGACGGCGTCGCGCCTAACGCCATGCGCACGCCGATCTCGCGGGTCCGCTGGGCCGTGACGTACGAGAGGACCCCGTAGAGCCCGATCGCGCCCATGAACAGACCGATCACCGCCGCGACCGCGAAGCCGATCATCGAGAACCGCATCCCGCTCCGCCCCTCCTCGACGACCGACGACAGTGTCCGCGTCTCGGCCAGCGGGATCGCCGGATCGAGCTGCGCGAGCTCGCGACGGATCAGCGGGAGCAGCGTCGTTGGCGGCAGTGGCGAGCGGACGACGTACGCCATCGACCCCGCGAGCCAGTCCATGTCGACGCCCGGCCGGTTGATCATCGCGTAGTACACGGCTCCCATTGGCTCCTCGTCGAGCGACACGCCGCGGACATCGCCCACCACACCGACGACGTCGGACCACGGGCGCTCACCGCGGACCTGCGGCAGTCCGTGTGCCACGCGCGCGCCGATGCCGGGGCGCGATGCGAGCAGCTTGCGCGCCGCCGTCTCCGTGAGGAGGACGGCGCCCGTGCGGTGGTCGGTGTCGGACCGCTCGAGCAGCCGTCCCTCGAGCTTCGGGATACCCATCGCCTCGAAGTAGCCGGGCGTCGCGACGCGCATCTCCGTCAGCGGCGGCAGCGTGTTCGGCGGGAACACGCGCCCTTCGACGCGCACCGGGTCCATCTCGGCGTTCGATCCGGCGAGCGGCAGTCGGCGCGTCGCGCCGGCCGCAGTGACGCCGGGCAACGCGCGGATGCGGTCCAGGAACGCGTAGTGGAAGCGCGCGACATCCGCCGACTTCGGGTAATCCGCCTCGGTCAACGCGATCCGGAATGTCAGCACGCCATCAGGGCGAAAGCCCGGATCGACGGCGCTCAGCTTCTGAAAGCTCCGCAGCACGAGTCCCGAGCCCACGAGCGGAATCGTCGCCATCGCGACCTGCGCGACAACGAGCAATTGGCGGAGGCGGCCGCTGTGCCGGTCTGACGTCGCGGCACGATCGCCGCCGCGCAGCATCGACGAGGGTGCCACGGCGCGATTTCGAGCAACCGGGACAACGCCGAACACCACGGCGACCGCGGCGGCGATGAGCGTCGTCACCGCGATCACGACGGCGTCGAGCCGGATGTCGCCCGAACGTGGGAGCAACGATGGCGCGACGCGCGGCAATAGGCCGACCGCACCCCAAGCGAGCAGGATACCGGCGGTGCTCCCCGCGAACAGCAGCATCGCGCTCTCAGCGAGCGACTGCGCGAGCAGGTGCCCGCGCTCCGCACCCAACGCAATCCGAAGCGCGACCTCTCGACGGCGCGCTTCGGCGCGGACGAGCAGCAGACTCGCGACGTTGACGCAGGCGATGAGCAGCACGAGCGCCATCATCGCCCAGAGGGTCCAGAGCACCGAGCGCACGCGTCCTACCACCTCGTCGAGATAGGGCCGCACGTCGGGGCGAATGCCGGCATCGCGTAGCGTGGCGAGCGAGAGAAAGTCGACGACCGTCGCCACGCGCGGCAGGATCGCCGCGAGATCACGCGCTGCGTCTTCGGGAGTTACGCCGGGGCGGAGCCGGCCGATGCCCGACACGTTGAAGCCGCTGAGGTCGTTCGGATCTCGGCGGAGTGGCACCCACAGCTGCGCCTCGGGCGTCGGGAACGCGAACGCCGCGGGCATGATGCCGACGACCTCGCGCACGACGCCGTCGAGCGTCAAGGTGCGACCGATGATCGCGGGATCGGCGCCGTACCGCGTTCGCCAGAGCGCATCGCCAATGATCACGACCTGCGGGCCGTGTGGGGCGTCCTCCTCGGCGGCGAAGACGCGACCGAGCGCCGGGCGAACCCGCAGGACGTCGAAGAGGGTGCGCTGCGCGGTCACGACGTTCACCCACTCGGGCTGGGCATCGCCGCCGGTGAGGGCGCCGTGCCACGTCGTGTACAGGGCCAGGGTCTCGAACGTGCGATTGCCGCTCTCGTACACGAAGTGCGCCGCCGAGGAGCTCGGCAACCGCTCCGGCAGCGAGCCCCCGCGGGTGAGGTGCGTGATCGACACGATGCGGTCGGCCTCAGCGTAGGCGAGCGGTCGCAGCAGCACGCCATGCACGACGCTGAACACGGCGGCGTTGCCGCCGATGCCTAACGCCAGCGTCAGGACGGCCGCGACCGTGAAGCCCGGCGTCTTGCGGAGCTGGCGTCCCGCGAAGCGGAGATCGAACGCCGTCCGCTCGATGCCGCGCGCGCCGCGGCCCTCGCGCATCGCCTCCTTGTGCGACTCGACGCTGCCGAACGCGACGCGCGCACGCCGTCGCGCTTCGCTTGGCGGTACGCCGCGCCGGGCGTGCTTCTCCGCCTCCATCTCGATGTGGAAGCGCATCTCCTCATCGAGCTCGCGCTCGACGCGCCGCTTCGCCGCGAGGGCCTGGAGCCACATCACGAGTCGTCTGGTGCCACGCATATCGGCCTCGTCGCTCAGCGAATGTTCACGTGGTCCGCAGCAGCTGCTCGACCGCCAGCACGTGCCGCCGCCAGCTCTGCGTCTCGGCGCCGAGCGCCTTTTTGCCGAGCGGCGTGAGGCGGTAGTACTTGGCGCGCCGGTTGTTGTCGGTGACGCGCCATTCGCTGTCGATCCATTCCTTCTGCTCGAGGCGCTGGAGGGCCGGGTAGAGGGAGCCCTGGTTGACCTCCAGGACGCCGTCTGTCACCTGCTGGATGCGCTGGGTGATGCCCCAGCCGTGCATCGGCGCGAGCGAGAGCGTGCGGAGCACGAGGAGGTCGATGGTGCCGCGGAGCGGCTCGTTGGATGATTCGCCCATAGTTGTCATTCCGAGCGGAGCGGCCGAAGGCCGCGGAGGCCAGGAATCGCAAGCGTCCCGGTCGAGAGCTCTGTTTACGATTTCGACAGGAGACGGTAATGCTGTGCTTCTGTTGAAGTCAAGAGGAATGTGTCGAACCGACCTTCACGCGGCAGCGAAGCGGCGGCAGGCGGCAGTCATGTCGCCGTGTCGTCGCAGGCCTGCATCCCCTCTTCGTCTGCGGGTCTCCCGGCAAGACCGGCCGCGGCAGTTCAGCGACACCGCCACAAATCATGACGCATCAGACGTCACAAGCGCCGTGTGCCCCAGGTCCGGCGACTCTGAGGGCTCGCTGCGGCCAGTCAGAACGTCCACGCCGGACCGGTGATGACCGCCACATTCGGTCAGCATTCCCGCCCGACACGTCGCGCGCGCGCCGCGCGAGCCTAACGCTTCACGGCACTCCGGTTGCCTAACAAAGGGGTGACACACGCCGCCTCGGCACGCAGCGGTCGACATCCCTCAGCCTCGGAGCTGGCATGTTCCTTCGGACGCTCTCGCGTTTCGGCGCCCGGCTCGTTTCGGTCCTTCTCCTCGCCGGTTGTGCGCGCGACGCCGCGGCACCCGTCGGGCCGGCTGCCGCACCCGATTCCGCCAATGCCGCCCTCCTCGGCCTCCTGCCTGTGCGCGGCGTCACACGCACCATGCCGCTGGCGCAGGACATCACCGTCAGCGCGGTCATTGGCAGCAACGGTGGGACGCTCACCATCCCCGAAGCGGGCCTAACGCTGGTCGTGCCCGCCGGCGCGGTGTCGTCGGACGTCACGTTCACGGCAACCGCGCTCGCCGGGAAGATCGTCGCCTACGACTTCGAGCCGCACGGAACGAAGTTCGCGGTCCCGTTGCAGTTCAATCAGGACCTTCGCAAGACCAACCTCCTCGCCACAGTTACGACGTCGCGGATCGACGGCGCATACTTCGACGACAAGTCCCGGCTCAATCAGGCCAGCGGGACCGCGTTCGTGAGCGAAGTCCGCTCGGCGACCGTGAATCTGCTGCAGTTCCGCGCCAGCTTCCCGATCGACCATTTCTCGGGGTACCTCATTTCCTGGCATTGATCGAGTGTCATCCCGAGTGTCAGCGAGGGACCTACTGTCCGTTTCGCGGGGCCAGCTCCGGATAGAGAGGGTAGATCCCTCGCTGACGCTCGGGATGACACACTGCCCGGAATGACGACGCTGTCACATTGTTGGACAACGCAGCCGGGGCGCGGTCGAACCGCGTCCCGGTTCATCGTTTCATGGGAGACGGAGTACTGCGCTGAATCGTCCTTGGAGAACAGGCCGAGCGTCGTCCTCGCCGCGACCGACCCCGTCGAGGCGGCCGCTCTTCGCCATCCGAACTTGCCCAACGCCGCCAGAACCAGCGCCGCCCGCGGGAAGGGTGATCGCGGGCCCTCGCCCGCCGTAGCGGCCCTCATCGAGAACGCGCGCGGTGCCGAACGACTCGGGCAACGCGTGCTCGCGCGCGCGCAGTACGAGGAGGCGCTGCGCGCGCTCGCAGACGGGGATGAGCTGCCGACGGCGACGGCAATTCTCCGCTGGATCGCGGGCACGCACTTCGCCGACGCCAATCACGCAGCCGCCGAGGATTGCGTCCGAGCCGCGATCGCGGCCGCGGAAGCATGGGGCGATGAGGTCGCGATCGGCTATGCGGTCAACATGCTCGGCATGTTTCGCTGGCAGCAGGGCGAGCTCGACCAGGCGGAACAGCTCTACAACGACGCGCGCGACCACGCGATTCGCACCGGCGACGCCAAGCTCGCCGCCGTGACCGCGCAGAACCTCGGCGTCATCGCGAACGTTCGCGGCGACTTTGGGCGCGCGCTGCAGTTCTACCAGGCGAGCCTTGCGGACTACCGCGCGATGGGATTGCAGCGCGACGTGTGCGTCGCGCTCAACAACCTCGGCATGGTGTACACGGATACCGAGCGCTGGGACGACGCCGAGCTGTCGTATCGCGAGGCGGTGGAGCTTGCGCGCGACTTCGGCGACGTCGCGCTCCGCGTGCAGATCGAAGTCAACGTCGTCGAGATGTGGGTTGCGCGTGGCGACATGGTCCGCGCTGGCGCCGCCGTGGACGCGGCGATGGCGCTCGCCACGCAGGCGGGAGACGGGCAAGTCCCCGGCGACGCGTACCGACTGATGGGAGTCATCGCGCGCGAGAACGGCGACCTGACGAGCGCCGAGTCGATGCTCGCGCGCGCAGCGGAGGTGGCATCGGCGCGGCAGGACATGCTGCTGCTTGCCGAGACGTCGCGCGAGCAGGCGGAGGTGCATCGGCGGCAGGGTCGTAACCGCGAGACGCTGCAGGCGCTCAACCGCGCGCATCAGCTGTTCACGCAGTTGCGCGCACGGCGCGATCTCGCGGACATCGACCGGCAGACAACGCACCTCGAGGGCGAGTTCATCGACGTCGTCAGGCGCTGGGGCGAATCGATCGAAGCGAAGGACCGGTACACGCAGGGCCACTGCGAGCGCGTCGCGGACGTGGCCTGCGCGCTCGCGGCACAGACCGGCTTCGACGAGCGCACGCTGTTCTGGTTCCGCATCGGCGCGCTGCTGCACGACGTCGGCAAGCTCATCATCCCGGCCGACGTGCTGAACAAGCCCACGAAGCTGAACGACGACGAATGGGCACTCGTGCGTCGTCATCCGGAGGCGGGCGTCGAGCTGCTCGCGGGCATCGAGTTTCCGTGGGACGTGCGGCCGCTCATTGAATCGCATCACGAGCGATGGGATGGACGTGGGTATCCGCATGGGCTCGCGGGCGACGCCATTCCGCTCACGGCGCGGATCCTCTGCCTTGCCGATGTGTTCGACGCGCTCACGTCGCAGCGCAGCTACAAACAGTCGATGTCATCGACCGACGCGCTGGAGATCATGCGGCGCGACGTCGGGCGCGCGTTCGATCCGGCTCTGTTCGAGGTGTTCGAGCGCGTGATCGTCGAGCGCGAGGCGCCCGGCACGACGACGGCGAGCGGCGAGGCGTCTGCCGGGCTCGTGCAACGGCCAGACCGCGACGATCTCACCGAGCTGCCGCTGCGGCGCGCGTGCACGGCGGCGGCGACGCGCCTCCTGGCGGCGCGTCGGCGCGACGGGGCGGCGGCGAGTCTGCTCTACGTCAAGGTCTCCGGCGTCGACGTCATGAAGCAGCGCCTCGGCCAGGTGCGCGCGGACGACGTGCTCGCGACGGTCGCGAGCGTGCTGCGGCGAGCAAGCCGGCGTGTGGATGTGCTTGCGCGATTCGGCGCGGACGACTTCGTGCTCCTCGTTGGCGACGCGACGACCGAACAGGCATTGAGCGTCGCGGGCCGGGTGCGCGCGCAGCTCACCGATGGGTTGGCAGGAAGCAGTGATGTCGCGCCGATCGCGATAGGCGTCGCGACGGCGCCCGAGCATGGCGACAGTCTCGACGCGCTCGTGGCGGCCGCGCGTCGCGCGATACAGACACACCCAGAGCATGCGTGCAGCGCGCTCGCGATCGCCGATGGCGTCGGGGAGCCGCCGCGGCCCGCGCTCGAGCGGTTCGTGGGGAGAGTCGCGGAGTTGCGTCGTCTGGAGCAACTGTTCGACGCGGCCGTACGTGGCGATGCGCGCATCGTGACGGTCGTCGGTCCGAGCGGTGTCGGCAAGACGTCGCTCGTGTCGCGACTCATGCTCGACGTGCGGCGACGCGGCGCAGCCTACGTCACTGGCACCTGCAGGGCCCCCTCGTTCCAGACGCCGCTCGCCCCATGGATTGCGATCGTCGAAGGGCTTCGGGCGGCTCGAGTGGTGCCCGAGCGGCGCTGGCATGCCCTGCCTCGGCTCGTGCCATCGCTCGCCAGCACACAGCGCGCGTTGCATCTCGCCGATGACAACGCGACCGGAGACGAAGTGACCGTGGTCGACGAGATCTGCGAGCTGATCTCGGCTGCGGCGGCGAGCCGTCCACTCGTCCTGGTCATCGATGACGTCGAGCATGCCGACCATGCGACGTGGGATGTGATCGACCAGCTCGCCGCTCGTCTCTCGACGCAGCGCGTGCTGCTGTGCCTGACGATGGACGAGACGTACGGAGCCACGGCACGTGCCCGGTTCAGCAACTGTCGCCGCCAGCACGAGCTGCGGCTCCAGGGGCTGTCGTCGGATGATGTTCGTCAGTGGGTGGGCGACCTGTTTGCCGACTCGGCCACCGCGAACGCGTGCGCCGCACATCTCGCGATCGTCGAACCGGTACCGCCACTCTGGGGCGTCCATGCGCTGCACGGCCTCGTGGACGCGGGGCACCTCGCGTTCACGAATGGCACCTGGCGCGCGGTGAACGCGGCATCGCTCGGCCTGCCGTCGTCGCCGAACGCGAGCGAGATCATCGCCCGCCGGTTGGTGGCGTTGTCGCCCAAGACGCGCGCGATCCTGGGTGAGCTGGCGCTCGTCGGGGATGGGTTCGAGCTGGATGTCGCGCTCGCGTCAGGCATCGGCGACGAGGCGGAGCTGCTCGACGCGATCGACGACGCGTTGGCAGCCGCGATCCTGCGCGAGGACGGCGCGGAGCCGGGTGCAGCGTTCGCGTTCACACACCGCGCGGTGGCGGCATCCGCGCGGGCGACGGTCGACTCGATTCGTCTTCGGCGGGTGCACGAGCGAATCGCACGGGGGTTCGAGCAGGTCCGTCCGGTGGCGCTGTTCGAGATCGCCGAGCATTTCGATCGCGCGGGGCTGGCCGATCGGGCGTTCGAGTACGCGCTGCTGGCGGCCGCGCGTGCCGTGAGCGTGCAGGCCTTCGCGGATGCAGCAGCGACGTACGAGCGCGCGCGCACACATGTAACGACGGCGGCGCAGAAGACACGGTTGGACGATCTCTTCGCGCAGCTTCCGGTCAGGCAGCGACGGGCGGGGGTAGCCTAGCGGTCATTCCGAGCGGAGCACCGAAGGTGCGGAGGCGAGGAATCGCCGGGCCTTTGTCATTCCGAGCGGAGCCGCGCAGCGGCGGAGGCGAGGAATCGCACTCGTCCCGACCGGGAGGCCCCTCTAGTAGGACGATTGCGATTCCTCGCCTTCGCGCTGCGCGCTACGCTCGGAATGACCAGGGCCGGCTACACGTTCACGAGCATCTTCACCAGGTTCGGCATCCCCGCGCCCTGCATGTTCCGCTGCCGATCGAGGTCCGTGCAGTTCGCAAGCAGGATTCGTTTCACGTCGTCCGGCCGGCCCATGAACTCCCGGCGTTTGGACAGAAACGACGCGACCAGCCCCGAGACGTGCGGCGCCGCCATGCTCGTTCCGCTCATCTCCGTGTAGAGCTGCTCGAATGTGGCATTCGCGGCGGCGTTGGCAGCGCTCGGTGCGTCGCTGCGCACCGAGAAGATCCGCTCGCCCGGTGCGACGCAGTCCGGCTTCATGCGCCCGTCCGCCGTCGGGCCACGCGACGAGAAGAACGACGTGCCGTACGTGTGCGGCGAGTCCTTGTGCACCGACCCGACCACGATCGCCTCCTCGAGGTTGGCCGGATCGCCGATCGACATGCCCATGTTCGCCTGCAGCGAGTCGCCGTCCGACGTGCTCAACGACGCAAATCCCTCGTTGCCTGCGGCGAGCACGACGACCACACCCTGACGCCACAGCCGCCGCAGCTCGACACACAGCGGCGTGTGTCCACAGTTGAATGCCTCGACGTCGAACTCTCCGCCGAGGCTCAGGTTCACACCGTGGATGACGACCTTCCCCGCTCGCTCGTTCGTCTCGAAGATGTTGTCGAGCGCCTTGATGATCCACGAATCCTCGCCCGACCCGTTGTTGTCGAGCACCTTGTAGATCACGAGCCTGGTGTCGGGCGCCATGCCGCACATCGTGCGGTCCTTGCCGTCGCCATCCTTCGACGTATGACGCCCCGCGATGATGCCCGCGACGTGTGCGCCGTGACCGAACCGGTCCGCCGCCGCCGTACGACCGGCCGCCGTCGTCAGATCCAGGGGGGTGAGCGGTCCCTTGCCCCGACGCTGATCGGCGTCCGTGCAGTCGAACACGCGGGCGATCGTGCCGGTCTTGAAGTGCGGATGCGTCAGGTGAATGCCGGAATCCAGCACCGCCCACGTGACGTCGCTGCCCGCGGCCTGATAGCTGTTGTGTGCGGGGAACGCCTGCGTCGTGTGAATCGAGCGGTCGAGATAGGCCCACTTCGCGCTGTTCTTCCAGATGCGCGCGACCGGGAACTTCTTATCGCTGTGCGCGAACGCGCTCAGCTTCTCCGCCTCCTGTCGCGTCAGGTTCAGCGCGACGTAGCGATGCAGCTCCTCGGGCTCGAGCTGCTGACGGGCTGCCGAGCTCTCGTCTGCCGCACCGAGGACCTCGTAGATGCGGGCCAGCGCCGAGTCGCGCGTGAGCTCCGTCGTGGCGAAGTCCTCGAGCTGCACGAGGATCCGATGACGCTGGTCGGGCGTACTGTCCGCGAACGAGCGGACGACGTCCTTCGCGATCTTGAACCGTGCGACCGGCTGGAAGAGCGCCGTATCCACGCACGTGCGCACCGGCTGACGCACTTCCTCCATGGAGAGGTAGCCGGTCCCCGAGTGCGGGTGGCGAAGCGAGTCGGGGTTGAACTTCACGTGATTCTCGACCCGAACGCCCCTGGCGTTGGCGGCGAAGTCGCTCGTGATGTCCTTGTCGAGCGCGACGGGATCCAGCGGGTCGCAGACGTTGATCCAGCGGCTCACGTTCGGCGGTACGACGAGCTTGCGCTTGCCCGTCAGGTCCTTGATGAAATCCTGCACTTCATCGATGCCGAGCGGTGAGCCGAGCGTCACGAACAGCGGGATGTCGAGCTTCGCGAACTCGTCCTCCATGAGGACGGTGTAGGCGATCATCGTTCCCTGGCTGTGCGAGATGACGATGAACGGGCCGCCACCGGCGCGGAGTCGCTCGCGGAGCGACTCCCGCATGCGATTGCCTTTCTCCTTGTCGACGAAGAGATCGTTCACGTCGCGGAGGAACGTCTTCGTCACGTTGCGCGTGAGCCATTGGCGCATCGGACGCGGAAGGAAGCCGAACACCTTGGCCTGCACGGCTGTCGCGCCGTATCGCTGCGCCTGGATGCGACGCACCTGCGACCCGGCCGGTCCCTTGAGCTCGGCCGCAATCTCCTCGTACGTCGCGTCGTTGGTGAGCGGCGTGTCCCCGAGCATCCGGTCGGCGAGGCCGCGGAGTCGATCCGCGTCCTTCGGCGCGACGGTCGCCTCGTTAGGCGACCCGACGAGCTCCGTGACGTGCTCCTCCATGTGGTCGCGCTCTCGCTCCGTGTCCCACGGCGCGCGGACGGCGCGCGGCGACACCTCCCCCTGTGGCGTGTCCTCACTGCCATCCGAGTAATCGCCGCTCGTCGCCAGCTCCTCGAGCGGCACCGGATATCGCTCGCGATCGACCCAGTAGGCCATGCGTGTGCGCTCGCCGAGGTCGAACTCGAACAGCGCCTGGTCCCATTGACCCTTGAGCACGGACGCTGGCGGCTTGTTGCCGATACCATGGATATAGACGATGGTCGCCGCGCCAGCGGGCGCGGCACCGGCCGCTGGCATCGGCTGAGCGTCGACGGCGCGGGCGCGCTTGGTCCCGGCCTTTGCCGTCGGCCGTGCGCTCGCGCGCGGCCGCGCGACTTTCTTCGCGCGCTTCCTCGTGGCGGTTTTTTTCTTCTTCGCAGCCATGTCTCACCTCCCCCTTCTCGTGCTGCAGTTCCGTCGGGTGCCCATCACGCTTCGGAGTGCAGAGCGGGGAGATTATGCAGTCGCCCGGGGGCGCGCGCCAACGAAACCCTGTCAGGACTGGACACCGCGCACGGGACGCGTAAAGCATTCGGATATGCGCGCGCAGCGACGGCTCGCACTCCCCGATCGCTACCAGATCGACGGCGAGGTAGGACGCGGTGGCATGGCGGTCGTGTATCGGGCGCACGACCGCGAGCTCGATCGCATCGTCGCGATCAAGGTGCTCTCGGAAGAGTTCTCGAGCCTGGTCGGGGGGGAGCGATTCCGGCGCGAGATCGCCGTCATGGCGAAGCTCGTGCACCCGCGCATCGTCGGCCTCGTCGACTCCGGGGAAGCGAACGGCCGACTCTATTACGTCATGCCGTTCATGACCGCAGAGACGCTCCGCGGGCGTCTCACGCGCGAGCGACGCGTCGCCCCGACCTCCGCGTCGACGCTCGGTGGCGACATCGCGGAGGCCCTCGCGTTCGCGCACCGACTCGGCGTCATTCACCGCGACATCAAGCCCGAGAACGTCTTCGCGATCGGGGACCGTGCGGTGCTCGCGGACTTCGGGATCGCGCGCGTCATGACCGACAGCGAGGTGGATGCCCCGTCGTATCGCACGACCACCGGGGTCGCCGTCGGCACGATGGCGTACATGAGCCCGGAGCAGGCAGCGGCCGATGCGGTGATCGACGGACGCTCCGACCTCTACGGACTCGGTTGCCTGATGTACGAGCTGCTGACGGGGAAGCCACCGTTCTCCGCGAAGACCCCGCTGGCTCTCATGGCCAAGCATTTCACGGAGGTGCCGCGCCCGCTGGCCGAGCACGGGCTCGCGGTCCCCGTCGAGCTCGAGGCGATCGTTATGCGGCTGCTCGCGAAGGATCCCGACGCGCGGCCGGCGCGGGCGATGGATGTCGCCGCGCTGTTGCGCGCCACGCAGCTGCCTGACGCGTCCACCGGGTTCTATCCTGCGCTGAGCCCGACAACGCCGCGGCCTGCGCCGCGCGCCTCCGACGCGGATCAGTCGGCGCGCTGAGCACACGGCCCGTAGCCGGGCCCGGGCATTCCGAGCGGAGCACCGAAGGCGCTAGCCCTGTCATTCCGAGCGGAGCCGCGCAGCGGCGGAGGCGAGGAATCGCACTCGTCCCGACCGGGAGGCCCCTCTACTGGGACGATGGCGATTCCTCGCCTCCGCGCCTGCGGCGCTCCGCTCGGAATGACGTGAAATTGGTGTCAGCCCAATCGATGTTCCGTCATCGACGTTATCGCTTGCCCGGGCTAACTCCGCGGCATCGTATTTTCGCGGGTGCCGAGCCTGTGGATGAGGATCGCCGCCCTCTTTGTCAGCTTCGGCAGCCACCGCAGGTCGGCCGTCTCCTTGTCGGAGTGATCGTCCCACCCCGCCAGGCCTAACGCGTCGATCGCCATCGGGATGTAGGGCGCCGCGAACGACACGTCCGCCGCGCCCGCGCGCGACGGATCGACCGCCACCACCGCGCCATATCCGAGCGCGCGGCTCACCGAGTCATAGGCGGCGAGGAGACGGCGGTTGCCCTCCGTCGGTGCCATCGGCGGATAGCCGTCGTCGAACGTCAGCTCCGCCGTCGTCTTCGGGAGATGCTGCGCGACCACCTCCATCATCGTCGCCTTCGCCTTCGCGAGCTGCTCGGGCGATAGCGCACGGATGTCGCCCGTGACGATCGTCTGCCCGGCAACGACGTTCGTCTTGCCGAACGCGTTGCCACCGCCCTGCGCCGTGTCGTACTTCACTTCCGATCCGCCGAGCACGAGGCCAGGGTTGAACGTGAGGTATTGCTGGCCGGCGAGCTTCTCGCGAAAGCCCTGAAGGATTCGCGCGGCCTCGAACAGCGCGCCCGCGCCAATGTCGTCGCGGAAGATCTGCGACGAGTGCGCGGGCGTGCCCGTCGTTCGCAACGTCCACGAGCCTGCGCTGCGGCGTGAGATCACCGCGGTGTGCGGGTCGCCCGAGCCGTCCTCGAATCCCAGCGCGAACTGCGAGCGCTTCGCCGCCTCCGTGAGAGTTGCGCGCGCGGCCGAGAGCGGCGCGCCAGCATCCTCTTCATCCCCGTGCATGACGACGGTGATGCTCAAGCGGTCGAGCGCGCCGGCAGTCTTCAGCGCCCGCAGCGCCTCGACGATGATGACATCGCCGCCCTTCATGTCGATGATGCCGGGGCCTCGCGCCGTCGTGTCGCTCAACCGCTCGAACTTCTGGAACGGGCTCCTCGGCTCGAACACGGTATCGAGGTGGCCGATGAGCAGGAGCCGCGGGCCGCGCCCCGTCCGTTCGGCGACGAGATGGCCGGCGCGATTGAAGCCGGCGCCGTCCACCCAGCGCGTCGTGAAGCCGAGCGCATCGAGCTCCGCACGAAACGCGTCGCCCACGCGCCGCACGCCCGCGAGGTTCATCGTCCCGCTGTTGATGTTCACGACGCGCTCGAGCAGCGCCAGCGCCTGGGCGTTGCGCTCGTCGACGGCGCTCGCGATGCGCCGCTCGGTCGGGGTGAGGGAATCCGCGATGACGACCGTGACCGCTGCAGGCGGCCGGTCCGGCGATGGGCCGAGGGCGGTGAGCGCAGCGGCCAGGGCAGTGGCGGTGGAGATGTGCAGCCAGCGGTGGGTCATGAGCAGTGACACTTGTTAGGCATCGTTGCGCCGGGCACGGCCGACCACGAGCGTGATGTTGTCCGATCCCCCACGGTCGAGGGCGAGCTGCACGAGCTGATGGCTCACGTGCTCCGACGATTCCATCGTACGCAGGTGCTCGGCGATCTCGTCATCCGACACATGCTTCGTGAGGCCGTCGCTGCAGACGAGGATCACGCCCCCGCGCTTCCGGACGTCGACGCGCGTCACTTCGGGCATCGCTTCCGACGCGCCGATGGCGCTCGCCAGCACGTGGCTGAGCGGTGACGCCTTCATGTGCTCCTGCTTGAGCACGCCCTCATCGACGAGGTTCTGCGCGACCGTCTGATCGCGCGTCACCTGCCGCAAAATGCCGTCCTGGTAGACGTAGCACCGGCTGTCGCCCACCTGCAGCACGTAGAGCCATGGCCAGACGACGATGCCGAGCGACAGGGTCGTCGCCATCTGTCGCCCTCCAAGCTCCGCCACCGCCTCGGCGCGCACGACGTCGTGTGCCTCGTGCGCTGCGGCCCGCAGCGAGTTCGTGAACTCGGTCTCGGTAGACGAGCCGGCGGCGTGGTAGCAGCGCAGCGTCGACGACACGTAGCGCGTGACGGCTTCCGTCGCGAG